>Ga0335079_10000106_pt1 | contig 97634 bp, 98 predicted proteins | sample Lox_Sample_33_FD_206719 | JGI IMG/M metagenome (GOLD analysis project Ga0335079, IMG submission 206719) | Soil microbial communities from Loxahatchee National Wildlife Refuge, Florida, United States - Lox_Sample_3.3 | ecosystem: Environmental > Terrestrial > Soil > Wetlands | place: USA... | reverse complement strand
AGCTGAAGCGCCGCATCGAACGTGACCCGCGACGGCACGCTTTCATGGATCAGGCGCTCATGCCGGTGCAGGACGACGATGAGGACACTCTCGACCTGCTGACGAAGACCACCGGTGCGAGAGCATCCATTGCTCATCAGCGAAAGATCGACCAGTTGACGCACATGCCGGCTGGTTGACGTCCGCCGCGGTCGCTTTGCCAAGCAACAATTCCAAACAGCTTACGTCGACTTAGGGTCAGGAGCGTCGTTTTCGGCCCTAATCCGCAATGTCGGCCATTACCCCGTTAGCGACGGCAGAGCAGACATTGGGTGAAGTCTCAAACGTGCCAACAACGGAATTTATACACAGTCAACATGGTGCTGGGCGCGCCAATAATGCGCTAGCCCGAAATCCGCAGAAGTCTGCCCCAGAGGCTTGAGCCGTTGCGCACGCTTGCCACGTGATGACGCAACCACGCGTCACAGCCGAGAGACCTGCCGGCCGCGTAAATCACAAACAGGAAAATCAGCGTTGCAAGAAAGATATAGGTCCACGGCCATTCGGCGGGATCGCCTGGCCGATAAATTCCAAGCCAAAGCTGCAAGACGAACAGGATGCAAAGGATGCCGATGGTGCGCACGGCAAGACCGAGGATAAGAGAAGCCGCGAATGTTAATTCAGCCAGGAAGACCAGCGGCCCGAACCAAGCCAGATGCGGGAGTACGAAGTCTTTGATGAAGGCGCCATGGGCCTCGAACGCCGCGCGAGTAGTTTCCTGCTCAGTCCAATATTGCAGTCCGCCCGGCGCAGGCAGCGGCAGCTTCCACAGCATCCCCTCGAACCACATGCAGCCGATGAGGATACGCGCCAAGCACGTTCCGAAGTGACGGCCGGTGCGCTGCTGTGGGTCTTCCTTCCAGTTGCGGAAGGCAACGGTGATGCTGACGATAACCAGCGCCCAAAAAAATGCAAAAATTAGATACCGCCAGCTTCCCAAAGCGAGATAGTCGTCGGTAGTTCCGGTGAGAAATTGCCAAACGTCGGTGAAGGGATTTTTCGGCATAGCTGGCTCCAGGGCGGATTGATCTTCTGAAGGCGATTAAGGCTGATCAGAAAGAAACAGGCCGGGCAAGACCGGATGCTTGTTTTGTGTCCGGAGCATCTCGATCGCTTTCGATTTTGTCTGCGGATCAATTTCGACCGATCGCGCATGGCAAAACCATTCGGCTATACCCCTCTTAGCGTCGCCATGCGGACATCGCCTGAAATCCACTTTGTGCAGGAGCGTCCGTTATGCCGATCCTGATTGATCCGTGTCAATTTGCAGAATCCGGCTTGATGCATAGTATTTACTATGAAGGCTTTATTCATCATCAACGACCCGCCCTATGGCACTGAGCGCACATACAACGCGCTCCGTCTTGCACATGCGCTTCTCAAGCAGCAGCCGATGGAGGTCACGATCTTCTTGCTGGCGGATGCCGTGCTGTCTGCGAAATCTCAACAGAAGACGCCGGACGGCTACTACAACATTGAACGCATGATGAAGCGGATCATAGCCGGCAAAGGCATCATCCTGCTTTGCGGTACCTGCATGGACGCACGCGGCATCGGTGACGGCGAACTGATTGAAGGTGCGCGCCGCAGCTCAATGGATGAGTTGGCGACGGCAACCCTCGAAGCCGATAAAGTTTTGGTTTTTTGACGACACACTAGTCGCCAACGGGCTGGGGAAGCACTTCGGTAAGCGCTTCAAGGATCATCAAGGCATCGGCCGTGCCATCCGCTTCGCCCTTCTCGAAGTCCCGGTCGGCGAGTCCCATCGTATTGGTGACATGCGCGAGGCAAAGCACGGCCTTGTTCCGCTTGCGTGCGAATGTGTAGAGCGCGGCGGCCTCCATTTCGACCGCTAGCAAGCCCTTTGCGCGTGACGCGGCGATTGCGGCTGCGGTCTCACGGAACGGTGCGTCCGTTGTCCAGCTTGCTCCGGCGAAGACGCGCAGGCCCTTGTCCGTCAGGGCATCCATCGCCGTCTTGACGATATCAAGGTCGGCTTCTGCAAAGGCCTCCGGTGCCGCGTAATGATAACTGGTGCCTTCATCGCGCAGCGCGCGGTCGATCACGACAAAATAGGGTGGATTGCCCACGGCGTTGATCTGCCCCGCCGAAGTCAAGCTGATCAGCATTCGGCAGCCGCAGGCAAAGAGTTCTTCGGCAACCAGAACGGCGAATGGCGCTCCAACGGCACAGCCGATGATACCAACTGTTCTACACGCAAGCGTAAATTCGTAAAGTTCGGTGTGATAGCAAGGCCAATTATTAGAGAGCTTCGCCTGTCCGGAACTCTTCAGGCGACGCGTAATATCGCCGTCCGGATCGAGAATGCAGAGGGCGGGAACCTCTGCGAGCGATAACCCCTTTTGCCGTCGGGCTTCGCGCAGGAGGGCGGCCGGTTCGAACACCGAGGACGCCTCCGGGTCCTTATTGTCGAGAATGGGGGCAGATAACATATAAGCTCCTGACGAATGCGCTCGAACGGCAATGGAAAATAGACGTGAGCACGTTTGAAAGACAGGCCCACTGGCAAAACGTTTACCAAGCCAAGGGCGAACGCGACGTCAGCTGGTTTCAGGAAAGCCCAGAGATTTCGCTTGACCTCATCCGAGCCACCGGCGTGGGCGTGGACGCATCGATCATCGATATCGGAGGCGGGGCATCTCGCTTGGTCGATGCCCTTGTCGCCGAAGGGTATCGATCGGTCACCGTGCTCGACCTCTCGGAAAAGGCGCTGGCAACGTCGCGGAATAGGCTTGGTGCACGCGCTGACAGGGTCGCTTGGATCGTCGCTGACGTTACGACGTGGCAGCCGGCCAAGACCTACGCCGTGTGGCATGACCGTGCCGCGTTTCACTTCCTGACCGAACCGCATGACCGCAAGGCCTACGTCGATTGCGTCCGCAAGGCCGTGCGCCCGGGCGGCCACGTCATCATCGGAACGTTTGCGCTGGACGGGCCGGAGCGATGCAGCGGCCTGCCGGTCGTTCGATACGACGCGAGCGCGCTCGGTCAAATACTCGGTCGAGGGTTCAAGCTGGTTGAGACCCGCCGGCACGACCATCAGACGCCCACTGGCATCGTTCAACGATTTCAATTCAGCTGGTTTCAACACGTCGGTCCGTGAAGGGTATGAACGACGTCGTTACGGGTCATTTGCGCCCAAAATTCAGCGACGGACGATGTCCGCTTCTCTTCTGATCGCGATCACAACAACGGACAATGGAAATGCCGGCGGTCGCAAAATTTTCGCCGCCCTAACATCGCCATAATGTAGGAATTTATTCCGCGTGGTCCTGTCCGCCGAGGGCGCCTTCCGGAGACGTTCTGAAGCGCGGGACAGGATACGGCGCCCGCGCGTGCGGCTCGTAATCGCACGTCCGGGACGCCTCGGGTCGCCGTCCGCTCCAACTACGTGGGGCTGCCTTCAATGGCTGGACGCGGACCGGATGAACGCGGGCGAAAGCCGGCGGGATCAGGGCGGGCTGATGCCCCCTGTCCGGGCCCGGAAGCACGGTCCCGAGGTGAAAAGTCGCCGCCAGCGGTGCGCTGCGAGGCGTCGCGTCCTGCGTGATTGGACGCGCGCCGGAAGGCGAACTGAATCGGTAGCGCCTCGCGGCGCGCCGCTCCCTCGGTTTGTCAGGCCGAGGGCTTTTTCAAAGCTCGGGCGCAGCTTCGCGTCGCGAGGACTTGCAGCGCGTGCCGGCGGCTTTGCCTTGCCTCCGCCATATCAATGTTTTATCAGCCTTTGCATGATCTTAATTCGTTATTGCCGATAACGGCCGGAGAATTTCGGTGTCCGATATCTTTCGCGAAGTCGACGAGGAAGTCCGCCGCGAACAAATGAAAAAATTGTGGGAGCGCTATGGCGGCTACGTCATTGCGCTCGCGGTCCTCGTCATTCTCGGCGTGGGCGGCCGGCAAGGCTATCAATATTGGCAATCGAAGATCGCGGCGGAGGCGGGCGCGCAGTTCATCCGAGCCGTATCCCTCAGCGAGCAGGGCAAGCACGACGAGGCAGAGGCGGCGTTCGCCAAGATCGCCAAGGAGGGAACCGCGAGCTACCGCGCGCTCGCCGGTATCCGGGAAGCCGCGGAGATGGCGCAGCGCGATCCCAAGGCCGCGGTCGAGAGCTTGGACAAGCTTTCGGCCGATCGCGCGCTTGGTCCGGCGCTGCAGGACCTGGCGGCGTTGCGCGCGGGTTACATCCTGGCGGACAACGCGAGTTACGATGAATTGAACCGCCGCATCGGACCGCTGACCGGGCCGGATCGCGCCTTTCGTCACAGCGCCCGCGCGCTGCTTGCGCTCGCGGCCTGGCGCGCAAACGATCCGACCGCGGCGCGGCGCTGGATCGACATGATAACGGCTGATCCCGAAACACCGAGCAGTATCCGCAGCCAGAGCGACGTTTTGCTGGCGATGATCCGGGCGGGCGGCAAGAGTTGAGGATGGCTATGCGCAGGTTTCATCGGGCGGTGAGCCTCTTATGCGCGCTGGCGCTCGGCCTTTCGCTGGCGTCATGCGATGCGCTCGACAATCTGGAGAATGTCTTCAATCCGAAAAAGCCGCTGCCAGGAGAGCGCAAGCCGTTGTTCCCGGAAGGCGTGCCTGGCGTGCCGCAGGGCGTGCCGCCGGATCTGGTGAAGGGCTATCAGCCCCCCGCTCAACCGCCGACGGCGACCGAAACGCCGCCGGAAGATAAACCGGTCGAGACAGAGGCCGAAAAGCCAAAGCCCAAGCCGCGGCCGAAATCCGCAGCGGCGCCCGCGCGACGGCCGGCAACCACCATCACGGTCCAGCCGAATGCGGCTCCGGCCACCGCTTGGCCGACGGCCCCGGCGCCGGCCCAGACCGCGCCGACTGCAACTTCGGCGCCGGCGCCGGTCAAGCAGCCGGCGCAATCGGCGGCGCCATGGCCGCCGCCGCAACAGCCCGCGCAGCTTCCGGGTTCCTGGCCCGCGGCCCCGCCGCCGGGCACATTCTCGCGTTGAATTGTTGAGACGGGTCATGAGCCGCCCCTCGCGCGGACCGCAGCATGAGTTTCACTATTGCCATCATTGGCCGGCCCAACGTCGGCAAGTCGACGCTGTTCAATCGGCTGGTCGGACGGCGTTCGGCGCTGGTCGATGACGCGCCCGGCGTCACGCGCGACCGCCGCGAAGGCACCGGTCGGCTCGGCGATCTGTCATTCAAGGTGATCGATACGGCTGGGCTTGAGGATGCCGCGGCGGAAAGCCTTGCCGGCCGCATGCTGGCGCAGACCAAAGCCGCGATCAAATCCGCCGATGCGGTGTTCTTTGTGATCGATGCACGCGCCGGTCCGGTGCCGGTCGATCGCGACTTCGCCAATCTTGTGCGCCGTTCCGGCAAGCCCACGGTTCTGGTCGCCAACAAATGCGAAGGCAAAGCGGGCGAAAGCGGGCGGCTCGAAGCCTACGCGCTCAATCTCGGCGAGCCGATCGGCATATCGGCCGAGCACAATGAGGGAATGGGCGATCTTTACGACGCCCTGCGTGCGGCATTGCCGGAGCAGACCGCGCAGCCGGCGGATGAGGCTACGCATGAGGAGCAAGGCGAGCCCGGCCGGCCCATTCGCGTCGCGGTGGTCGGGCGGCCGAACGTCGGGAAGTCCACGTTGATCAATCGGCTGATCGGTGAGGAACGGCTCCTGACCGGGCCGGAAGCCGGGATCACTCGCGATGCGATCGCGGTGGATTTTTCCTGGCAGGGGCACGGATTCCAGCTGCACGACACCGCGGGTCTGAGGCGCCGGCCAAAGGTGCAGGAAAAGGTCGAAAAACTCTCAGTGGCCGATGCACTCAATGCCATTCGCTTTGCGGACGTGGTGGTGGTGCTGATGGAGGCGCAGCAAGCGTTCGAGGATCAGGATCTGCGCATCGCCGATCTGGTGGAACGCGAAGGCCGCGCGCTCGTGCTCGGCATGAGCAAATGGGATCTCGCTCTACGCAAGCCGGGCGCGCTTAAAAAACTGCGCGACGAAGCCGACCGGCGGCTCGCGCAGATCAAGGGCGTGCCGTTGGTCGGCGTATCGGGGTTGACCGGCGAGGGGCTCGACCGGCTGATGCAGGCGGTGCTCGACGCGCATGCGGTGTGGAACAAGCGCGTGCCGACGCCCGCGCTCAACCGCTTCCTGGAGCAGGCGATCAGCGAAAATCCGCCGCCGGCGGTGGCGGGGCGGCGGCTGAAGCTCAACTACATGACGCAGCCGAAGACGCGGCCGCCGAGTTTCGTGCTGTTCTGCACGCGCGCGGATGCGGTGCCCGAATCTTACCTACGGTATCTGGTCAACGGATTGCGCGAGCTGTTCGCGCTTGCCGGCACGCCGATCCGCCTCACGCTGCGTGAGAAGAAAAACCCTTACGCTGGACGCCAGCGCAGGTGAAACGAGACTTTGGCGCGGCGCGCCGGACTCGGCGATCAATTGCGCTTGATTTGAATATTGCTCGGCGGCGGGCGCCGGCAAAAGGCGATGGTGCTTCGCATGTTGTTGCCTTCGTTGGTTTCGGCCACCTGGTAGAACGCGTCGGCCCAGACGTCGTACACGGCGCATTCATCCTTCGTCAGTATCGTCGGCGTCTTGATGCAGGCCCTGATGTCCACGACATGGGATTGACCGGGCCTGAGACGGGGCACCGGTAAGTTGAGCTGCGTTGGATTCAAGGGATGCAATCCCGGCCCACAAGAAACGAGAACTGGGATGATCCAGCAGCCGTTGTCGCTCCCGTAACGCTGGCACGTCACGGTGGTGACCGACGGCTCGGCCGTCCGGTTGCCCTGGTTCTTGGTGATCACCTGCATCGCCGAAAGATCGAGATAAGCCACAAGGTCCGGACCGGCGGCGAACGCCTGACTCGGCAGCGCGGCGAGCAGGCTCAATACGGAAAGCGTCGCAAGATTGCGGATTTTCATGGAGCCCCCTTAATCAAATCGATGGTCGAAAGAAATTTCGAGAATTTGCAAGCGCTCGCGACACTAGCAAATCGGGCGATGACGTACCAGAAGACCTCGTGAAATGCTATGCGGGCTGCTGAAATGACAGGAGCTTGCCGGCGCGAAAGTCGTAGACCTTCCCGCTGTCAACGAAACCCGGCAGGCAGAGCGGCACAATCTTTTCTGCGACGGTCTCCGGCGTCGGCAGCGTCAGCGGATCTTCGCCCGGCCGCGCGGTGGCGCGCAGGCGGGTGCGCGTGGGGCCGGGGTTGAACAGGTTGACGCGTATGTTGGTCGAGGCGGTTTCGGCGGCGTAAGAGCGCGCCATCGCCTCAAGCGCGGCCTTCGACATCGCATAGGCGCCGCGATAGGCGCGCGGGCTCGCGGCCGCGCTTGATGTGACGAACACCGCGCGGGCGGCGTCCGAGCGCAGCAGCAAGGCGTGCAAGTGGCGGATCAGCTGCCAGTTGGCTGTGACGTTGACGGCGAGCACCTCGTCCCAGTCCTTCGGCTGGACGTGATCGAGCGGCGAGGAGGGGCCGACCACGGCGGCATTGCCGATCAGGATATCGAGGCGGCGGTAGCGCTCGTCGAGCGCGCGGGCGAGCCGGGCGATGCCTTCGATGTCGCGCAGGTCGAGCGGCACGAGCGTCGCCGTGCCGCCGACGACCTTGATGGCGTCATCGAGCTCCTCCAGGCCGCCGACCGTGCGCGCGGTCGCCACCACGTGCGCGCCCTCGCGCGCAAGCGCGAGCGCGGTGGCATGACCGATGCCGCGCGAGGCGCCGGTCACGAGCGCGATGCGGGAGGCGAGGGGTTTAGTCATGGTGTCACGCCCGGCCGTGTGCCGGGCATCCTGGCCGTTCAGGTTTGATGACTTTTAAAGACGTGGACGGCCGGGACAAGCCCGGCCATGACAAGATCGAGGGTTCCGGCTCAAACTTCGTCGGTGCTTGGACCAGAAAGTCGGCGGGCCTGGCGCCCTTAACTAACCGCCGCTTACTTTCTCGGAGAGACCGAGACCGTGCCTTGTACCTTAGTCTCCATTGGCGAGGCGAAAATTGTTTTGGAGATTATCAATGCCGCACCAGCCCCAATTAGCTGAGCGATGACGAAGCCCGGAACGTCATTCATCGCTATTCCCGAGAACGTTGTCGTGAAGCCACGTCCCAACGTAACGGCCGGATTTGCAAATGAGGTTGACGCCGTAAACCAATATGTCGCCGTGATCGTGAGCCCGACGAGCCACGGTACCGCTTGCGGGGCATATTTGACGCCGCCCAAAATTGCCATCAGGAGCGTGAATGTCGCCACGGCCTCCGCAAGCCATTGTGATGCTCCACTGCGCGCCGTAGTTCCAATCATAAGTGGCGCAAGATCAAACATGAGATGAGCGACCATCGTTCCGAGAATGGCCCCAACGCATTGCACAGCGATATAAGGAATTACTTCATTCAAGGGTGTTGTGCCGCGGGCAGCGAATACGAGCGTGACAGCCGGATTGAAATGCGCGCCCGAAACCGGCCCCAAAATCGTAATTAGCACAACGAGGATTGCGCCCGTTGGAATGGTATTACACAGCAGCGCAATGGCGCCATTTCCCCCGGCAAGGCGCTCGGCCATGATGCCCGAGCCGACTACAGCGGCGACAAGAATGCCGGTCCCTAAGCCCTCTGCTATCATGCGGCGATGGAGGTTCACGCGGCGGAGTCCTTGGGTTTGCCGATGTTGTCCAATTGTTTTTGCAGTGTAAGCTTGTCGAGCGAGCGCAGCGGCAGATTGATGAAAATGGAAATTCGATTGTTGAGCATACGAAACGTATTTGCGAAGGCGAACCGGACCTCCGCTTCATTGCCCGTCGCTGCTGCTGGATCGGGCATGCCCCAATGTGCAGTCATCGGCTGACCGGGCCAGAACGGGCACTGTTCGCCCGCCGCGTCGTCGCAGACCGTGAATACAAAATCGAGCGGCATTGCATCGGGCCCGCTAAATTCGAGCCAACTCTTTGAGCGGAACCCGCTGACGTCGTAATTGAGTTTGCGCAATAGATCCAAGGCATATGGATGAACCTGCCCTTTCGGGTGACTGCCGGCAGAGAATGCGCGGAAGTTTCGACGGCCTTCGCGATTTAAAATCGCTTCCGCCATGATTGAACGCGCGGAATTTCCGGTACACAGAAACAGCACGTTAAAGGGTTTCTTCTCTTCCCTCTCAGCCATGATTACCTCCGTCTCTTAATATCTTTAGGAGCGGGACCGCAGCCGCAGACCGCATCGGCCGCGCCTGTGAGCCCGCATAGTTCGGGGCGACCGTCACAACAATCCGTGACAAGAAACGCGATCAGCGCGCTAATGCCAGCAGCATTGGCCCTATAGATGATTGATCGCCCATTGCGGCTGCCCCGCACCAGCCCCGCACGCGCAAGTATCGCAATGTGGGATGAAAGAGTGTTGTGTGGACAACCCACCGCGTCTGCAATCGAACCGGCCGGAAGCCCCTTCGGCTCTTTTTGCACAAGCAACCGAAAGATGGCCAACCGAGTAGATTGGCCGAGGGCTGCAAGAGCAGCCAAAGCGTGCGGGGCCGAAATTGATTTGCCGCTGAAAGCGGGGGCAACATGCCCGACGACGGCCAATGATTGGCTCATTGATACCTCTCAATCTGTCAACAAGGCTCCTTCATAGCCAGGAAATGTCACAAACATGTAACATAATTCTGGAATTCTCGAAATGTCGTATTCTGGAATTCTCGGTATTTCGAACAGAAAAAGCACCCAACAGGAGACCAACATGCGTCCACACGCCGTTAAAACGGGAATGGCTGCCCTCGTCGCACTGGGAATGTCCGCGTATGCCCACGCGGCCGACATTTCAGGCGCGGGCGCAACTTTTCCTTACCCGCTCTACGCAAAATGGGGTGATGCCTACAAAAAGGAGACCGGGACAGGCATCAACTATCAGTCCATCGGCTCCGGTGGCGGTATCAAGCAAATCCAGAGCAAGACAGTGACGTTCGGTGCCTCGGATATGCCGTTGAAGCCTGCCGACCTTGAGAAATCCGGGTTGATCCAGTTCCCGACCGTAATCGGTGGTGACATCCCGGTGGTGAACCTTGAGGGCATCAAATCTGGGGAACTCGTATTTGATGGCCCAACGCTCGCGAATATCTTTTTGGGCAAAATCAAAAGCTGGGACGACCCGGCCATTAAAAAGCTGAACCCGAACGCGAAATTGCCTGCTCAAGCTATTGCAGTCGTGCACCGCTCAGACGGATCGGGCACGACGTTCATTTGGGCTGATTACCTCTCGAAGGTCAGCGATGAATGGAAGGACAAGGTTGGTGCGAACACGTCAGTGGAGTGGCCAGTTGGCATCGGAGCCAAGGGTAATGAGGGTGTGGCTCAAAATGTCGGCAACACCAAGGGAGCAATTGGCTACGTCGAATATGCGTATGCGAAACAAAACAACCTGACGGTCGTCAACATGATCAACAAAGACGGCAAGACCGTCTCACCCAATGCTGCGGCATTTCAAGCTGCCGGAGCCAATGCGGACTGGGAAAAGTCGGATCACTACTATGTGATCCTGACTAACCAGCCTGGTGCAACGACTTGGCCGATTGCCGGCGCAACTTTCATTCTCATGTATAAACAACCGCAAGATCCCGCAGCGGCGGCCGATGCCCTTAAGTACTTCGCATGGGCCTATGCGAAGGGCGACAAGATGGCCGAGGACCTCGACTACGTTCCGATGCCAGCCAACGTCAAGAGCTCGATCAAAAAGCTGTGGTCCGAACAGATCAAGGACGCGAGCGGCAAGCCTCTGTCGAACTAGGGCTTTTCAATTTCACTGGATGTGCCGCTCTAGCGGCACGTTCGCTCCTGACTGAACCGGTCGCTGATGCGTGGCCGGTTCTCTTTTTTTGCCGTATGGCCATTTTAGTTTGGCGTTCGATCCGAGGTGCTCGATTCAAAGACTAGCTGCACGCTTCATGTTCAGCGTCGGCAATTTCTGATGTTTTCTGTACAGCTGTCACATTGGCGAGAGTGGTCGGTGGCGACCTAGCACTCGTCCTTTTGCTTGTTGTCGCCAGGCAGATCATTCAAGACCGCCAATTTCGCCTCTTCTTCGGCAAGCAGACGAACAAGAGTTTGCCGCTTTGTCGCGTCCTGCTCGGCAGCGAGCATCCGGCGATAGTGGTCGATGTTTAGCTGTGCAATAAGGATACGTTGGTCCATGGCGCCTCTGTTATCGCCATTAGGCGCCCACTCTTGCCCCCTGGGTTAACGAAATCAACTTACTAATTTGTGACAGAAAGTTCATTCTTCGAGCCATTCCATTCTAGCTCCGGCTCATTTTCGACCGCGCTGCCAACGCGCAATGTCCGCTTCAGCCTGAAAGCGGCGCGTCATTAGGTCGAAGACATAGCCAAGCGTTGGCCAGGGGGCGCGTCAGCCCGCTTCTGCGAGCAGCGACAATTGCCGCGGCTGGGCTTGCAAGCCCGTCTGGTCGGTCAGGCCTGTGGGATATTCGCCGGTGAAGCAGTGGTCGGTGAACTGCGGACGCACCGGATCGCGCGCTTCGTAGCCCATCGCCTTGTAGATGCCATTCACCGACAGGAAGGCGAGCGAGTCGGCGCCGATGAACTTGCGCATGCCTTCGAGATCGTGAGTGGCGGCGAGCAGCTTGTCGCGCTCGGGCGTATCGATGCCGTAGTAGTCGGGGTGCGTGATCGGCGGGGAGGCGATGCGGAAATGCACTTCCTGGGCGCCGGCGTCGCGCATCATCTGCACGATCTTGGTCGAGGTCGTGCCGCGCACGATCGAATCGTCCACCAGCACGATGCGCTTGCCGGCGACCACGGCGCGGTTGGCGCTGTGCTTTAAGCGGACGCCGAGCTGGCGGATGTGCTGGGTCGGCTCGATGAAGGTGCGGCCGACATAATGGTTGCGGATGATGCCGAGCTCGTAGGGAATTCCGGCCGCTTGCGAGAAGCCGATCGCGGCCGGCACGCCGGAGTCCGGCACCGGCACGATGACATCGGCCTTGGCCGGCGCTTCGCGGGCGAGTTCGGCGCCCATGCCTTTGCGCACGTCATAGACCGGCCGGCCGCCGACGACGGAATCAGGCCGCGCGAAATAAATGTATTCGAAGATGCACGGTCGCGGCGCGATCGGCGGGAACGGCTTGTGGGTGTGGGCGCCTTCTTCGTCGAAGATCAGCACCTCGCCGTTCTCGACATCGCGGATATATTTCGCGCCGATGATGTCGAGCGCGCAGGTTTCGGAAGCCAGGATCGGGAAGCCGTCGAGCTTGCCGTAGACCAGCGGCCGGATGCCGAGCGGGTCGCGTGCGCCGATTAGCTTCTTATTGGTGAGGCCGACGAAGGCATAGGCGCCTTCGAGCTGGCGCAAACCCTCGATGAAGCGATCGACGAAACGGTTGCGTCGGGCGCGCGAGACCAGATGCAGGATCACCTCGGTGTCGGTGGTCGACTGCATCATGGCGCCTTCATGCACCAGCATGCGGCGCAATGTGATGCCGTTGGTGAGGTTGCCGTTGTGGCCGATGGCGAAACCGCCGCCTTCGAGTTCGGCGAACAGCGGCTGCACGTTGCGCAGGATGGTTTCGCCGGTGGTGGAATAGCGCACGTGCCCGATGGCCGAGGTGCCGGGCAGGCGGTCGATCACTTCACGGCGGGAGAACGTGTCGCCGACGAGACCGAGTCGGCGTTCGGAATGGAAACGCTTGCCGTCGAAGGAAACGATGCCAGCCGCTTCCTGGCCGCGGTGCTGCAGCGCGTGCAAGCCGAGCGCGGTGATCGCCGCGGCATCGGGATGGCCGAAGATGCCGAATACGCCGCACTCCTCACGCAGGCGATCGGCGTCTAAATCGAACGACTCGCCCTGGTCCAAGGTGTGGTCCATCGACCCTCGTGTACTATCGAGTCCTACCTTCAATCAACTGGCGCATGTCGGCTCGGTCGCTGCGGTCGTAGCCGATCTGTTCGTTCCGCGGATCCGCGGGATTCAAGCTTCCGCTACGATCTGGGCGCCGATTTGGCGTGGAATCAGGCGCATCTGGATCGGGGCCTTTCTGCTGGCGCTTGAATACCGTCGAGAACAGGCTTGATAGATAATTATCCATATCCTGCGGCAACAGGGACTGCACCCACTGGCCGGTGCTCAATAGCAACTGATTGGATTTTGCGTCTCGGACACCTTCCGGGCGTTTGTTCTCGGGCACGAACCAGATGAACAGGTGGAAAGCCACAACCACGATCAGCAGCCCGCGCGCGAGCCCGTAGATGAAGCCGAGCGAACGATCGAGCGCGCCGATGCGGCTGTCGAGCACAAGGTCGGAAACACGGGCGGTAATCAGCGAACCGATGATCAGCGTCAGCAGGAATACGCCGAGAATCACCGCCACCTTGGCCACGGTTCCGCTGCCGAGGTTGGATTCGGCAACGGGGAGCAGCTTGTCGTAGAGGACTATTGTGGCAATCGCCGCCGCCGCCCAGGCCGCGACCGAGAGCACTTCGCGCATAAAGCCGCGGATCATGGCAAGGATGCCCGACACCAGCATGATGCCGAGTAGGAGGAGATCAAGCCAGGTGACCGGCATGGGTGGTGCTTGGCTCCGCTTAAGTCAGCTGCACGAGAGTGATGCGCGAATCGGAGGCCGCCGAAGCCTTACCTTGTTTCCGCGGGCTACGAACCGCAAGAGCCCGCATATTTGATGGAATAGATTAACCAACTCATAGCAATACCGCCCGTGTATAGCCCCCTGAAAAGATCACGTCATCCGCGTTATCCCCTTGTCCCAATCTTGTTCATCGCCGGTTCAAGTCCCGGCCACGTTTCTGCCTTCGCCGAACCTTGGAACGGCCGGCATGGCAGGGTGGATTAGGGTGGGGACGGACGGAGACCTCGATGAGTGCGCGCAACATTCTCATGCCCGGACTGGCGTGCCTGCTGTCCGCCACGCTCGGCCTGCCCGCTGCGGCCCAGGAAAAGGATTTGGCTGCAGCCTACAACGCCTCCGGTCAGTCGCTGTTCCGGCAATTCGTGGCGGGAACCGGCAATATCGTGTTCTCGCCCTATTCGATCGGGACCGCGATGGCGATGGCGCTCGCGGGGACGCGCGGCAACACCGAGACCGAAATGGCGAGTGTGCTCAAGCACAAGATGCCGCGCCCCGAAATCGATGCGGCGAACGCCAAGTTGCTGGCGATCCTTAACGGCTACGACAAGAGCGCGGTGCCGCCGCGCTGTCCCCCCAACATGAGATTGGACAACGAGCGCTGCGTTCGGGTCCAGGAGGGCAACGAATGCAAGCGCCCGACGCGGTTGGACGGCATGGAATGCGTGGCGATGCCGACCCGGGTGCCATGGGTCAAGGTCTTGGCGGCCAATGCGATCGTGATGCCCAAGCCGACCGATGAGATTTCCTTTCCTTACGTCGATATGTTGCGCAGCAATTATGCAGCAGAGGTGTTCCGCGGCGTCGGTCTCGATGCGATCAACGGCTGGGTCAAGAAGAAGACCGAGGGCAAGATCGACAAAATCCTCGATCGGCTCGACCCGAATTCCCCCGCGGTTCTGCTCAACGCGGTCTATTTCAAGGCAGCCTGGGAGCGAAGCTTCGACAAACGGGCGACGATCGACGCCACGTTCAATCTCTCGCCCGGCCAGACTGCGAAGGTGCCGACCATGCGCCGGCTCGGCGGTTACGCGCTGGTGGAGCGTTACAATTACCGGGCCCTACGAATACCTTACGGGCTCAAGTCGATCGGTATGATCATCGTGCTGCCGAACACGATCGGGGGACTACCCGAGGTCGGCAGACGGATGGATTTGGCCGAACTCACGGATTTGTTCGCGGCCTTGCGTAAGGCCAAGCCAAAAATGGTCGATCTGGCATTGCCGCGCTTCAAAGCCATGTTCAAAACGGATTTGAAAGGGGCCTTCCAGCAGGAGGGGATATCGCTCGCCTTTTCGCGCGAAGCGGCGGACTTCAGCGGGATGACCGGGGTGCCGGCCGATAAGAAGCGGCTTGCGATTGGACAGATCCAGCACGCCGCGATGATCGATGTGCAAGAGGCGGGAACAGAGGCCGCCGCGGCCACGGCGATCGAAATGGTGCCAACCAGCGTCCCGGTGCCGCAGGAGATCTTTTTCGTCGACCGGCCGTTCCTGTTCTATCTCGTGGACGACGCCACTGGCGCGATCCTGTTCCAGGGTCGGATCAACGATCCGCAGTAAATTCCTCAGTTTGTCATTCCGGCCGAGCCGCTTTAGCGGCGAGAGCGGGAATCCATATCCCCGGCCGGGATCATGGATTCCGGGATCGCGGGATCACGGCCCGCGCCCCGGAATGACGAGTCGGAGAATATAGATGAGACGGGGTCTTAAGGTTTCGATTCATCCGACAGTTAAAGTATCGATTCAAGACGACACGCCAAGACAGGCGGGCGTTCTTAAAGTATCGATTCAAGAGGCCGTTCATGTTTTGATTCAAGGGCGGTTCGCGCCTTGATTCAAAGCGCAGCCTTAAGTGCCTGTCCGGCGTGCCTTACTGCCGCGCTCGGCGATGTCGGCCACTAAATTCGTCAGCATGGCGACGGGGTTGAGCGCGATCCCGGGCTCGACCGCATCCTCGCGGCCGGCTTCGGGCAAAATCGCACGAGCAAAGCCGAGCTTGTGCGCCTCTTTGAGCCGTGCCGCAGCCTGGGCCACCGGTCGCACCGCGCCGGACAGCGAAATCTCGCCGAAATAGACCGCATCCGCCGGCAAGGGCGCCTGGGCGAGCGAGGAGACGAGCGCGGCGGCGGCGGCGAGATCGGCGGCGGGCTCGTTGATGCGCAGGCCGCCCGCCACATTCAGATAAACGTCATGGCCGGAGAGCCGCACGCCGCAATGGGCTTCCAGCACGGCGATCACCATGGAGAGACGGTTCTGGTCCCAGCCGACGACGGCGCGGCGTGGCGTACCCAATGCCGTGGGTGCGACCAGCGCCTGGATTTCGACCAGTAGCGGCCGGGTGCCCTCAATTCCGGCAAACACGGCGGTGCCGGGCGAGCCGAGATCGCGCTCGGAGAGGAACAATTCGGACGGATTTTGCACTTCGCGCAGACCTAAGCCGGTCATTTCGAACACGCCGATCTCGTCGGTCGGGCCGAAACGGTTCTTCACCGCGCGCAGGATGCGGAACTGGTGCGAGCCTTCGCCCTCGAACGAGAGTACGGCGTCGACCATGTGCTCGACCACGCGGGGACCGGCGATCTGGCCGTCCTTGGTGACATGGCCGACCAGGATCACGGCGGTGCCGGATTTTTTCGCGTAGCGGATCAGCGCCTGGGCGCTGCCGCGCACCTGCGTGACCGTGCCGGGCGCGGCCTCGACCGTGTCGGTCCACATGGTTTGAATGGAGTCGATCACGACCAGCCGCGGCGGCTTGCCCTCGGACAACGTCGCCACAATGTCCTCGACGGAGGTTTCGGCCGCGAGTTCGACCGCAAGCTTCCCGAGGCCGAGCCGTTCGGCGCGCAGGCGTACCTGCGCCACCGCCTCTTCGCCCGAAATGTAGACGGCGCGTTGGCCGGCGCGGGCGAGCGCCGCTGCCACCTGTATAAGGAGTGTCGATTTGCCGATGCCGGGATCGCCGCCGACCAGCAGCACGGATCCGCGCACAAAACCACCGCCGGTGACGCGGTCGAATTCGGGCAGGCCGGAGGCGAGGCGAGGGGCCTCGTGGGCTTCGCCGCTCAGCGGCTCGAGAGCGAACAGGCGGCCCTTGCGCGGAGCGCGGCCGGGTCCGGAAGGTCGCGCGGCTTCGCCTTCCTCGACCAGGGTGTTCCAGGCGCCGCAGGCTTCACACTTGCCCTGCCAGCGGGCGGTCGCCGCTCCGCAGTTCTGACAGACATATGTGGGAGTGCGCCGCGCCATGGTCCTACATTTAGTGATGGCAGCCAGCCGATCCAATCATCCGGCTTCGTGTTCGACCCAAATACGGTGGAAACGCCTGCCAAGGTTGGTGAGCAACTCGTAGCCGATGGTGCCGGCCTGGATTGCGGCTTCATCGATCGTCAGATCGCCGCCGATCAGCGTCGCATAGTCGCCACGGTGCAGCACACCTTGCGGCAAATCGGTCACATCGACGGCGAAGAGATCCATGGAGATGCGGCCGACGATCGAGCAGCGTTCGCCGCCGACGATGACCTGCCGACCGGGCTCCGCTGCGGTCGCCGCTGCCGCCCGGATGAAGCCGTCGGCGTAGCCGGCTGCGATGACAGCAATCAGGGTATCGCGCTTGGCGGTCCAGGTGGCGTCATAGCCGACCGTGGCGTCACGCGGCACGTCGCGGATTTGCAGCACGCGCGCCTTGAGATCGATGACGGGCTGCATGGGATTGGGCTGGAGCGGGGTTGGATTGACGCCATAAAGCGCCGCGCCGGGCCGAACCATGTCGCAATGGGCGGCGGGGCTGAGGAAAATGCCGGAGGAATTGGCGAGCGACGCCGGAATGCCGCGATAGAGCGTGCGGATTTCACGGAAAGCCTGAATCTGTTCGGTATTGAGCGGATGCGCCGGCTGTTCCGAGCAGGCGAAATGGCTCATCACCAGCGTGATGCCATGATTACCGCGGTGAATGCGGGGGGCGATGGCCGCGGCCTCGGTGATCGACAGCCCGAGCCGGTTCATGCCGGTATCGACATGCAGCGCCATGCCGCCGCGCCAACCGCTTGAAGCCACGAACTGGTCCCACTCGGCCAGTTCGACCGCGCTGTTGATCACCGGCCGTGCGGCAATCTCCGCGAAAGCCGGACCGGTTCCGGTAGGAAATCCGTTGAGCACATAGATTGCGGCGCCGGGCGCGAACTCGCGCACGCCGCGGGCCTCCTCGAGGTGGGCGACAAAAAAGGTCTTGCAGCCTGCCGCGGCCAAGGCATGCGTGACTTGGGCGAGACCGCAGCCGTAGCCGTCGGCCTTCACCACCGCGGAACATTCAGCCGGAAGGACGCGGTGGGCGAGTGCGCGGTAATTCGCTGCGATGGCGGCAAGGTTGATGGTGAGGATGCCGGCGGCCTCGGCCTGGGGCGGACCGGACGTCATGGGCGGCAGGGCCGGTTCCGGCTGGGCTACGGTTTTGGATCGGCGGGGCGGCATGGGAGGAGGTTATGATGTTAGTTGCACGTTCCGTAAAGCAATACTCGGAAAATGCGACGCCATTCTGGGCTTAAGACCCTGTGCGGACCGGAAGCCTCTCGTCGTCGGCCAAGTTGGAAAACCGCGTAAAGCGCCCATCAAAATGAAGCTGGACTGGCCCGGTTGGGCCGTGGCGTTGCTTCTCAATAATAACCTCGGCCTTTCCTCTCGCGTCGCTATATTTCTTTTCCCAATCGACGTGCTCTGGGCGTAGATTGCCCTTGGCGTCCAACTGATGGGGCTCTCGATTTTTCAAATAGTATTCTTCTCGATAGACGAACATAACAACGTCTGCATCCTGCTCGATTGAGCCGGATTCCCTAAGATCTGATAGTTGTGGACGCTTGTCTTCGCGGCTCTCGACTTGGCGCGAAAGCTGGGAAAGCGCAATTATTGGAATATCGAGCTCTTTGGCTAATGCCTTGAGGCTAGTAGTGATTTCGGTTACCTCCTGGACCCGTCCCTCAAGGGCCCGCCTAGAAGAGCCCTGCAATAATTGAATGTAGTCGATGATCATCAAGTCCAGACCGCGTTGACGCTTCAGTCTCCGTGCGCGAGCGGCGAGTTGTGCCACTGAGAGGCCGCCGGTCTCATCAATATACAAAGGGGCGTCCTGCATTTCTCGCATGGCTGAATAAATTACGTCGAATTGGGTATCACTAATCTGTCCACGTCGCATCTCGCTTGATGGAATCTCGGTTTGCTCGGATATTATTCTTGTAGCGAGTTGTTCGGCTGACATTTCCAGTGAGAAAAAGCCAACTCTGCCCCCAGCTACCGCTTCAATTTGACCGTCAGCCCGAGTTTGGCCTTGCCACGCGCTCGCAACGTAATAAGCAATGTTAGTCGCGAGTGCGGTTTTGCCCATGCCCGGCCTGCCCGCTAGGACAATCAAGTCGGACTTCTGCAACCCTCCCATCATTTCATCTAGCTTGATAAACCCAGTCGCTATCCCGGAAAGCTTAGTATCTCGCTCCTTGGCTTTTGCGGTCATGTCAATAGCGACCGCCAATGCTTGAGCAAACCGCTGGAATCCGCCGCCGTAGCGCCCGGTTTCGGCCAATTCGTAAAGGTGGCGTTCGGCGTCCTCGATCTGCTCGCGCGGGGCGAAATCGACCGGGGCGTCAAACGCCACATTGACCATGCTTTCGCCGATCCGGATCAGATTGCGGCGGATCGCCAGATCGTTGATGGTGCGGCCGTAATCCGCGGCATTGATGACGGTAGTGGCTTCGGCGGCGAGGCGAGCCAGATATTGGCTGGCATTGAGGCCGGAAATCTCGAATTCGGCCGGCATAAAGGTCTTCAGCGTGACCGGGCTTGCCACCTTGCCGGCGCGGATCAATTGCGAGGCGAGTTCATAAATCTGCTGATGGATCGGCTCGTAAAAGTGCTGGGATTCGAGAAAGTCGGAAACGCGGTAGAACGCCTCGTTGTTGACCAAAATCGCGCCCAGCAGCGCCTGTTCCGCTTCGATATTGTGCGGCGCAGTGCGGTAGGACGTCGTGGCGTCGGTCAGCTTCCGCGCTATCGAATCGACAGGTGCCATGATTCGCGATCTAAGGATCCGTCTGTGTCGAATGTAGGGACGCTGGACTCGCTAGACGCTAAACATCGGCCGGGATTGAATCGTTCACGCCAACCCCACTTTTTTCGGCAAACGCAGCAGGCTCGCGACGCGACATTATTGATGCGAACTTTTTTCAATGCGAACTTTTGGGCGAGGCGCAGCTGTGCGCTGCCGATGAATTAGCACCCCGCGCGCGGATTACGCAATGACGGATTCAGCTTTCCCCGTTTCCCACCGAGCGAAAATAAAATCGAAAAAAATTTATCGGAGAACTTGACCGCGATGAATCTGCGACAATCGCGCGAAAAAATTCACTCGCCCGCAAGACGCCACGGCAAACGCTGACTCTTTTCGAGCCCGCGCAATCGCGCTTCCTCGCGCGTGATGTATTCGCGCGTGAGCGGCACGACATCTTGACGCTTGGTGATCTGTATCTGCATCACCATCATCGATTGCTCGCGGAACGACATCTCGGAGGCGGCGAGATAGAACTCCCACATGCGCACGAAACGCGCGTCGTAGAGCCGTTCGGCCTCTTCGCGATGGGCGAGGAATCGCTCGCGCCAATGCCTGAGCGTCTCGGCGTAATGCAGCCGCAAAATCTCGATGTCCGCTATCAGCAGGCCGGCCCGCTCGATGGCCCTCACAACCTCGGAAACAGCCGGAATATAGCCGCCGGGGAAGATGTATTTGGCGATCCACGGGTTGGTGATGCCGGGGCCTTCCGGGCGGCCAATCGAATGCAGCACCATGACCCCATCGTCGTTCAGAAGCCGCGTGCACTTGCGGAAGAACGTATCGTAGTGGTTGACACCGACATGCTCGAACATGCCGACCGAGACGATGCGGTCGAATGTCTCCGTAACGTCGCGATAGTCCTGCAGGCGGAATTCGACCGTTTGCGAAAGGTTTTTTTCAGCCGCGCGGGCGCTGGCGCGGGCGAACTGCTCCTGTGAGAGCGTGACGCCGGTCACGTTGGCGCCGCAGAACTCGGCGAGGTAAAGCGCAAGGCCGCCCCAGCCGGAGCCGATATCGAGCACGCGGGGGCCATTGCCGAGGAGAAGCTTGGCGGCGAGATGGCGCTTCTTGGCGAATTGGGCGTCGTCGAGCGACTGGTCGGGGGTCTCGAAATACGCGCAACTATATTGCTGGTCGGCATCGAGGAAGAGCGAATAGAGCCTGCCGTCGAGATCATAGTGGTGCGCGACATTGCGGCGCGCGCGCGTGCGCGGGTTGAATTGCTGCAAGCGGCGGTAAAGGTAGCGCATGAGCCATTGCGGCCGCGCCCAGTGGGGCGGCGCGGCGGCTGCCGGCTGATGCATCAAGACGGCCAGCGCATCCGCGATCGTGCCCTGTTCGACCACGAATGTGCCGTCCATGTAGCATTCGCCGAGCTTGAGCTCGGGATCGAGCAGGACGGCGAGTTCCGCTGCCGTGGTGGTGAATCGGACGACGACCGGCTCGCCGGTGCCGTCGCCAAAGGTCAAAACAGTCCCCCGCGCCGTGGTTAGCTGGAAATTTCCCCGACGCACGAACTGCGACAACAAAATTCGAAGCAACCGGTCCATCGGCCGCTCCCGCCACATTCTCTGTCCGTCCGGCGGCTGGCCTCTACCAACGGTCCCGGATCGGAATGCCCCACTCGCGCCAATGGCGCGTACCTGTTCCTTAACGCACATATTAGACCAAAGTCCCGCGCAGCGGGCAATTGGCACGAACAGGTGTGTCGTAGAAAACACGCTGCAGTGCAGAATGCATCGACTTGCCACACTTGGGCGATTTCCTGCGATAATAAGTGGGCATGGCTGCAAGTGATTCCGTGCTAAACCGCAACATGCTATGCGGGGATTGCGCGGCGGAGCCGACCGGGACAGCGCACCTGCAATAGGTCTCCCGGGACCGGCTCACAGCGGGTGGCGGTCTTTGCCCGCAACATTCGCAAGGAGTAACGGCATTGTCGCCCGTGTCCCGTCTGGTGCTGCTTGCCTATGGCGTCGGAGCGCTGTTCGCCGCCTCGGCGGCGCATGCGGAATCGAAGGGCGAGAATTACAGCGACAAGCCGCCCTCCGCGCTGTTTGAGTCCGATTGCGCCGATTCGGGATGCCACAATGGTCCGCGCGGGCTCGCCAAGGGCAGAAGCGTGGGCGATCTCACCGATTATCTGAAAGAACATTATACAAACAGCCGGCAAAGCGCGGCCGCGCTGGCGAACTATCTGCGCAGCGTGCCAGGCGCCAATGATACGCGGCAGGGTCGGGATGCCGGTTCGCGCGATACGCCGGCCCGCAACGCCGAACGGCGGGAAACGCCCGCGTCGCCTGAGCCGAAGAAAGACGATTCCACGCCTTCGTGGCTGCCGTCGCTTCCGTCGCTGTTCTCGCCCTCGTCGCCCTCGGAAGAGGCGACCAAGCACGACGAATCCAAACCGGAGCCAAAGTCGGGAGCCGGACGCCGCGACGTTTCCAAGCCGAAGGATGAGGACGAGGCTCATCCCGCGCCACGGACGCGTGAGACCAAACGGCAACCGCCGAAAACGGAAGCCAAGCCCGAACCCAAGACCGAGGATTCCACGCCGTCGTGGCTTCCGTCGTTTCTTTCGCCTTCGCCGCCGGCGGAAACAGCAAAGCACGACGAATCAAAACCTCAACCCCGGTCAAAGCCCAGCCGCCGCGACACCGCAAAGCCGAAGAGTGAGGATGAAACAAATTCGGCACCGCGAACGCGCGAGACAAAACGGCAACCTCCGAAGACCGATACGAAACCGGATACGAAGCCTGATGCCAAGACGGACGCCAAGCCCGATACAAAGGTCGACGCGGCCGCCAAACCGAAGGACACCGACGTAAAGCCGCAACCGCGGGTGCAGGCGACGCGGCCGCCCAAGACAGTCGAAGCGGCCAAGCCGGAAGGTCAGAGCGGGGCGCCCAAACGATCGCGCGCGCGGCAATCGCCGCATGCGATTCCGAATACCGACGACCCCAACAATCCGACAGAGAACGAAGTGTACCGGCCGGCGCGGCCTAAACCGGAGGAACAGCCGCGGACCGAGGACAATGAAAAACCGACGGATGCAACAGAGACGACGGGACCGTCAACGACGGCCACAGTGACGCCGACGGAAGAAAACATCATCCTGCCGCCACCACCGCCGTTGCGACCCCGACCGGCGGCGCGCGCGGCTCAATCCACTCATGCGCAGGCAGCCGAGCGGCCGAAGCCCGCGCGCGCTACGCCGCGCGCGCCGGCGGCAACGCCCACCGCGGCGCCGGTTGAAACCACGCCCGCCGCGGCACCGCCGCCAAAGCCCGCGCCGATTTTCGACTAGGCTTTCTTTTCAGCCTTGGCCTTTCCGGGCTTCTCGGGCTTTTCCGCTTTCTCGGGCTTAGCCTCTCCGGATTGCGGGGTGTCCTCAGCGGAAGCTTCCTTCTTACCGCGGCGCGACTTTATGGCATCGGGTTCGAAGAACACCGCTTCCTTTTCTTCAGGGGCTGTTGCGGCGGCGCCGGCCTGTTCGCCGGCCTCGGCAGCTTCCTCGCGGCGGATCATGATCTCCTCGCCGCGGGCAAGCCGCTCGGCTTCGTCCGCGCTGCGCGCGACGTTGATCATGATCGAGACCTCGACCTCCGGGTGCAGCGCGATCGGCACCTTGTGCCGCCCGATCGCCTTGATCGGCGCGTTGAGGGCGACCTGCGCGCGATCGACGGCAAAGCCCCCCTTGGTGAGAATGTCGGCCAGATCGCGGGCGGAGACCGAGCCGTAGAGCTGGCCGGTTTCGGCGGCCTGGCGCAGCACCGAAAAATTTTGGCCGTCGAGGCGGGTCGCGATCTTCTCGGCCTCGCCCTTGAGCTGGAGGTTGCGCGCCTCGAGCTCGACCTTCATCTGGTCGAATTTGGCCTTGTTCGCACTGGTCGCCCGCAATGCCTTGCCTTGCGGCAGGAGATAGTTGCGCGCAAAGCCGTCTTTCACGCGCACGGTATCGCCCATCTGGCCGAGCTTGGCGATGCGCTCGAGTAGGATCACTTCCATTTTGTCATCTCCATGTGAGGTTTTCGAATTGCGTCAGGTCGGTATGGTCGGCGGACCGGTTCGGTGCGCGAAGCGGCCGCGAATATCAAATGTCGCGTCGGCGAGACCCAAGAGCGCCACGAACAGAAGAAACGGCCAGAGCATGGCGACTGCCACATAGGCGCTGGCGAGCAAGAGACCGCGGTTGTTCAGGCCGCGCGTGATCACATGCAGCACCGCGAAGCCGAGCACGCCATATATTGTGGCGAGACTTGCCGCGAATACGCTCGAAGTGATGCCGGGAAGACCGGTCAGAAGGATCCCGGCGCAGGCCGCCGCGAGCAGTGCCGAGGTCCAAGCAGGAAACGCCATGCCGGCAAGGTCCGGCCATGGCCGCCGCAGCCGGTTCGACATTTTCACGATCTGGCCGGCGAGCCATACCAGCGCCAGGTTGATCATGGTTATGAACACGGCCACGCCGGGCAGCGCCACCGGCAGGAGCGTTTCGAAGCGGCGTCCGGCTTGCTGGAGAACCTGCGGATCGAGCGAGGGATCGGAACGACTCAGGTATTCTTCGACGCTTTCACGAGCCTTCTCGCGCAGCATATCCTCGCTGGTGGCTACGCTCAGCATTCCGGCGACCACGATCAGCGCGCTCACGATCGCGATCCAGACCACAAGCCGGCCGATCGGATACCATTCGAGCGCGCCCGCTGTCGCGTTGGCGACCGGCCGCGCCAGGAGCGCGAGATAGCCGAACCACCAGGCCGGCAAGCCGATCGACAGCAGAAACGACGCGAAAAGATAAATGCCGAATTCCTCGGCTAGCGCTAAGGAGGCGACCACGGCCGCCAACAAACCCGCCCAATGGCTCCAGCCCAATGCGGCGATCAGGATCGGAAGCGGCGCGAGGTAGAAAAGAAAGATGGAGATCAGCGTCTTCGTTACAATCGAAGCGCACATCAGCGCGGCGACCAAACCGGCGATCAGGCCAATGAGAAAAATCTGCACCATCGAGCTGTCCCGCTCCCTTGAGCGGTTAGAGACGGATCCGGTGTCCGCCCCAACCATTGGCCCACGGGACGATCCCGCAGGCTTCGATCCGTATGACCCGCGTTAGCGGATCACGTATGGCAGCAGTCCAAGGAATCGCGCCCGCTTGACCGCCTGCGCGAGCTCGCGCTGTTTCTTGGCGGACACCGCGGTGATGCGGCTCGGCACGATCTTGCCGCGCTCGGAAACGTAGCGCTGCAGGAGCCGCACATCCTTGTAGTCGATCTTGGGTGCGTTGGCGCCGGTGAACGGGCAGGTCTTGCGGCGTCGGAAGAACGGCCGGCGTCCGCCGCCGCCTCCGCCAAATCCACCGCCGCCACCAAAGCCGCCGCCTTGACCGAATGCCATGTCACTCCTCCGTCGCGATGCTGTCGTCGGTGGCGATGTCACCTCCATCGCCTTCGTCGCGCGGGCGCCGATCATCGCGGTCACGGCCGCGACCACGGCGGCCATCGCGACCTTCGCGGCTGCCGCCGCCGTCGCGTTCATCGCGCTCGCGATCGCGGTCGACCTTGCGCATCATGGCCGAGGGGCCTTCCTCGAGCGCGTCGACCCGGATGGTGAGGAAGCGCAACACGTCTTCGTTGATGCCTTCCTGTCGCTCGATCTCTTTGATCGCCGCGGGCGGTGCGTCGATGTTGAACAGCGTGAAATGCGCCTTGCGGTTCTTGCGGATGCGGAAGGTGAGCGATTTCACGCCCCAATATTCGGTCTTCGGAATCTTGCCGCCCAGGCCTTCGACGACGCCTTTGTACTGCGCAGTCAATTCCTCGACCTGCTGGGGGCTCAAATCCTGGCGTGCAAGAAAAACGTGCTCGTAGAGCGGCATGATGCCTTTCCTCGTCTGGGCATGACCTGATCCGGAAACGGTCCCGCTTCGCGGGATCATGCCTTCTGCTCGCTGTCCGGCGCTAAGCCCTTCGAGCCTTCGGAAAGGCTCGCTGCTCAGAAGGCGGGAACACGGGACGCCGGGCCAAGAGGCCCTACGTCTCTCCCCTTTTTGAGGATCGACGCCGTCCGTTCAGCTCCCGGCCGGGATAACGGAGCGGTGTGGTTTTAGAAGGCGGGCCTCGAAAACGCAAGCGCTCAGAAGTGACTGCTCGAGGGCATCGCCTGTGTCGAAGGCGGCAGGGACTGGCAAAATAATCACGTGCAGGTGAGATCCGGGAACCAATTCCTGTCTGTAAAGTTTTCTGACTACTTTCGACGCTCCTGCGCGCGCCCTGCGCTTCAGAAGCGGCGTATCGAGCCGTCTTTGCAACCAACTCTCCAAGGAGGAAACCATGCATAAGCTGATCATTGCAGCGGCCGCAATTGCCGCGCTGACCGGTGTCGCGGCCGTTGCCGCGCCGGGTTCGAGCCAAGGCGTCCGCGCTGCGGCCGAACAAGCCGCCATCACGCAAGACGCCGCGTTCATCTTCGGCGGCCACCGGCACTGCTGGTACACGCGCGGCTGGAATGGGCCGGGCTGGTATTGGTGCGGCTATAGCCACCGTCACGGCCATGGCTGGGGCGGCGCCGAAGGCTGGAACGGCTGGCGGCATCGCTAAAGCGGTCTGATCGGACTCCGATTGCCTGTTGTCTAAGAGCTCAGGAATGGACGGGCGGCTTCATAGCCGCCCGTTTCCTTTCGCACATAATTATGTGTGAGACAGGACACGAGGGTCGCTTGACAGCGCCGCCGCTCGCGGTGTCTCTCGGCGCAAAATTGCTTCGAGGGCGGGCATGGTGGCGGCATTCGTGTTTCCAGGACAGGGCAGCCAGGCGGTCGGCATGGGCAAGGCGCTGGCGGAAGCGTTCGCGTCGGCGCGCGCCGTGTTCGTGGAGGTCGACGCGGCGCTCGGTGAAAAACTGTCCGCCACCATGTGGGAAGGGCCGACCGACAAGTTGACGCTGACGGAAAACGCTCAGCCGGCGCTGATGGCGGTTTCGCTCGCGGTCATGCGGGTGCTGGAAGCGGAGGCCGGGCTCGACTTGAAGCGCGATGCGAAATTCGTTGCCGGCCACTCGCTCGGGGAATATTCGGCGCTCGCGGCGGCCGGGGCGTTTTCGTTGTCCGACACGGCGCGGCTCCTCCGCATCCGCGGCCGCGCGATGCAACAGGCGGTGCCGGTGGGCACCGGTGCCATGGCGGCACTGCTCGGACTTTCGTTCGATGAAGCGGCGGCGGTGGCAAAGGAAGCAGCGCAAGGCCAGGTCTGCCAGGCGGCCAACGACAATGGCGCAGGCCAGGTGGTCGTGTCCGGAAACAAGGCAGCGGTCGAGCGCGCGGTCGAAATCGCCAAAACAAAAGGCGCCAAGCGCGCCATGCTGCTTCCGGTATCCGCTCCCTTCCATTGCGCGCTGATGCAGCCTGCCGCTGATGCCATGGCCGAGGCGCTCGCCAAGACGTCCGTGAAGGTACCTGTCGTGCCGGTGATCGCTAATGTGGTGGCGAAACCGGTGAGCGATCCGGGCGAGATCGTGCGCAATCTGGTCGCGCAGGTGACCGGCACGGTGCGCTGGCGTGAATGCGTGGAATGCATGGCCGGCGCGGGCGTGAAGAATTTCTACGAGGTGGGCGCGGGCAAGGTTCTCACCGGTCTCATCAAGCGCATTGCCGAAGGTGCGACCGGCACCGCGGTCGGCACGCCCGAAGACATTGCAGCGCTCAAGGCCGCGCGCGGCTGATGCAACTCTATCCGGCAGGCATGCTAGACTGACGAGCGAGGGGAGTTGCGCATGTTCGATCTCAACGGCAAGACCGCGCTCGTCACCGGCGCCACCGGCGGCATCGGCGGCGCAATCGCGCGCGCATTGCACGCGCAGGGCGCGACAGTGGCGATCTCCGGCACGCGGCGCGAGGTGCTCGATGCGATGGCCGCCGAATTGCGCGAGCGCGTGCATGTGATCCCGGGCGATCTTGCCAACAAGGATTCGGTCGAGGCGCTGGTGCCGAAGGCCGAGGAGCTGATGAGCAAGCTCGACATTCTGGTCGCCAATGCCGGCATCAACCGGGACAATCTTCTGGTGCAGTTGCGCGACGAGGATTGGGAGCAGGTGCTCAACGTCAACCTCACCGCGACATTCCGTCTCGTTCGCGCGGCAGTGAAGGGCATGATGCGGCGGCGCTTCGGCCGCGTGATCGGCATCACCTCGGTGGTCGGCGTGACCGGCAACGCCGGGCAGAGCAATTACACCGCCACCAAAGCGGGCATGATCGGCATGATCAAATCGGTGGCGGCGGAATATGCCAAGCGCGGGGTGACGGCGAACTGCGTGGCGCCCGGATTCATCACGAGCCCCATGACCGACAAGCTCAACGAGAAGCAGCGCGAGGCCATCCTCGCGCGCGTGCCCGCTGCCCGACTCGGTACCGGCGCCGATGTGGCGGCGGCCGTGGTGTACTTATCCTCCGACGAAGCCGCCTACGTGACCGGCCAGACGCTGCACGTCAATGGCGGAATGGCGATGATTTAACGGTTAGAATAATGTGCACAACCCGTTGATTCCGGGCGCTGCCCCCGTGCTAGTCAAGCCTTGGGAAGTATGTTAACCGAACCGCGGCCTGGCTGGGGCGACCGGTTGGCTCTTGGGACTACGCGGCGAGAACGAAATTTGGGTCCGCTCGCGACTCGTGCTGTTTGGTTCCGTCGATCACATGAGGCTGCAACCGAGTTGGCTCAGGGTCGTTGTTCGATCCCAAATCAAGAAGAGGTCAAGACGATGAGTGACATTGGCGAGCGGGTGAAGAAGATCGTCGTGGAGCATCTGGGCGTCGAGCCCGACAAGGTGACGGAAGGCGCAAGCTTCATCGACGACCTCGGGGCCGACAGCCTCGACACCGTCGAGCTCGTCATGGCATTCGAGGAGGAGTTTGGTTGCGAAATTCCTGACGACGCCGCCGAAACCATCCTGACCGTTGGAGACGCGGTAAAGTTTCTCGAGAAGAACGCCAAGAGCTGACGATCAGCGCGGAGGCGCGGTAAACACCTCAATACTTGGGGGACGGGTGGAAGCTCGCGATCGCGGCGGTCGCGGGACATGCAGCGCTAGTGCGCGGCCGAGGAGCCGAATATGAGACGCGTCGTCGTCACCGGGCTGGGAATGGTGACGCCACTCGGCTGCGGCGTCGAGACGACCTGGCGGCGCCTGGTCGCAGGCGAAAGCGGCGCCAAGCAGGTCGATCGCTTCGACGTCTCCGACCTGTCGTGCAAGATCGCCTGCATGATCCCGAAAGGGGACGGCGGCGACGGCACTTTCAACGCAGACCAATGGATGGAGCCGAAGGAGCAGCGCAAGGTCGACGATTTCATCATCTTCGCAATGGCGGCCGCGCGGCAGGCGCTCGACGATGCCGGCTGGAAACCCAAGAACTATGAGGAACAGACGTCGACTGGTGTGATGATCGGCTCCGGCATCGGCGGAATCGAGGGAATCGCGGAGACCGCGGTGACGTTGAAGGAAAAAGGCCCGCGCCGCGTGTCGCCTTTCTTCATTCCGGGCCGCATCATCAACCTCGCAGCCGGTTATGTGTCGATCGCGTTCGGGCTCAAAGGGCCCAATCATGCGGTGGTCACCGCCTGTTCGACCGGCGCGCATGCGATCGGCGACGCGGGCCGCCTCATCGCGCTCGGGGACGCCGAGGTGATGGTCACGGGCGGCACGGAGTCGCCGGTCAATCGCATTGCACTTGCCGGGTTCTCCGCGCTCAAGGCGCTGTCGACGTCGTTCAACGATACGCCGACCAAGGCGTCGCGTCCCTATGACAAGGATCGCGACGGGTTCGTCATGGGAGAGGGTGCGGGCATTCTCGTGCTCGAGGAATACGAACATGCCAAGCGGCGCGGCGCGAAAATCTATGCCGAGCTCACGGGCTACGGACTTTCCGGCGACGCGTTCCACATCACCGCGCCCGCGCCGGACGGCGACGGCGCGCTGCGCTGCATGAATATGGCGATCCGCCGGGCCGGCGTACCGGCGGCCGAAATCGACTACATCAACGCGCACGGCACCTCGACGCCGCTCGGCGATGAAATCGAACTCGGCGCGGTGCAGCGACTGGTCGGCAACGCCGCCGGTCGCATTTCGATGTCATCGACAAAATCATCGATCGGGCATCTGCTCGGAGCGGCCGGCGCGGTGGAGGCGATCTTCTCGATCCTCGCGATCCGCGACAATGTCGCGCCGCCCACGCTCAATCTCGACAATCCTTCGGTCGAGACGCCGATCGATCTCGTGCCGCATCAGGCGCGCAAACGCGAGATCAATACCGTGCTGTCGAACTCGTTCGGATTTGGCGGGACGAACGCATCCCTGATGTTCAGACGCTATCAGGGTTAGATTCCCGGTTTGATCACCCTAAAATTAACAAATTCCAACCTTTCGCCACATTTGCTTATCCCTATGGGCAGAACGGGAGAAATCTGCGACCATGGGCGGCAATGGACTTGCAGAACGACGTTTAACGACCCGGCAAGATGCGGCATGGCATGACTGCGGGGACGAGTTGGTGAGTACGAATTATCCGCGGCGCGGCGGTAACGGCACTGATCCGCAGCGGATGCCTCAGGTCAATCGGCCGGCACAAGACCAGCCCGCAGCCCGTTCTCCCGTCGGTGCGTTGCGTGAGCCTCCCACTCCCCATTCGCAAAACGGCAATGGCGCCACCAATGGCGTCGGCATTAGCGGCACAAACGGCACAGCGACATCGGGACGACGTATCGCTCCACGCAGCCCGCGCACCGCGATCGAACCGGAACAGGTGAAGATGCCGATGTGGCAATTCAAACGCGCGCACAATCCGCTGGTCATGGTCGCCAACGCTCTGTTCTCGATCGTGCTGGTGATCGCGCTGATCGGCGGCGTGACCTATGTGATCGGCAAGCAACGTTTCGAAATGGCGGGTCCGCTGACGCAGGAGAAAATCGTGGTCATCCCGCGCAATTCGGGCGTGCGCGACATCGCCGATCTGCTCGAAGCCGAAGGGGTGATCGATCAGCCTTGGCTGTTCATCGGCGGCGTGGTGCTGATGAAGGCGCGCGAAGACCTCAAATACGGCGAGTATCAATTCCCGGCACGTGCCAGCCTGCGCGACGTGGTCTCCCAGATCATGAGCGGCAGGGTGATCCAACACGCATTCACGGTTCCGGAAGGGTTGACCTCCGAGCAGATCGTTGCGCGGCTCTCCGAAAACGATGTGCTCAGCGGCGACATCCGCGACATCCCGCACGAGGGCACGCTGATGCCGGAGACCTACAAGTTCACGCGCGGCGTCACGCGCGAGCAGATGATCGTCCGCATGAAGGTGCAAAGGGACAAACTCGTGCATGAGATCTGGGAGCGGCGCATGCCCGGTCTGCCGCTCAATTCGCCGGAGCAGTTGGTTACGCTCGCCTCGATCGTCGAGAAGGAAACCGGCAAGCCCGAGGAGCGTTCGCGGGTCGCGGCGGTGTTCATCAATCGGCTCAAGCAGAAGATGAAACTGCAGTCCGACCCGACCATCATCTATGGCTTGGTCGGCGGCAAAGGCACGCTCGGCCGGCCGATCCTGCGCAGCGAGATCGAACGCGCAACGCCTTACAATACCTACGTAATCGAGGGCCTGCCGCCCGGGCCGATCGCCAATCCGGGACGCGCTTCGCTGGAAGCGGTCGCCAATCCGGCGCGGACGAAAGAGCTCTATTTCGTGGCCGATGGGACCGGCGGGCATGCCTTTGCCGATACCTACGAACAGCATCAGAAGAATGTGGCCCACCTGCGCCAGATCGAGCAGCAGGCGAACCCGCCCGTGCGCGCAGCCGCACCTGCGCCGCCATTGCCGGCGGCACGCTAAGGCAGGTTTCTCCTAACACGGCCGTGCTCAGACGGGCTTGCGCCCTTGTGAGCATTCTGGCGCGCCGTTAAGGTCGCGCCAATTTTCACGACGGTTGTCAGAGATTCGGGCGATGGCGCTCTCAAGCATGACCGGATTTGCGCGCGGGCACGGGGTCACCGGCACCTATGCCTGGGCGTGGGAATTGAAGTCCGTCAACGCCAAGGGGCTCGATCTCAAACTGCGCCTGCCGCCCGGTTGGGATGCGATCGAAGCGCCGGTGCGCACCCGCGCGGCCGAGGTGCTGGCGCGCGGTGCGGTGTTCGCCAATCTTACGGTCATGCGGGAGGGTGCCGCGGCGGTGGCAAAGGTCAACGAACCGGTGCTTGCCGCGGTGCTCGCGACGCTGAAAAATCTCGACGGCAAGGTGAAGGCGTCGCCGCCCACGCTCGACGGCATCCTCGCGCTCAAAGGCGTGATCGAGGTGACGGAAGCCGAGGAAAGCGAGGAGGAGAAGCGCGCGGCGGAGGCTGCAGTGGTGGCGGGATTTTCCGAAGCGCTGAAAGGCTTGGAACAGATGCGCCGCCATGAGGGCGAGGCGCTCGGCAAGGTGCTCGCGGCGCGGCTCGGCGAAATCGCCGCGCTGACCGCGCGCGCGGAAGCCGCGCCGGGCCGCAGGCCGGAGGCGATCAAGGCGCGGCTCGCCGAACAGATCGCCACTTTGCTCGAAGGCGGACAGCGTTTCGATCCGGACCGGCTGCATCAGGAGGCGGTGCTGCTCGCGAGCAAGGCCGACATCCGCGAGGAGCTCGATCGGCTGATGGCGCATGTGGCGCAGGCGCGCAAGCTCATCGCCGGCGGCGGGCCGATCGGCCGCAAACTCGATTTTCTGGCGCAGGAATTCAACCGGGAATCGAATACGCTCTGCGCCAAGGCCAATGACGTGGAGCTGACCAATATCGGGCTCGATCTGAAAGCCGTGGTCGAGCAGTTCCGCGAGCAGGTGCAGAATCTGGAATAGAATCGCGCGCTGGGGCGCCTTGATGACATCAAAGCAAAAGCCGATCGCCCGGCGCGGGCTGATGCTGGTGCTGTCTTCACCCTCGGGTGCGGGCAAGACAACGTTGTCGCGCATGCTGCTGAAGGCAGAGCGCGGGGTTTCGCTTTCAATTTCGACGACGACGCGCCCGCGCAGACCCAACGAAAGACACGGACAGCATTATCATTTCGTCACGCCAGCGCATTTCGACAAAATGGTGAAGCGCAATGCGTTCATGGAGTGGGCCAAGGTGTTCGGCCATTGCTACGGCACGCCGCGCGCGCCGGTCGAGAAGGCCTTGCGACAGGGACATGATGTGCTGTTCGACGTCGACTGGCAGGGAACGCAGCAGCTGCGCGAGAAAGCCCCGGACGATCTGGTCAGCGTGTTCGTGTTGCCGCCCTCGGCTGCAGAACTCAGGCGCCGCTTGAAAAAACGCGCTCAGGATACGCATGCGGTGATCGCAACGCGCATGAGCAAGGCCGCCAGCGAAATGAGCCATTGGGCGGAATACGATTATGTCATCGTCAACCGCGATCTGAAGCGTGCGTTCGCGGAACTGCGCGCGATATTGGCAGCCGAACGCTGCAGGCGCGAGCGGCAGACCGGCCTGTCGACGTTCGTGCGCGGGCTGGTGGCGGGGAAGTCATGACGTTTAGTCGGCCGTCAGCACCACACGGCCGATGACGCGGCCGGCGCGCAAATCGTCGAAGGCGGATTGCGCGGCGGCGAGCGGGCGCTCGGCGATCGGCAGGGCTGTCACTTTCCCGGTGCGGGCGAGGGCGACCACTTCGCGCGCTTCCGCAAGCGTACCGGTGAGCACGCCCTCGATCGTCATGGCCTTGAGCGCGAACATGGCGACCGGCGTGGTGAAGGCGCCGCCGAGCAGTCCGGTGACCACCACCCTGCCGCCGCGCGTGAGCACGCTGGTCGCGAATTGCAGCGAGCGCTCGGAGCCGACGAAATCGCAGACCGCGAAGAGACCGCCGGTTTTTGTCATGATCGCCTTGCGCGCGCCGGGATCGGCGGGATCGAAAGCCGCGGCTGCGCCCGCTGTCAGCGCGGCTGCGCGCTTGCCGGCATCGATATCGGCGACGAGCGGCGGCTCGGTCAACATTGTGCGCGCCAGTGAAAGTCCCATCATGCCGACGCCGCCGAGGCCGACCAGCAGCACCGGGCCACGGGTCGCAAGCGGGATGAGTCGCTTGAGCGCGGCATAGGCGGTGAGGCCGGAACACATCAGCGTGCCGGCAAAGGCCGCCGAGAGCGGCGCGTAGTCGATCAGATAGCGCGGGTGCGGCACCAGCACGTGCGAGGCAAAACCGCCGTCGACATTGATGCCGAGATGCCGCGGCGCGGTGCAGAGATTTTCCTCGCCGGCCCGGCAGGCGGCGCAGGTGCCGCAGCCGATCCAGGGATAGATCGCGACTTTGTCACCGACGGTGGCGGCGGCGTCCGGGCCGACGCGTTCGATCACGCCGGCAATTTCGTGGCCGAGCGTGAAGGGGAGCGTGCGGCCGGCGCGCACGTCGAGCTGCTTGCCGTCGGCGAGCGCGAAAAAGCCGTCCTGCATGTGCAGGTCGGAATGGCACACGCCGCAGCGCGCGATACGCACGAGCACGTCAGTACCGCGCGGTTCGGGGACCTCGGCGAAGGTTTCACACAACGGCGCTTGATAGGCGGTGAGCGACAGGCGGCGGAGTTTGGCCATGCCTGCATCTATGCGCGAGGTTTCAGCGCATTGGCAAGTTTCACGAACCCTTCGACCGGGATCTGCTCGGCGCGCGCGGTCTCGTCGATGGCGGCGGAGGCGAGCAGAGGCAGAGGATCGAGGCCAAGCGTCTTCAGGCTCTGCCGCAGCATCTTGCGGCGTTGGCCGAAGGCGGCTTCGGTGACCCGCTCGAGCGTGCGGCGGTCGCAAGCGAGCGGTTTTGCGCGCGGGGTGATTTCGACGAGCGAGGACGTCACCTTGGGCGGCGGCACGAAGGCCGAAGGTTTGATGTCGAACAATATTTTCGCGTGAGCGCGCCATTGGGTAAGCACGGACAACCGGCCATATTGCTTGCCGCCGGGCGGTGCCACGATGCGCTCGGCCACTTCGCGCTGGAACATCAGCACCAGCCGGTCGTACCAGGGTGGCCAGGGTTCGACGGTGAGCCAGCCGATCAGCAGAGCGGATGCGATGTTATAGGGCAGATTGGCGACCACGCGGGCGGGGCCGCTCGCGAGATGCGGTTTCGGATCGAAATCGCGTGCGTCGCCCGCCACGATTTCGAGGCGCCCGGGATAGCGCTGCGCGATCTCGTCGAGCGCCGCGAGCGCGCGTTCATCGCGCTCGATGGCGATGACTTTGCGCGCGCCTTCCGCCAGCAACGCCCGGGTCAGACCACCCGGGCCGGGGCCGATTTCGAGTACGGTCATGCCGACAAGCGGACCGGCGGCGCGCGCAATGCGGCCGGTCAAATTGAGATCGAGCAAAAAATTCTGGCCGAGCGATTTCTTCGCGGAGAGGCCGTGCCGGCGGATCACCTCGCGCAGCGGCGGCAGGTCGTCGATGGCCGTCATTGCGCGGTGAGCCGCGCCGCCAACCGCAGTGCCGCAATCAGGCTCGACGGATCGGCCTTGCCGGTGCCGGCGATGTCGAAGGCGGTGCCGTGATCGGGCGACGTGCGCACGAAAGGCAAGCCGAGCGTGACGTTGACCGCATGGTCGAAAGCGAGCGTCTTGATCGGGATCAGCGCCTGGTCGTGATACATGCAGAGCGCCACGTCGTAGGTTTTGCGGGCGGCTGCGTGAAACATGGTGTCGGCCGGAAGCGGACCGCGCACGTCGATGCCTTCGTCCTTCAGCCGGGCGACCGCGGGAACGACCAACATGCGGTCCTCGACCCCGAGCGCACCTTCCTCGCCGGCATGCGGATTGAGACCGGCGATCGCGAGGCGCGGGTGCTCGATGCGGAAGCGGTCCTTTAAGTCCCGCGCCACGATGCGCGCGGTGTCGATGATCAGGCGGGTCGACAGTCGCATCGGCACTTCGGACAGCGGCAGGTGAATGGTGACCGGCACAACGGCGAGCTCGGGCGCGTGCAGCATCATCACCGGCATGGCGGTGACGCCGGTACGCTCGGCTGCGAGTTTGGCGAGAAATTCGGTGTGGCCCGGCTCGGCGAAACCGGAGCGGTAAAGCACATTCTTGGCTACGGGATTGGTGACGATGGCGCCGGCGGTGCCCGCAATGACGTCGTCCACGGCGCGCCGGATCGCTGCGATCGCGACGGGCGCGCTGCTGGCATCGGGTTTGCCGGGCTCGGCGGTGGCGGCCACGTCGATCGCGACCACCGGCAGCGCTCCGGCGAATGCGGCAATCGTTTCGCCGGCTTCGACGGGCGCGATGGGGACTTCAACCTTGAGCAGCGCGGCGCGGCGCGAGAGGTGGGCGGGATCCGCAAGCAGATAAAACGGCGGCAGATCGAGCTCCCTGCGGCGCAGCCAGGCGGCGAGCGTGATATCCGGGCCGATGCCGGCCGGCTCGCCAAGGGTGAGCGCCAGAGGTTTTGGCATCGCCTATTTGGACACGACCTGCGACGCCAGGCATCCGGGGATGATACGGCTGTGGCCCGCGCCGTCCGGCACCGTGCAATACGCCTGGTCGCGCAGTTCCTTGAGGTAACCCTTCGCCTTGGCTTCGAATTCTTTGGAAAACAAGCTTTCGCGCGCTTCGCGTTTGACAACGCTGTTCTCGGCGCTCGACTGCTTCTTGATGCAGACCGCGTAGAGCTCAATGCCCTGCAGCGTCCGTTCGGGCGGGGTGAGCTTGCCCACCTCGGTTTTCTCCAAAATCTCGCGCTGGGCGGGCGGTAGGTCGGCGGTGCTGCGTCTGATCTGCGCCTGGATGACCACACCGGGAATGTTGCGGGTAAACGGGATGCCTTCCTCGCAATTCTGGAAGCGGCCGCGCAGATTTTCTGCCTCGCGCCGTTTCTGCTCATAAGCGGTCTCCGGCGAGCCGCGCGGCACGATGAAGGCGATGGGTTGGAGCGTGTAGTCGTAGCTTATTTTATTTTCCCCGCTGCGGCCTTCGGTGGCGGCGAGGATTTCATTCTCGTTGAATTGGAAGCTCGCCTGATACTTGCCGCGGATGACCTGGGTCCAGATCATCTGGGCTTTGATGCGGGTTTTCAGAGTGGAAATCAGCACGCCCTGACTGGCAAGCTGCGCGACGAATTCCTTGACGGATTTGCGCGAACGGTGGGCCATGTTGGCCACCTGGCTGTCAACGTCGGTGTCGATACCGCTGTTGCTGAAGTCGAAACGTTTGACCAGTTGAAGCTTCAATTTCTCGTCGATCAGCTCCTGCAGCACTTCCTCGCGGGAGGCAGGCTTGTTGTTTGCCAGCTGCAGGAAACGCGAGCGTTGCTCGATGTCGAAGCCGGTTATCGGGTCGCCGTTCACCAGCATGACGACGTTCTGGGCGGCAGCTGCCGTGCTCGCCAAGCCGGCGCAGACGATCGCAGCAGCCGCCAAACCGCGGCGGACAGTGGCCGCTGCGGCCGTCATGCGGATGAGGATTCGGGCAGTCACACGCAGCATGACTATGTCCAATGCCGTCTCAATGGGTGGCTTGAGGCCGGCCATTACAGGCCGCCTACGCCTCCGACGCTCTGACTAACCCCGGTCGTGCCGAGCGTGCGCAAGCTCATCTGCAGCAGAATTCTGTGATCGGCCGTCGGGTTTCCGCTGTAATCATAGCTGGTCACGTAATTGAGCGCGAGTATGAAGCAATCGTCGAGGTAGCCGATGCCAAACACGGTCTGGTCGATCTTGTGAGCGTCCAGATCGTAGCGCAGCCCGGCCGTGGCCTGCCAGTTGGCGCTCAGCTTCACCGAAGCGGTGCTGAGCAGGCCCTCGCGGCGCGTCAGGAAGCCAAGCTGCGGTTGTGGCGCATAATTACCGTAGAGCAGGGTCAGAATCCACCGATCGTAGTTGGCGCGGCTTTCGGCTTCAAAACGCTGCACCGCAAAGGTCGATTGATCGAAGCGATAGCGCGTGGTGAACGTGTAGGTGCGGTCGGGCTGGAACGACACCCGTGCAACGTAGTCGGAGTGCGAGGTGTCGAGGCCGCTGCCGAGACCGGTGTTGGTCGCGTCGCTCACGGCAAAGGAGTTCAGGCCGAACAGATGATAGGACTGGCCGAACAGGGCATTGACGAAGCCGCCGCGGTTGGCTTGCGCCGTGTATTGCACGGCCACATCGGCGCGGCCACCGCCTTCCACGCGGTCCCAGCCGACGAACCGGTTTTCGCGCAGCAGATTGCTGTCGTCGAAGATCAGGCTCTGGGAATCTTCGTTGGGTATGCTCCCGATGCGCGTCTCATTGGGCCTGACGATGATCTGGGCCACCGGTTCAAGCGTCTGCGTGCCCCAGGATTGCACGTTGATGAAGGGATAGCGGTATTGCATGCCGGCGGTCGGCATGGCGCGGACGTCGGTGCTGTCACCGGGCGTAATGTAGTTGGAAACGCCCGGATCAGACTTGATCGAGACCGCGGCAAAATCGCCGCGCATGGTCACGAATGGCGTGAACACCTGGCCGATCGGATCAGTAATGCTCTTCCGCCAATGCGTCTCAGCGGATAGACGCGAATAGGTGCCGGGCACGCCGCGCAGCAGACAGTTCGTCGGCATGCGTGCGGCCGGGTCGGCGCTGGTCGGCAAGCACAGGCCGTTGAGCGAGGCACTCTGCGTGATCGGATCGAAACTCGCCTGCTCGCGGCTCAGGCTGGTGAAATTGATGTTGTATCCAAGCTCGCCGCCGAGCACAGGGTGTTCGAACACATAGCTGTAATCCACCACCGGATGGATGACCGGAATCTGGCGCTGATTATCCGCTTCGGAGAAGCCGTAGTAGTAGATCGCGCGGGCGTCGAAGAAACTGCGATCACCCCGACCGCTGATGTAAGTCTGCGAAACGCCTTCGGTCACGCCGCTGCCGAAGGGATCGAGATTGCTGCGATAGCCGGGCAGGTTGTAGTCCTGGAAATAGGTCTTGTCGGACGGTGCCACGCCGTCGAAGCCCCAGATCCACTTGTCCGAGAGTGAGAACTGGCCCGACGTTTCAAGGCTGCCGCGCCAGTTGGTGTAGCCCGGGGTTGCGGTCCCGTCATCGCGCAAGAAGTAATTCTTGTCGGTCTGATAGAGGCCGCCGGCGCGGACCATGAACGAGCCGTTCTCCACGCGCTGGCGATATTCGGTTTCCACCAACCCGCCCTGCTTTGTCATCAGCATCGGCGTGATCGTGACGTCGCGATCGGGCGCGACCGCCCAATAGTACGGCGTCTTGATTCCGAAGCCATATTTCGAACTGTGCGAATAGACCGGCATGAGCCAGCCGGTCTTGCGCTTGACGGTGGGGTCGGGCGCGGAGAAGTAGGGCATGTAGAGCGTCGGCATGCCCATGAATTCGAGCTGCGCGTTCTCGAAATAGACCATCCTCTCGCCCTGGTTATGGATGATCCGCGCCGCCTTGATCTGCCAGAACGGCGGCTTCTTGGGATCGTCCTTGCACGGCTCGCAGGCGGTGTAGACGCCGCTGTGGAAGACGGTGAAGTTGCCGCCGGTGCGCTCCGCGCGTGCGCCGGCGAAACGAGTCTGATCGGGCGCATCGATCCGCAACGAGTCGACAAAGCCGTCGCGGAAATCGTCGCTCAAGTCCATGATCTGACCGTAGGTGATCTTGCCGTCGGCTTCGGTCAGCCGGACGTTGCCTTCGGCGTGCAGGCGCTTGGTGTTCTCGTCGTAGCTGACCTTGTCGGCTTCCAGCGTGGAGCCGGCATAGTAGATGCGCACGTTGCCGACAGCGGCGACGCGATGGTTGGCGTAGTCGTATTGGATTTCGATCGCCTGCAGCAGCATCGGCGCCTTTTCGCTCTGGCGCCTTTGCTCGGCGGGCGTCGGCTTGGCGTGCTTGGGCCGTTCGGGAAAGTACAGCGGGGTTTGCGCGGACGCCGGCCGGCTATCGAACGCGCTCATGACAAATAGCCCGAGCCCCAGCACGGCGGCGAGGCCGGTGCCGAGGCATCGTGGCAACAGTGACGGACGAGCGCTGCGCGGACGCATCATCCATCCTCCGAATAGAGCAGTGCAACCACGCCCGTCGCTCCGCCAAAAAGCACAGGAAGCCACGCTGCCGCCGCTGGGTATATCAGCTCGGCCTTGCTCAAATCGTCGGTTACCTTGGAGATGACATAAAGCAAAAAGCCCGCTGTTATGCCACCCAAAACCATTTTCTGGACCCCGCCAAAGCGGAAGAACCGCAGGCTAAAGGCGGCCGCCAGGAGCACCATGGCGGTCAGCAAAAACGGCCGGGCCAGCAGCTTTTGGTACTGCAGGCGGAAGCCGGCGGCGGCCAAGCGGGCATTTTCAGCGGTTTCAATGTATTGGGGCAGCTCCCAAAACGGCACGGTTTCGGGGGTGGCGAAACTCTCCCTCACCTGCTCGGGGGAGAGGCTGGTGGGCAGGAGGTAGGTATCCCGTTCGGTCGGGGGCGAGTTGAGCGAGACGATGCGGGCATCGTCGAGCCGCCAATGGCCCTTTTCGAGGATGGCTGATTTTGCCTCGATGCGTTCGACGAACTTTCCGGCCTGGTCAAAACTGAAGACCGAAACGGTATCGAGCACGAGGCCCTGCTCGCGGGTACTGGCGGCATTGATGATCGACTGGCCGGCGCCGGTCGGCTGGCGCACCCAGAAGCCGCCGGTGTTCGATTGCGGACCGGCCGAACGCTCGCCGGAGATTTCCGCCTCCAGCTGCTTGGAGCGTTCGAACATGATGGCGGCGAGCGGGCTGTATACGGTGGTGGCGAGGATGCCGAATACGAATGCCACAACGATCGCCGGCAAGATGAATTGCCAGGCCGACACTCCGGCGGAACGCGCGATCACGAGCTCGAGCCGGCGGGAGAGGTTGAGGTAGCACGACATCGCGCCGATCAGGACGCAGAACGGCATGATGCGTTCGGCGACCTGCGGCACGCGATAGAACGAGGTCTTCGCCACCTGCAATGCCGAGAGATTGGGGACCTCGGCATGGCGCCGCATCAGCTCGATGTAGTCGATGAGCATGATCAGCGCCAACACGCCGGCGAAGACGGCAAGAACCGCGCCGAGGAAACGCAGTCCGAAATAGCGCGAGAGGGTTCCGGCCAGCATGGCGCGCGCCCTCACGTCGCCACCGCGCGGCGCGTGAAGCGCTCGACGATCGTGTTGGCGAGATCGATCAGGAATATCGGCGGCTCGATGATCACGCCGCGGGCAATCGCGGTGTACCCAACCGCAACGGTGGCGATGACCGCGACGTATTCGAGCGAAAGTATCGCGGGAAATTGCACGCCGAAGACGGTGCAGGTGAACCCGACCAGCCGCAGCAAGGCGACGCCGCCGATCGCGCCGAGAAGGGACCAGCCGCGGCTCTGCCGCGTGGTCCGCGGGGCGCCGAGGAACACATAGGCGATCACGGCGAACGCGAACGGATAGAGCGGCGCCAGAATACGGTCATGCAGCTCGGCGCGGAATTGGCCAGGCTGCGCCTGATAGAGCGGGTCGTCCTTGTTGGGCCACAAGAGCTCCCACAGATAGCGTTCGCGCACCGAATAGCTGATGGTCTGTGGGCCGACGGCGAACTGCGACAGATCGAACTGGTTGGTGCCGAAGGTGACGATTTCCGGATCGCGCTGGCCGGACTTCTGCAGCTGCATGGTGCCGTTTTCGAGCACCAGGAAGCTGCCCTGCTGGTTCTTCTGGATTTGACCGTGCTCGGCGAGCAGCGTGATGCGTTCCTTGTCGTTGCGCTGATCGTCGAGCATGACGTCGAGCAGTTGGCCGTTCGGCTGGCGCGCGCGAATATGGAACGTCAGCCCGCGTTCGATGGAAACAAAGCGGCCGGGCTGCACGATGTTGGTGACGAGATCGGTACGCACCTCGGTCAGCCAGCGGCGCAGCTGCCGCAAGCCCTCGGGCGCGAAGTATATGCTGATCGCACCGACGAGCAGGGACACGGCCGCGGCGACCGCGAGATAGGGTCGGAACAGCCGCCATGGCGCCATGCCGGCGGCATTCATCACGATGATTTCGGAGTCGGTGGAGAGTTTGTTAAGCACGTGCGAGATGGCGACCACGAGCGCGAGCGGCGCAATCACCATCACGAGCAGCGGAATGATCAGGCCGGTGATGCCGATGAAGACCAGAACGGTCTGGCCCTGGTTGGTCATCAGGTCGATGTCGCGCAACGCCTGAGTCACCCAGATGACGGCGGTCAGGCTGATGAGCACAACCAGGAACGCCCCGATCGTGGTGCGGAAAATATAGCTGCCGATCGACCCCATCCGGCTGCGACGTCCCCTCGAAATTTAACGGCCATACCGTTCCTCTCCGCGCAGGCTAAAACCCAGGCCCGGCGCGGCGATTCTTCAAGTCGGCCCTTTCCCCCCTCTAGTATCTCCTTGTTTCGCCCACAAAATGGCTTCGCAATGGCAAAGCCGTTGAACATCCATAACAAATGGTTAAAAACCTCGGGGACGAGTGAACGGATTCTTAACCTAGTGGCAATCGCGCAACAGAGCCCACGCGCGACCCTCCGAAAGCATCCCCGCCAGCCTTTGCCAGCGCGCCCAGGGCGCGCCATAACGGCACGCCCGAACGATCGATTTTTTAGAGGAACAGCCGATGCCCGAAGCCCGAAAGCTTGGATTTGCTACATTTTCGGCCCCGCCCAAGGGGGTTCTCGTGGTGTTCTGCGAGGAGGGGCTGAAATTCGGGCGGGCGACCAAGAAGGCGCTCGAAGTGTCCGGCGACCTGGTCCAGCGGGCGGCGGCGGCCGACAAATTCACCGGCAAGAGCGGCAGCGCGCTCGAGATCGTGGCGCCGGCCGGGCTTTCCGCCCCGCGACTCGTGGTGCTCGGGGTGGGAAAGCCGGCGAAAATGCGGTCGCAGGATTTCGTCAAACTCGGCGGCGCGGCGCGCGGCAAGATGCCGAACGCGGCTACGGACGCGACGATCATCGCGGAATTTGCCGGCGGTGCGCTCAGACCAGAGCAGGCGGCGGACATCGCGCTGGGCACGCAACTGCGCGGCTACACCTGGGATCTCTACAAGACCAAGCGCAAGGAAGGCGAAGAGCCGCCGGCCAAAACCGCGATCACGATCGCGGTGGCCAATCCGGCGGCGGCCGAGAAGGCGTTTGCGCCGCGCGCGGGGCTCGCCGAGGGCGTAATGCTGACGCGCGATCTGATCAACGAGCCGGCGAACGTGCTCTATCCGGAAGAATTCGCGCGGCGCTGCGGCAACTTGAAGAAACTCGGCGTGGCGGTCGAAGTGCTCGACGTGCCGGCGATGCGAAAGCTCGGCATGAATGCGCTGCTCGGCGTCGGCCAAGGCTCGGCGCACGACAGCCGCATGGTGGTGATGCGCTGGAACGGCGGCAAGAAGGGCGCAGCCCCGCTCGCCTTCATCGGCAAGGGCGTGTGCTTCGACACCGGCGGCATTTCGATCAAGTCCGCTTCCGGCATGGAGGACATGAAGGGCGACATGGCGGGCGCAGCGGCGGTGGTCGGGCTGATGCATACGCTGGCGGCGCGCAAGGCGCGCGTCAACGCGGTCGGCGCGATCGGCTGCGTGGAGAACATGCCGGACGGCAAGGCGCAGCGGCCGGGCGATATCGTGAAGTCGATGTCGGGCCAGACCATCGAAATCATCAATACCGACGCCGAGGGCAGGCTCGTGCTGGCGGACGTGCTGTGGTACGTCGGCAAGAAATACAAGCCGCGGTTCATGATCGACCTCGCGACGCTCACCGGCGCGATCGTGGTGGCGCTCGGCCACGAGAACGCGGGGCTGTTTGCGAACGACGAGAAGCTCGCGGAACACCTGATTCGCGCGGGCGCGGAAACCGGCGAGAAGGTCTGGCGCATGCCGCTTGCGCCGGAATACGACAAGATCATGGATTCGAAATTCGCAGACGTGAAGAACGCGGGCGAGCGCTGGGGTGGCGCGATCACGGCGGCGCAATTCGTGCAGCGCTTCGTGCCCGACAAGATCGCCTGGGCGCATCTCGACATCGCCGGCACGGCGCTGCATTCGCCGCAGACCGACATCAGCCGGACGTGGTCATCGGGCTTCGGCGTGCGGCTGCTCGATGCGCTGGTGGCGAATTATTACGAGCCGTGAAGCCAATGATTACCGTTTGTCCCCGCTTCCGCGGAAATGTACGGAGAGGGACATCATGACCGAGCTCCTGTTCTATCATCTGCATCGGCAGCCGATCGAAAAGGTGCTGCCGCCGCTGTTGGAAAAATCGCTGGAGCGCGGCTGGCGCGTGGTGGTGCAGGCGGCGAGCGAGGAACGCATCGAGGCGCTCGACGCGCATCTGTGGACCTATCGCGACGACGGTTTCCTGCCGCACGGCACGATGAAGGAAAGCGACGCGGATGCCCAGCCAGTGCTGCTCACGACGTCCGATGACAATCCGAACGGCGCCAACGTGCGGTTCCTGATCGACGGCGCGGCGGTGCCGCCGGATGCGAAGGCCTATCAGCGCATCGTGCTTCTGTTCGACGGCGAGGACGAGAACGCGGTTGCCGCCGCGCGCACGCGTTGGAGCGAGGCCAAGGCCGCGGGCCACGACTGCACCTACTGGCAGCCGGACGAGCAGGGGAAGTGGAAGCGGGTGGGGTGAACGAGCAGAAACCTTGGCTAATTTGCTGCTATTACGCGGGTATTAACGATTGGTCGGCATAGTCGCCAAATTCTTCGCCCTCGATTGGCCGCACGGGGTCTGGCCATGCGAATGATCTGGGATTATTTCAACGGCTTCCTCACCGGCCTCGACCAGTCGGTGCGCTGGATTTTTTTCAAGATCTCGGGAGTCTATTTGCCGCCGAACTGCCCGGGGTGCCGCATAGGCTATCTGGTCGGCTGCACGATCCTCGTCGGATTGATCCTCGGTTTCATGGTGCGGCCGAAACGAGGCTGAGCGCGCGCATGCGCGCGCATGCCGATCGCGCCGGCGTAGGGCTGTGAATTACGCGCTGCCCGCACATGAGAATTGCAAACAGCTGAGGTAAGTTCCAGCCGCGGCAATGGTCGAACGCAGTCGAGGAGGCTCGCGTCCATGCGCATGCGTACTTCGACATTGGTTTTGGGAACTCTTGCAGTCGCGGTGCTGGCGCTCGCCTTTCGCGACGATCTCGGCGCGATGATTCCCGGCTACAGACCGGACATGCTGGTCGATCAAAAACCTGTGAAATCGTCCAAGCCGCGCGACTCCAAGGTGATGAAGCCGCTGCCGACGGTGGTCCGGCTCGATCACGCGCCTTCGCGCGCGCTCGGCGGCGCGATCAATCCTGACAAGATCGACGTGTTGGACGGCGAAACGCTGCTGGTCGACGGCAAGGCCTATCTCTTGGTCGGTATCAGCACGCCGGCAGCGGGCGAGTTCGCGAAATGCACGGCCGAACGGCAACTGGCGCAACGGGTCACCAAGCGGCTGCGCGAAATCGTGGCGGGCGGCGACCTGCAATTTCAACGCGTGAATTGCGCCTGCGAGGCGGGCACTGAAGGAACCGAGCGATGCAACGGGCGGCGGTTCTGCGGCGTGCTGACCTCGGGCGGCCGCGATGTGGGGCTGATCCTGATCGGGGAAGGTTTGGCGCGGCGCTACGACTGCGCGGCGACGTCCTGTCCGGCGAAGGGATCGTGGTGCTGACGTGGGCGCGATCTGGGACGGAATCGTCAGAATCATATGGATGATTGATGCGGCCTTTCGTTCGATGTTCTGGAAGGTCACTGGGATCTATATCCCCGACAGCTACTCGTGGTACCGGTTGGTCTTCGTCATGAGTTTCCTTGCGCTGGTGGCGTTCTTTCTGGCGCGGCTGATACGGCCCAGGGCGTAGTGATTAACCCCTGCGGAAACCGCGGCCTTTGGTCCGTTGCGGCGGCCTTCGTGGTGGCGCAAAATTACCATCAAATAACCGAATGGCCGAGGACAGGTTTCAAGGTGAGACGGATATCAGGCATAAAAACTGCGTTCGCGCTTGCGCTGACACTGGCGTTCGCCGGCTGCTCGTCGTTCGACACGGACAGTTTTCGCAAGCCGGATTTTTCCAAATATCTGAAGCTGCCGTCGATGTCGGCCCCGGTTGCGGTCGAGGCGCGGGGGCCGGTCAAACCGGAGGATCTCGTCGACAATCAGGGCCAGTGCGCGAGCGTGCCGATGGCGGCGGCGGATCCCAATGCCGCGCCCAATGCAGCGCCGGCTCCGGCTCCGGCCCCGGCCCCGGCCCCGGCCCCGCAGCCGGCGCCGAATGCCGATGCTACGGGGGGCGATCCGGTCACCATTCCACCGGGCGGAACCGCATCGAGCGGCATCGGACTCGGCATGACCGAGTGCGACGTGGTCAGGCGGGCCGGTGCGCCGGAGAAAATCGAATTCGGCACCAACGAACGCTCGGAACGGAGCGTTACGCTCACCTACATCCATGGCATGCGGCCCGGCATCTACACCTTCGCGTCCGGCCGTCTGGTTTCGATCGAGCGCGCGCCGGAACCGCCGGCGCCGGTGAAGCCGGTCAAGCCGGTGAAGCCGAAGCGAAAGCCCAAATCTTCCGCGACATGATTTTTTCACGCATTCCCAGCATGGCGAATTCGTGAAAAGCGGGAGTGACCGAATGTGCCGATCAGGTCGGGGCGAGGCTCATTGCCCGCTGCGGCGTCGCAAGGCCGCCCCGGTCACGCGAGATTGCGCGGCCGGGGCAACCATTTGCTACGCACATTGACGCAACTGAGACGCTACGCACTGCACAGACGCTTCACATCACATTCCACAGTACGCGGTACGCAACACGCACATCATTGGGCCGACGACTCAGTAACAAACGTTGACCCATTGAACTCGCGGGCCGAACGACGTGTGAACCACTTGCCGCACATAGCAGCTGCCATAGGACGGGCTGTAGAAGCGGAAAGCCGGCCGCCACGCGAAATGGCGATGATGGTTCACGACGGCCGCGGAAGCGGTGGGAATCAGGGGGACACTCAAGGCCGCAGCGCCGATGACGGCGAGCGCGGCAACAGAGAACAGAATCTTGCGGAACACGACAAACTCCTATCATTCCGGTTACGGCGCTTGCGCATCGATCGGATGAGGCCGATTCGGGCAGGCCGTAAGTTTCGGTTTCGATGATAGGAGACGCGGGCTGAACCGCCGCTGAGGTGCAAATTCACCGATCGTTCAGAGTGCGGCTAACGGTCGGAAATCGAACGCCTGCCGGGAAAAACAAAATGTTGGCCGCCGGTCGCGGTCTCGAATCTCGGCGGATTTCGTGAGCGCGTTATCTGTTGAGCTGAAGCCGTTCGGCGATTTTTACCGCTACGCGCCACATCAGCCACAAGGTGACGAAATAGCATCCGAGAAAGACAGGAAGGCTGACCGGATCAGACCAGGTGCTCGAGACAAAACTGCCGATTCCGACATCAATCAAGCCCCCGACCATCATCAGGGCGACGTAAATGATAAGCACCCACATGGGCGGCTCTCCCCACCGTTTAAACGCTTCTTACGACCTAGCTATCAAATAATGCCAGGCAATAGAAGTGGGCATACCGGATGTCTGTCGATCGCGGCACGAATTGGGACAGTCGGATTTGCGGACGAACCGGAGCGGCACGCGTGTGCATGGTCCCGATTTCCAGGCCAAATGTCGCAAATTGAAACCTTGCCGGTCCCGGGGCCTGCGGCTATAAGCCCCGGCCAGCGCAGCTGGGGCTGCCCAAACGTCGCGTTGTCGAAAGTTCCGCCACTATGGCCGCCGAGCGTACCTTCTCAATTCTCAAGCCCGATGCAACCGCCCGCAATTTGACCGGAGCCATCAATGCGCTGATCGAACAGGCCGGTCTGCGCATCGTCGCGCAAAAGCGCGTGCGCATTTCGCGCGAGCAGGCGGAAACGTTCTATGCGGTGCACCGCGAGCGCCCGTTTTTTCGCGAGCTCGTCGATTTCATGAGTTCAGGGCCGGTGGTGGTGCAGGTGCTGGAAGGCGAAAACGCGATCGCGAAATATCGCGACATCATGGGGGCCACCGATCCCGCCAAGGCGGCGGCGGGCACCATCCGCAAGCTGTACGCGAAATCGATCGGCGAAAATTCCGTGCACGGTTCCGACGCGCCCGATACGGCGGTCAAGGAAATCGCGCAGTTCTTCTCGGGCAATGAGATCGTGGGTTGAACCAAATCATGCTGGCCAGGCATTGATCGGTCCGTTAAACTGCGGAATTGCCGCGGGACGCGGGGAAAAACAAAGACCAGCTAAGGACATAGGGCGGAGGAATTGCACATGGCGTTTTGGGGTGCGGATTTAAGTTCGGCCGGGTTCTGGGTGTCCGTTCTTCAAGTCATCTGGATCAACATCCTGCTGTCCGGCGACAACGCCGTCGTCATCGCGCTCGCCTGCCGCGGCCTGCCGCCGCGGGAGCGGCTGTGGGGCATGGTGATCGGCGCGGGCTTCGCTTCGGTGCTGCTCATCGTCTTCACCGGCCTGATCTCGGTGTTGCTGACGCTGCCCTATCTCAAGCTGCTGGGATCGATTGCGCTGTTCTGGATCGCCGTGAAGCTTCTGGCCCCGCAGGCCCATGACGAGGAAGACACGCCGGAGGCGGTCGAGGATTTGTGGCGCGCGGTGCGCATCGTGGTGATCGCGGACATCGTGATGAGCCTCGACAACGTCATCGCGGTCGCCGCGGTCGCCAAGGGTCAATATGTGCTGCTGACCATCGGCCTGGCTGTAAGCATTCCGATGGTGATCGCAGGCAGCGCCATCATCCTGGCGCTGCTCGAGCGGTTCCCGATCCTGGTATGGGGCGGCGCGGCGATCCTCGGCTGGGTCGCGGGCGACATCATGGCGAGCGATCCGATCATCAGCGAACGCCTGTTCGGCGGGGTGAACCCTGAGCATCTCGATCTCGCATTCCAGATAGTCGGCGCGGCTCTGGTGGTCGTGTCGGGCTATATCTGGCGGCGCCGGCACCACGTGGCGCTGGAAGAGGCCTGATCCCGGGCGTATCCTCGCGCGCATGAACGAAGCCGTACGAAATCGTGCGGCCGCGGCGCGTATCGGTTATTCCGCCTGCCCGCACGATTGTCCGTCCACCTGCGCGCTCGAAGTCGAGGTGCTCGACGAGCACACCATCGGCCGGGTCCACGGCGCGCGCGACAACGATTACACGGCCGGCGTGATCTGCGCCAAAGTCGCGCGCTATGCCGAACGCATCCATCATCCCGATCGCGTGACGCGTCCGCTTGTGCGCAAGGGTACGAAGGACTCCGGCCGCTTCGAGCCGATCTCGTGGGACTCGGCGCTCGATCTCGTCGCCGAGAATTTTCTCAAGGCCGAAACGCGGTACGGTGCGGAAGCGGTGTGGCCATATTTCTATGCGGGCACTATGGGCCTGGTGATGCGCGACGGCATCCATCGCCTGCGGCATGTGAAAAAATATTCCGGTTTTCATTCCACCATTTGCGTCAACGCGGCTTATACCGGCTTCGCCGCGGGCACCGGCATGATCGCCGGTGCCGATCCGCGCGAAATGGCGAAATCGGATCTGGTGGTGATCTGGGGCACCAACGCGGTGAACACCCAGGTCAACGTCATGACGCACGCGGTGCGCGCGCGCAAAGACCGCGGCGCGAAAATCGTCGCGGTGGACATCTACATGAACGGCACGATGGAGCAGGCCGATCTGCCGGTGCTGGTGAAGCCGGGCACGGACGGCGCGCTCGCCTGCGCGGTGATGCATTGCCTATTCCGCGACGGTCAAGCGGACTGGGGCTATCTCGACAAATACACCGACGCGCCGCGCGAGCTTGCCGCGCATGTGCGCACGCGCACGCCGCAATGGGCCGAGCAAATCACGGGATGCCCAGCGGCAACGATCGAGGAATTCGCGCGGCTCGTGGGTGCGACCAAACGTGCGTTCTTCCGTCTCGGCTATGGCTTCTCGCGCTCGCGTAACGGCCCCGTCAATATGCACGCGGCGAGCTGCATTCCGGCCGTTACCGGTGCGTGGCTGCACGAAGGCGGGGGCGCGTTCCACAACAACGCGGCGATCTATCATTGGGACAAATCGATGATCGAAGCGAGCGAGGCGCGCGATCCTTCGGTGCGCATGCTCGATCAGTCGCGGATCGGTCCAATCCTGTGCGGTGACATGGAGGCGTTAAAGGACGGCCCGCCGGTCACCGCTCTGCTGATCCAAAACACCAATCCGGTCTCGGTTTGTCCAGATCAGGAATCGGTCAAGCGCGGGTTTGCGCGCGCTGATCTGTTCACCTGCGTGCACGAACAGTTCATGACCGAGACCGCGAGAATGGCAGACGTGGTGCTGCCGGCGACCATGTTCATGGAGCACGATGACGTCTATCAGGCGGGCGGCAGCCAATACATCCTGCTCGGGCCGAAGCTGATCGAGCCGCCGGGTGAATGCCGGTCGAACCACGAGGTGATCTGCGGGTTGGCGAAGAGGCTCGGAGCGAAGCATCCGGGCTTCGATATGAGCCCGCGCGAGCTGATCGACTGGACGCTGCAGAAATCGGGCTGGGGCACGCTCGCCGAGCTTGAGCGCAAGCGCTGGATCGATTGCCAGCCGGATTTCGCGACCGCCCATTACATCAAGGGCTTCGCCTATCCGGACGGGAAATTCCGCTTCAAGCCGGATTGGCCGAACGTGCCGTTCCGCATGCCGGTGCACGCCGGTCCGATCGCGGCGATGCCGAAACTGCCGGACCATTGGACCATCATCGAGGAGGCAGATGCGGCACACCCGTTCCGGCTCGCGACCTCGCCGGCGCGCGGCTTTCTCAATTCAACCTTTAACGAGACGCCGACCTCGCGCCTGAAGGAAGGCCGGCCGGAGGTGATGATTCACCCCGACGATGCGCGCCCGCTGGCAATCGAGGATGGCGCTGACGTCGTTTTAGGCAACACGCGCGGCGCGGTGCGTCTGCACGCGCGGCATTTCGACGGCGTGCGGCGCGGCGTGCTGATCGCCGAATCGATCTGGCCGAACGAGGCATACCCCGACGGCCGCGGCATCAACACTTTGACCGGGGCCGACGCGATCGCTCCCTTTGGCGGCGCCGCGTTCCACGACAACCGGGTGTGGATCAAACGCGCGTCGTGAAGCGCTGCCACAATCTCGGAAAAAATCTTCTCCGATCACCGGCACGGTGAACAATTTATTATTGCAGCGGAGCCGTCACTGCGGCGGTGAAACGATTCTGCGGATTTCTCTTCTTGCTCAAGGGGCTTGCCGGCAATGATCGGTTGCGTTGCGCGCTCTTGGTGCAGAGGCAATGTGCAACTTTTTTGAACGGCCTATAACTTTCCGGCCTTGCTTAGGCCGCAATTTTCCTATCTTGTGGCGCCGCAATCTGATTTTGGCCGTCTTGGCCCGCTGCGCGTCTACTGACGATCGTTTCGGACCCTTTCCCCAAAAGCCGGGTTGTGGCGCGGAGTGCAGCGAGCAAGCCACGTCAACTTAATCTCTAGACTAGGACTAGGAGACGACGATGCAAAAAGGCACCGTCAAATGGTTTAATCCGACGAAGGGTTACGGGTTTATCAAACCGTCGACCGGCGAACGGGATGTGTTCGTTCACATTTCGGCCGTCGAGCGTGCGGGGCTCAGCACCCTCAATGAAGGCCAGACAGTCGAGTACGAGCTGGTAACAAATCGCGGCAAGACGTCCGCTGAGAACCTCAAGGTCTCATGACGAATTGACTGCGTCCCGAGCCTAGCTCGGACTCACGGGGTGAATTCCCGTAGCCCCCGGCCTCAGCCGGGGGTTTTATTTTTGGAACTTCTTTGGGAACTTTTGGCGCGGTGTGTGCGTTGTCGATCTTCGGCCCGCCGTTGATAGCGCGGTCGCTTGACGTTCCCCGCGCGGCGCTCGGCCACAATCCTCAAAGCCACCGGATAAATGCGGTGCTCGACCTTGATGACCCGCGCGGCGAGGGTCGCCGGCGTGTCTTTGGAGAAAACCGGGACCGCCGCCTGAGCGATGATCGGTCCGGAATCCATTTCCGGCACGACGAAATGGACGGTGGCGCCGTGGATTTTCACTCCGGCGGCAAGCGCGCGGGCGTGCGTGTCGAGGCCCTTGAACGCGGGAAGCAGGGCAGGGTGGATGTTCAGCAGACGGCCGTTCCATTTGCCGACAAACCATGGCGTCAGCAGCCGCATGAAGCCGGCAAGGCAAACGATATCGATATCGTGGCGCTTGAGTTCGGCATGCAGCGCGCGCTCGAATTTTCCGCGATTCTTGCCGAAGGGGCGATGATCGATCGTGGCGGTCAGGATGCCGGCTCGGCGGGCGTGCTTGAGGCCTTCGGCCTTGGGCTCGTTGGACACAACCAGCGCGGTCTGGGCGGGATAGTTCTTCGCCTTGGCCGCTCGGATCAACGCGGCCATGTTCGAGCCGCGGCCGGAAATAAGAATAGCGACGCGCTGTTTCCCGCTTCTTTTGCTCGTCTTCGTCGGCATCGTCAGGTCAGATCGAGGTGACTGGCATAGGCGACGTGACTATTGGCGTCGGCTGTGACTTCGCCGAGCCGGGTTATGTTTTCGCCGTGCCGGGTCAGGATGTTCGATACCGCATCGGCTTTTGCGGGTTCGACGATTGCGATCATGCCGATCCCGCAGTTGAAGGTGCGCAACATTTCCGGCTCGGCGATGTTGCCAGCTTGCGCGAGCCATTTGAACACGGGCAGCACTGGAACGCGCGCAAGATCGAGCCGAACGCCAAGGCCCTTCGGCAGCACGCGCGGAATATTGTCGGGAAATCCGCCGCCGGTGATGTGGGCGAGCGCTTTCACTGCGCCGGTTTCGCGGATCGCGGCGAGGCAGGATTTCACGTAGATGCGCGTCGGCGTGAGCACGGCGGGCCCGAGTTTGCGCGTGCGATCGAAGGGCGCCGGCGCATCCCACTTGAGCCCGGCTTGCTCGGCGACCTTGCGCACGAGTGAGAAGCCGTTGGAGTGCACGCCCGACGACGCGATGCCGAGCACGATGTCGCCCACGCGTACGTCGTTGCGCGGCAGCAACTGCGCGCGTTCGGCAGCGCCGACGGCAAAGCCCGCGAGGTCGTAATCGTCATGCTGGTAGATTCCCGGCATCTCGGCGGTCTCGCCGCCGATCAGCGCGCAGCCGGCTTGGCGGCAGCCTTCGACAATGCCGGCGACCACTGCGGCGCCGACTTCGGGCTTGAGCTTGCTGCAGGCGAAGTAGTCGAGGAAGAACAGCGGCTCGGCGCCTTGCACCACGATATCGTTGACCGACATGGCGACGAGGTCGACGCCGATCGTGTCATGCTGCCCGGTTTCCACGGCGATCTTGACCTTGGTGCCGACCCCGTCGGTTCCGGCAACGAGCACTGGATCGGAAAAGCCCGCCTGCTTGAGATCGAACAGCCCGCCGAAGCCGCCGATTTCGGCGTCGGCGCCGGGGCGCGCGGTTTTGCGCAGCAGCGGCTTGATCAAATCCACCATGCGATTGCCGGCATCGATGTCGACGCCGGAAGACGCGTAGGTGAGTCCCTTGCCTGCCATGATCCGATCCCAAGGGCGCGGTAGTAGGCGGGAATCGCACTGCGCGCAATGGTTCGCTGAAGCCTTGTCGATTTTGGTTGAATCAGCGCGGGCTCCGGCATTTTGCTTGTGCTTCGCGGAGGCGGGAAAACCGGTTCCCACTTTTCGGCATCATGTTCTATAGTGCGGCGGGGCGTGCGAAAGGCCGGCAGCGGACAGCCGGCCATTCGACGAGTGATGCGGCGGTCGGGGCGGCGGTTTGAGTATTCCAAATCTCATTACGCTTGGGCGGATTTTGCTCGTGCCGGTCGTGGTCTATACGATCGCATCGGGCGATCTGGACTATGCCTTCATATTGTTCGCGGTCGCGGCCGTCAGCGACGCGGTCGACGGCTTCCTCGCCAAGCGTTTCGGCATGCAGACCGACCTCGGCGCCTATCTCGATCCACTCGCGGACAAGGTGCTGATCGTCTCGATCTACCTGACGCTTGGGATTACCGGAATCATCCCCCGTTGGATCGTGATCCTGGTGGTCTCGCGCGACATCATGATCGTCGGTGCGGTGCTGCTGTCGTGGCTCGTGGGCAAGCCGGTCACGGTGAAGCCCCTGACGGTGTCGAAGCTCAATACCGCCGCGCAGATCCTCTATGCGGGTCTTGTGCTCGGCCTGTCCGGATTCGGCCTCGAAGCGACATGGCTGTTGCGGCTCGCGATGACTCTGGTCGCAGTCTTGACCTTGCTCTCGATCGGCTTCTATGTCGCCGAATGGATACGCCACATGAATGAGGCGGAAGCCGGCCATTGAGCCGTGACGGGCGGCGCGGGCACGATGACGATCGAGCGGCAACTCACGTTCTGGATCGCGGCGCTGGCGGTTTTCATCGCGCTGTTGTGGCTGCTCAGTCCGGTCCTGCTGCCATTCGTCGCGGGGGCGGCGCTCGCCTATCTGCTTAATCCACTGGCGCGGCGCTTGGAACGGCTCGGGATTCCACGCGCGTTGTCGGGACTCGTCATCATCGTGCTGGTGATCGCATTGTTGATCGTGCTGGTGCTGCTGTTGGCGCCGATCCTGGCGAGCCAGCTGTCCTCATTCGTCGATCGCGTTCCCGGATACGTGACGCGATTGCAAGCGGTGATCGCCGATCCCAGCCACGCGTGGCTGCAAAAGATCATCGGCGATCGTCTGCCCGACGCCAGCAAATCGGTCGGCGATCTGGTGACGCAGGGCGCGAGCTGGCTCGGTTCGTTCGCGCGTTCGCTGTGGTCGGGCGGGCAGGCGCTGGTGTCTATCCTGTCGCTGATCGTGATCACGCCGGTGGTGGCGTTCTACCTGCTGTGCGACTGGGACCGCATGATCGCAGCGATCGACGGCTGGGTGCCGCGGCCGCAACAGGCAACCGTGCGTCAGCTCGCGCGTGAGATCGACGCGGCGATTGCGGGCTTCGTGCGCGGGCAGACCGGCATCTGTCTCATTCTCGCCACGTACTATGCCGTGGCCTTGGCGCTGACCGGGTTGAATTTTGGATTCTTGATCGGTTTTGCGGCGGGCGTGCTGAGCTTTATCCCCTATGTCGGGTCATTGACCGGTCTCGTGGTGGCGATGGGCCTTGCCGTCGCCCAATTCTGGCCCAATTGGACGCCATTCATCATCATTCTCGCCATCTTCCTCGTAGGGCAGCTCATGGAAGGCTATGTGCTGGCGCCAAAACTCGTCGGCGAGCGGATCGGGCTGCATCCGGTCTGGCTGATGTTCGCGCTGTTTGCGTTCGGCTATCTGTTCGGTTTCGTCGGGCTGCTGGTGGCGGTGCCGCTTGCGGCCGCAATCGGCGTGCTGGTGCGCTTCGCGTTGCGGCAGTACCTCGCGAGCCCGCTCTACGGCAGCGGGGAGACGAGTTGAGCTCATGGCCAATTTTGCTCCGCGTCAGCTCGCCCTGACGCTCGATCATGCGGAAAGCTTTGCACGGGAGGATTTCCTCCCCGGTCCGTCGAACGAGGCGGCGCTGAAACTGATCGAGCGCTGGCCGGACTGGCCGGCGCGCGTCATGCTGCTGGTGGGCCCTGATGGTTCCGGCAAGAGCCATCTCGCGGCGATCTGGTCGCAGATCGCGGGAGCGCGGCTCGTCGCCGCGCGGGCGCTCGAGAGCGTCAATCTGCCGGCCATGCTCGCAACCAACGCGCTGGTGGTCGAGGATCTCGCGGCGAATCGTTTCGACGAGCGGGCCTTGTTTCACCTGCTCAATCTCGCGCGCGAGCAGGAGGCTTCAATGCTGATCACCGCGCGCGAGGCGCCAACCGGTTTTGCGATCATGCTGAACGATCTGATCTCACGCCTCAGGGCGCTGCCGGTGATCAACCTCGCGACACCCGATGACGCGCTGTTGCGCGCGGTGATCGTGAAGCAGTTCGCCGACCGGCAACTCGTGGTCGACGAAAGCCTGATCGCATACTTGCTGACGCGCGTCGAGCGATCCTTTGCCGCGGTGCGGGATGCGGTGGAGCGGCTCGACAGCGAGGCGCTGCGACAGAAACGGCCGGTCACGCGGGCGCTGGCGGGCGATTTGTTCCGCGGTTAAGCTCGGGCCGGTTCGTTGCTTACGGGGGAATTCATGCGTGCCATCGTGTTCGCTTGGCTGTTACTCGCTGCGGTTGCTTCGCCGAGTTGGGCGGCGAACGAGAAAGAGCTGATCGTCGGCACGTGGAAGCTCGTCTCGGTGAACTACGAGGACCAGGAGACCAAGGCGCTCACGCCTGTGCTCGGCGAACATCCGCGCGGCCGGCAGATCGCGACCGCCGACGGGCGCTGGCTGGCGCTGGTGACGGCGGAGAAGCGGCCGGTGCCGAAGACCGACGAGGAGCGCGCGCAGGCGCTGCGCACCATGATTTCCTACTCGGGCCGCTACACGGTCGAGGGCAACAAGGTGACCACCAAGGTCGAGATGGCCTGGAACGAAGCCTGGGTCGGCGGCGAGCAGGTGCGTTTCGTGCGCTTCGACGGCGACAAGCTCTTCATCGAGAGCCCGCCGATGCCGCACCCGAACGTCGGCGGCAAAATAGTGCGCGTCATCGTGGTGTGGGAGCGCGAGAAGTAGCGGCGGTCAGGCTCCGCCGCGTTCGGTTGCCACCACCTGGCCGCGCTCGATGGCGAGCGCGAGCTGCCCGTGTTTCAACGCCAGCGCCTTCTCGCCGAACAACTCGCGCCGCCAGCCGGTCAGGGCGGGCACATCCGCGGCGTCGTCGGCGGCGATCGATTCAAGATCATCGACGGTGGCGATAATCTTGGCGGCGACGCCGTGCTTTTCGGCCGTCATGCGCAGCAGCACCTTCAATAGCTCCACGGTGGCGGCGCCGTTGGGCGCCTGCCTTGCGCGTTCGATGCGCGGCAGCGTCTTCGGGTCGCGTGCAAGGCCGCGCTTGACCGCTTCGATGATGCCGTCGCCCATTTTCGAGCGCTCGAAACCCTTCGGCAGCGAGCGCAGGGCGGCAAGCCGTTCGGGCGTGGTCGGCGCCTGCACGACGATGTCAGCGATGGCGTCGTCCTTAAGGATGCGCCCGCGCGGAACGTCGCGCGCCTGCGCCTCACGCTCGCGCCAGCCCGCGATCTCGATCAGGACGGCAAGTTCCTTGGGCTTGCGCACGCGGGTCCTGAGCCGCAGCCAGGCGCGCTCGGGCTCGGCGCGATAGGTTTCCGGTGAGGTGAGCACAGCCATTTCATCGGCCATCCAGTCGGCGCGGCCGCGGCGCTCGAGGTCGGCGGCGAGCGCGAGATAGACGTCGCGCAGATGGGTGACGTCCGACACCGCATAGCTGATCTGCGCATCGGTGAGCGGCCGGCGGGCCCAATCGGTGAAGCGGTGGGACTTGTCGAGCACGTCGCCGGTAATGCGCTGCACGAGCTGATCGTAGGAGATCGAATCGCCGTAGCCGAGCACCATGGCGGCGACCTGGGTGTCGAAAATCGGATGCGGCACGAGGCTGGCGCGATGCCAGACGATTTCGATGTCCTGGCGCGCCGCGTGAAAGACCTTCAGCACGCGCTCGTCGGCCATCAGCTCGAAGAAGGGCTTGAGATCGATTTCGTGGGCGACAGTGTCGACCACGACCGCCTCTTCGGTGCTGGCCATCTGCGCGACGCACAGAATGGGGTAGTAGGTGGTCTCGCGCAGGAACTCGGTGTCGACGGTGACGAAGGGATGGCGGCGGAGGCGAGCGCAGGCGTCAGCAAGGTCCCTGGTCGTGGTGATCAAATCCATGCGGCTTATTTAGCGGAGTCGAGGCAACTTGTCGCCCGGCCCGGCATTCAGCCGCGCACGCGCGGCATGTGTATGAATTCCCAGGGAGAAGGGAACGGCCCGACCGGGACCTCGATCAGGCTCGGCCCGTCGCGGCGCTTCAACGCGCGTCTGAGCGCCGCGCGCAGCTCGGCGGGTTTGCGCACGCGCTCGGCCGCGGCGCCGAAGCTCTCGGCGAAGCGGACGAAATCGGGGTTGGCGAGGTCGCTCGCGATCAGGCGATTGCCATACCGTTCCTGTTGAATGCGGCGCACGTTGCCGAAGGCGCCGTCGACGAATACCACGGTCACGAGCGGGATGCGGTGGCGGATCGCGGTCGCAAGCTCGTTCGCCGTGTAGAGGAAGCCGCCATCGCCGGAAATGGCCAGCACCGGCACGTCGCGCCGGGCGTCCTGCGCGCCGAGCGCGGTGGCAAAGCCCCAGCCGAGATTGTCCTGATAGCCGGGCGAAAGAAACGTGCGCGGTTTGTAGACCGGCAGCGCAAGGCGAGCGACGAAGCCGATTTGCGTCACCTCGTCGACGAAAATCCCATCCTCGGGCAATTCGGCGCGGATCGCTTCGAGGAAGCCAAGCTGGGGCGCGAGTTTGTCGAGTCGCGCACGAGTCTTTGCCTGACGGTCCTGCATTTCGGCTTTCAGAGATTTCCGCTTGCGATTGTGGGCGGGCAACGCAGCGACGAGCGCTTGCAGGATCGGTTTGGAATCGCCGATCAGTGCCACGGCGGGAGTATGGAGCCGACTGGGTTCATCGGGGTCGGCGTCGATGCGGATGATCTTGAGGTCGTTGTCGATACCCCACACGGTCTGCGGCTGCAGCAACCGGGTGCCGACTCCGAGCACCACGTCGACCTCGCGCCATATCTCGTGGGCGAGGGGGAGCGTGATGCTGAGCGGATCGCGGCTGTCGAGCACGCCGCGGCCGCGGCGATAGCCGAGCACCGGCGCCTGCAGCATCGCGGATAGCCGGGTAACCTCCGCCGAAGCATGCTGTGCGCCGCCACCGCAGACGATCATGGGATTTTTCGCGGCGCCGAGCAGCTTTGCGGCGGCGCGAACGGCATCCTCATCGACGGGTAACGGTTTGGGCGGAACGGGGGCTGGAATGGGCGCGACCTGTGCGCTTGCTCCCCACACATCCATGGGGCATTCGAGCGCCGCCGGTCCCGGCCGGCCGGTGAACATGGACTGGACCGCCTCGGCTACCAGTGGCGCGGCTTCGCCCGGCGCATCGATGCGGGCGGAGAAATCGACCAGCCGCGCGATGATGCCGGCCTGATCGCGAATTTCATGCAGATGGCCGAGGCCGCGGCCGATCGCAGCCAGCGGTATTTGCCCGATGATCGTCAGCACCGGCGCGTTCATGCTGAAGGCGGTGAGCAATGCGGCGCCGGTGTTGAGCAGGCCGGGGCCGGGCACAACGGCATAGGTTTGCAGCTTGGCGGTCGCGAGCGCCGCGCCAAGCGCCATATAGGCGGCGCCCTGCTCGTGGCGGGTGTGAACGGTGCGAATTTGATCGCCGGCCTTGGCCAGCGCATCGAACAGGTGATCGTTGTGCACGCCTGGCAGCGCGTAGATCGTATCGATGCCGTGAAGGCTGAGCGCCGCGACCGTGGCCTCTGCGGTGGTCATGGGCGCCGCGAACTGCTTCGGCGCAGATTGCGATTTACGGCTTGGTCGTTTCTTCGCCATTGCATTTCCAAGAGGGCCGCGGCGCTCCGGGTGCGCGCGGTGGGACTCTTAAATCAAATGGACGTGCCCGCAATGGTGGATTGCGCCGGCTGGTGTCGCGTCTTGCCTTGACAAAAGAGAGCCTGCATGTGCCTTCTCCCCGCCGCCTCCACGTTATTCGAATCTCATTGGGTTGGCATGCACCGCTATCGCACCCATACATGCGGCGCACTCCGCGACAGCGACATCGGCAAGGATGTGCGCTTGTCGGGCTGGTGCCATCGCATTCGCGACCACGGCGGGCTCTTGTTCATCGATTTGCGCGACCATTACGGGATTTCCCAAGTCGTCGCCGATCCCGACAGCCCGGCCTTCAAACAGGCGGAAAAGCTGCGCTCGGAATGGGTGGTGCGGGTCGACGGCAAGGTGCGCCGCCGGCCGGCCGGCACGGAAAATCCGGAACTGCCGACCGGGCAGGTGGAAATCTTCGTCAACGAGATCGAGGTTTTGGGACCGGCGGCGGAATTGCCGATGCCGGTATTCGGCGATCAGGAATATCCGGAGGACATCCGGCTGAAATACCGTTTCCTCGATTTGCGCCGCGAGCGACTGCACCGGAACATCATGATGCGCGGCGCGGTGATCGATTCCATCCGCCGCCGCATGAAGGCGCAAGGGTTCTTCGAATTTCAGACGCCAATCCTGACGGCGTCGTCGCCGGAAGGCGCGCGCGACTATCTCGTGCCGTCGCGGCTGCATCCGGGCAAATTCTATGCGCTGCCGCAGGCGCCGCAGCAGTTCAAGCAGCTCATCATGGTGTCGGGCTTCGATCGCTATTTCCAGATCGCGCCGTGTTTCCGCGACGAGGATGCGCGGGCCGATCGTTCGCCCGGCGAGTTCTACCAGCTCGATCTCGAGATGAGCTTCGTCACCCAGCAGGACGTGTTCGACGCGGTCGAGCCGGTGATGCGTGGGGTGTTCGAGGAATTTGCCGGCGGCAAGCCGGTGACGCCGAAGTTCCCGCTCATTCCCTACGCCGATGCGCTGCGGCACTACGGCACCGATAAGCCGGACCTGCGCAACCCGATCAAGATGCAGGACGTGACCGCGCATTTCCGCGGCTCGGGCTTCAAGGTGTTCGCCAATATGATCGCGTCCGATCCCAAGGTCGAGGTGTGGGGCATTCCGGCTCCGAAAGGCGGCAATCGCGCATTCTGCGACCGCATGAACGAATGGGCGAAGACCGAAGGGCAGCCGGGGCTCGGCTACATCTTCTGGCGCGAAGGCGAGGAAGGCGGCGCCGGACCAGTGGCCAAAAACGTCGGGCCGGAGCGCACGACGGCGATGCGTGCGCAACTCGGACTCGGCGTCGGTGACGCGGTTTTCTTCGTCGCGGGCAAGCCGCGCGGTTTCGTCAAGTTCGCCGGACCCGCGCGCACCAAGATCGGGACCGAGCTCGGTCTGGTGGCAAAGGATCGGTTCGACTTCTGCTGGATCGTCGACTTCCCCATGTTCGAATGGAACGAGGAGGAGAAGAAGATCGACTTCTCGCACAATCCTTTCTCGATGCCGAACATGACGGTGGAGGAGTTCCTCAAGCTCGATCCCAACGACCACGAGAAAATCCTCTCGCTGAAGGCGATCCAGTACGACATCGTGTGCAACGGCGTCGAGCTTTCCTCGGGCGCGATCCGCAACCACCGGCCCGAGGTGATGAAAAAGGCCTTCGCCATCGCCGGCTATCCGGAAAACGTTCTGGAGCAGAAGTTCGGCGGCATGCTGCACGCGCTGTCGCTCGGCGCGCCGCCGCACGGCGGGATCGCGCCCGGTATCGACCGCATCGTGATGCTGCTGTGCGGGGAGGACAACCTGCGCGAAGTCGTGCTGTTCCCGATGAACCAGCGCGCCGAGGACCTCATGATGGGCGCGCCGTCAGAGGCGACGGCCAAGCAGTTGCGCGAGCTGCATATCCGCGTGGTCGCGCCGGAAAAGCCTTAAGCCGATCGCCGTCGGCCCATGCGCGGGCCGCTATTTTGTCGGCTATTTTGTGGTCTTGGCTTCGACCGTAAATAGATTGGCGACGGCACCGGGATCGGCACCGGTCAAACCGAATAGCTGCTTGAATTTCACCTTGTCCTTCGGCGTGACCTTGATCGTCAGCGTGGATCCCGGCGTGTCGATGAACTGCACGATCGCCTGCGCGACGGCGTCAACATCGGCGTTGGGCTGCGGCGACGATTTGGCCGTCTCGTTCACGCTGTCGATGATCTGCTTCTTGGCGTCTTCCGGCGTAAGACCCTTTATCTTGGCGTAATGCGCAAGGCCGATCGTCAGGCCGCCGGTGTCACGCAGCGAAAATTCGATCGGGCCGATTTCCGTCTGGTCCGCCGCCGCCATGGTGAGGACCGGGTCGCCGGAGAACATCACGCGCGTGACGTTGTTGACCGCAATTTTTGCCGAGAAGGCGAACGCCTTATCGATCTCGACAGCGGCCGGCGACACGGTGAGCGTCTGGCTCGATTCGTCCCAACCCGATCCGAGGTCCAGCGTCGTGGTGATGACCGGCAATCCGGCTTCGGCCAGCATGCCGCCCAATCCGGGGTCCGCCAGGCCGGCCGGCACCGATGTCTTGGCGGTGAGGCGGATCATCGAGGGGATGGCACCGATGAACTGACCCCAGTTCATGCTGAAGGTATCGATATGGACCGGCTCGGGGTTGCCGGCGGGACGTGCATCGACGTCCTTGATTTCGAGACCCTCCAGCAGCGCCGAAAGGCCGATCAGCTTGTCCGTCGGCGTGGCAGGCCCGGTCTGGGCCAGTTCCGAGGTCCGCCGCAGCAGATCGGCCATGTGCACGCCCTTGAGCGCAAAGCGGCCGATGTGGATCGGGTCCTTTTGCGGCGACATGCCGTCCATGCCCTCAAAGGCGAATTCGGCGATCCGACCGTTTTCGAATCCTGTCATGCGCATGGCGGCCATACTGAAGGAGACGTTGGGCTGCATGGCCGTCTTCATGCCGCGCAATTCAAATTTGCCGATGTGGATGCCTTCATAGATGTTGGCGAGCTGATCCATCATGGAACGCAACTGTTCCGGCGAGGGCGGTGTGCCGGTCTTTGGCGCGCTATCCGCTATGGCGAGGAAGGCGGCCATGGACAGCTTCGACGGCCGCACCCCGATGTCCTCGATGGTGGAGCCTTCCAACTGGAATGCCGGGCCGGTCGAGAAGCGAAACTCGATCGGACCGATGGACGCCTGCTTGTACATCTGGAGGTAGGTGTCCGCCTTCGGCTGGGTTTGGTCGAACAGCGTGAGCATCGTCCCAATATTGATTTCGGTGAACGAAAGCTTCGCCATTGCACCGGCAAAGGCGCCCAGGTCGGGCGCAGCCTTTTCGCTGGTGATGGTGATGCGTTCGGTGGTCATCGAGCCGATGCGACGGTCGCGAATATCGCGAATGGCGATGTCGCTGTAAGTGTATTCCAATGGCCCGAGCGCAGGCGCAGGCGCCGTTCCGGAGGTCAGTCCCGTGAGGGTCGCGGTCAGTTTCGGGGCCGTAATCGAGTCAGCCGTGCTCCCGGCAACGTATTCGAGCGACGCGCGGAGGGCTTCGATCATGGAGGCGGCGCCGATCTTCTGATTCAGCGCGACCGGGCCGGAGAAATTCTCCATCACGATCGTGGGAGCCTTGTAACTGAGTTGCGGCTTGCCGGGCATCGGCAGCGTCGTCGCGAACTCCCAATTGGTGATCTCGATCCGCGCGGCGGCAACGCGGCCGCCGGAGGGCCCGCGCGTTCCAACGGCAAAGATCTGGCCGAACTTGATGGTCGTCGCGCCGTCGCCGGACTGCAGGATGACGTCGGAAATCTTGACGCCGCGCTGCTTGGAATACAGTTCGATCCGGCCGTGACTCGCAACCGGGAACGTCGCGCGCAGCGAGTCGAATACCGCCTCGACTTGATTCTTGGTGCGAAACTGCGCCCAGAGTTCGGTCCCGAAATAGGCTCCGGTTCCGATTATGATGACTGCGGCAATGATACCAACTAGCGTCTTGCGCATCGGAAGGCCCCTGATTTCTGGACGCAACAGCTAAGCGCTATTCACTAATCTACTCATAACCCGAGCGCAAAAATATCCCTTTCAATATGGCCGGCCTTAAGTCCACAGCAGAAAAATATTCTCGAAGCAGCCGGCGTGCCTTGTTTTCGCGCTGGCGTTCGGCGACGGAAAGCCCGGTCGCGGCGAGCGCTTGATTCGGCTGCGGCGCCGATTGTGACGGCGAACGTCTAGCGTTCGGGCAGAGGAATGAATTCGATCTCGTCGCCGGGCACCTGGCCGAAGAAGCCGGCCTGCCAGTCCGCCTTGGCCTGCTCGATGCGGTCTTTGCGCGAGGAGACGAAGTTCCACCAGATGTGGCGCGGACCGTCCATGGCGGCGCCACCCACGATGACGATGTGCGCGTCGGTCGCCGCGCTGACGGTGACCTTGTCGCCCGGCCGGAATACCAGCAGTCGGCCTGCGCTAAAACGGTCGCCCAGGATGTCGACTTCGCCGTCAACGACATAGATCGCTCGTTCTTCGTGATCGGCATCGACCGGCAGGCTGGCGCCTTGTTTGAGGGTCACATCGCCGAAGATGGTCTCGGACGTGGTGCTGACCGGCGAACGTTTGCCATAGAGCGCGCCGATCACCACGCGCACGGTCTTGCCGTTGTCGCGTACCACCGGGAAGTCCTCGGTGGCATGATGGGCAAAGGCCGGCGGCATTTCCTCGCGGGCCGCCGGCAAGGCCACCCACATCTGCAGCCCATGCAACGGCCCGCCAGTCGCGCGGCGCTCGCTGCCGGTGCGCTCGGAATGCACGATGCCGCGTCCGGCCGTCATCCAGTTGATCTCGCCTGGGCGAATGGGGATGGCAGTGCCGAGGCTGTCGCGGTGCATGATCTCGCCGTCGAATAAATACGACACCGTGGCGAGCCCGATATGCGGGTGGGGTCGGACGTCGATGCCCTTGCCGGAACGAAATTCGGCCGGTCCGAAATGGTCGAAGAAGATGAAAGGACCGACCAGGCGGGACTGGGCCGAGGGCAGCGCGCGGCGCACGCTGAAGTCGCCGAGGTCGACGGAGCGCGGCACGATCACCTGGGCGATCGCTTCGCACTGCGGCACGTTGCCGGGGGCGGGATCCTTGCCGGGGAAAAAACTCATGGGGAACTCCCTGCGGCCTGCACGGCTCGATCCGGCTCACGGTAATGTGACGAACGGCTTATCCTTCATGGCCGCCACCAAGCCGTAGAAGGCCTCGTTCACCTTTGGCCAGGACGGCAGCTTCTTCATGGTTTCGAGCCAGCGTTTCACGTTCGGATAGTCCGAGAAGTCGACCTTGATGACTTCGCCCAGCGTGACCAACCCGGCGCCGAAATAGTCGGCAATGGTGATCTGGTCCCCGCATAGATATTTCTTGTTCGGCCCAAGCCAATAGTCGTTGAGCAGTTTCAGCCAGCGCTTGGAATTTTCCTTGCCCCATTCGACCGTCGCGGCGTGGGCCTCGTCGCTGCGCCGTTTGAGGTGGGGGAAGAGCTGCGGGTAACACAGGCCATAGCCCCATTCGCGGTAGAAATTCGTGTTGAGCCAATCCATGACCTCGTTGACCTTGGCGCGCGCCTTGAGGTCCTTGGGGTAGGCCGGAGAGCCGATCTTGTCGGCGAGGTATTTCAGGATCGCGGAGCTTTCGGTCAGCTTGAGGTCGCCGTCCTCGAGCATGGGAACCAGGCTGTTGGGGTTGATGGTCACATAGGGCGGCCTGTATTGCGCGCCGCTCATCACATCGACCAGTTCCTCGTCCACGGGGATCTTGTTTTCGGCGATGAACAACCGGACCGGCCGGCAGGTCATGGATACCGGATGCATATAGAGCTTCATCGTCTCCCGCCTTTGCTGTTTGAACTTTCGTCTTAGACCGTCTTCAACCGCGGGATCAGCTTGAGCGCAAGCTCGCGCTCGATCGAACGCCGTTCGCCCGGCTTGAAGCCGTAGGCATCGATGCCGGCATTGACCTCCGCCCCGTCGCGGAACGGAAAGTCGGTGCCGTAGAGCACCTGCGACAGGGATACCATCTTGAGCAGCGCGGCGATCTGGCCGGGCGTGTTGCCCTGGGCAAGCTCGTAATAGAAGCGGCGAAACTCGGGCAGCGGGCCGTTCGGCAAGTGCTGCGGCTTGCGCTCCTGGGCGAGGCGGATGAAACGGCCGGTCAGGAACGGCAGCGTACCGCCGCTGTGGGAAAACAGCCAGCGGATGTCGGGGTACTTGGTCGAGGTGCCACTGAAGACCAGATGGGCGATGGTGCGGGTCGAATCGGTGGCGTATTCGATCGAGGAGGGCGGAATTCCCGGAACGAGCCCGGCGCAGCAGGCTGGCGTGGTCGGGTGGACATAGACCAGCGCCTTGCGGCGGTTGAGCTCCTCATAGACCGGAGCAAACGTCTCATCACCGAGGTATTTCTGGCCGTAGCTCGTCATCAAGCCGATGCCGTCGCCCTTGAGCGTGTCCAGGCCGTACTCGATCTCCTTCAGGCTGCCCTCGGGATCGGGCGGCGAGATGGTGACGAACATGCCGAAGCGGGTGGGGTGATCGCGTACCAAAGTGGCGCCGTAGTCGTTCAATCTGCGTGCCAAAAGCCGCGATTCTTCGAGGTTTCCGTTCCAGGCAGCGGGCTGCACGGAGGAGAGAATCGCGGTGGCGATGCCGCTCTTGTCCATGTCCTCAAGCGACATTTCGGGCGACCATTTCGGCCAGCTTCCGCCCCGACGCGCGGCGAGAGCATCGCGGTGGAAGGTCGGAGCGAAATGGTGGTGCACGTCGATTCGCCCCGCGGCGGGCGGCGCCGCTATCGCCGGCGCCAGGATGGACGCGGCGCCGAGCGCGGCGCCACTCGCCAGAAAATTTCGCCGACTCACGCCGCCGACGCCGTCCGACGGCGGGCAGCAGACGCATCGCGAAGAGAGTTTCCGCTGTCGTTCGCTCACGTTAACCCTCCCGTCTGCTTTTGGCTTGAGACCGCAGTTTGGCGGTTTCTCGAAATCGCCGTCAAGCTCGCGCGCGCCGCCGGCGCGTCTCCGGCCGCGCTCCGTCGCGCGCGTTGCGCGGCGCCGATCGTGCGCCGCGCGCCACGCGAAGGACAAATTTAACCGCTTGGGTGCAGAATCTTCTTGCGCACGCGAGAATGTGTGTTATGTGAAAATTACTCGCCGCTTGGATCGGTCCGCGTGAGGAAATCGATCGGGCGGCGTTACGCTGTCCGTGCCGGCTTGCTGGCACTGGGCTTGGATCTTCGGTTGTGGAGGACGGAATGGCTCAAGTTGCCCTCTTGCGATCGGGGAAGGGCTTGGTGACTCCAAGTACCACCCGTAAGAAAGGCCCCGCGCTCGTCCCGAGTGCGCCGGCTGAAGACCGCGACGATCATTTCGCGGTGAGGAACGGAGTGAAGTGCGCCGGCGTGCACCTCATCATCGATTTGTACGGCGCTCAGCGGCTCGACGACATCGACCACATCGATGCGGCCTTGCGCCGGTGTGTGACGGCGGCAAAGGCCACGCTGCTGCACATCCATCTGCACCACTTCCAGCCGAGCGGCGTCTCGGGGGTCGCGGTGCTGGCCGAAAGCCACATTTCCATCCACACTTGGCCGGAAGTCGGATATGCCGCGCTTGACGTTTTCATGTGCGGCAAGGCTAATCCCGACGCCTGCGTGCCAGTGCTGCGCGAGGCCTTCAAGGCCAAACGGGTCGCCGTCGGCGAACACCTGCGCGGCCAGGCCCTCTAAGCGCCTTTCTGGCAATGAATTGATAGCGGCCGGGCATTAGTCCGGCCGTTCTCCTTTGGGGCCCGAGCTGGGGAGGACATGATGGCCAAGAAACGGAAAAAACGCTGGGTCGCCGAGACCCTGTTCGATCCGGAAGGTTTCCGGATGACCTTCGAGGTCGAGAAGGTGCTGTACGAGATGCACACCAGCCATCAGCATCTCATCCTGTTCAAGCACAAGTTCTTCGGCAAAATGCTGATGCTCGACGGCGCCACGCAGGTCACGACGAAAGACGAATTCGTCTACCACGAGATGATGACCCACGTGCCGCTGTTCGCCCATGGCCATGCACGCGAGGTGCTGATCATCGGCGGCGGCGATTGCGGCATCGCCGAGGAGGTGCTCAAGCACAAAACCGTCAAACGCGTCACGCAGGTGGAGATCGACGCTTCGGTGGTCGAGTTCTCCAAAGAGCACTTCCCGGAATTCACCAAACCGGTGTTCGCCGACAGGCGTTTCGAAAGCGTCATCGACGACGGCATGAATTATGTCGCCAAGACCGACCGGCGGTTCGATGTCATCATCGTGGACTCCACCGATCCGCAGGGGCCTGGAAAGATCCTGTTCTCGCGAAAGTTCTACACCGCCTGCAAGCGCTGCATGGCGAAGGGCGGCGTGATGGTGACGCAGAACGGCGTGCCGATCTACCAACCGGAGGAGCTGACCAAGGGCATCGCCAAGTTCCGGCGGCTGTGGGCGGACGGCTATTGCTACGTGGCGGCCATCCCGACCTATGTCGGCGGCCATATGGCGATGGGCTGGGCCACCGATAACACGCAATTGCGCGCGGTGCCGGAGCAGACGCTTGCTCTGCGCTATGCGAAGGCCGGCCGTTTCTCAACCCAATACTGGACGCCGGCGGTGCACAAAGCAGCCTTTGCGTTGCCGCGCTTCATTGCCGAGCGTGTGGACAGGGCCAAACCCTAAGCGAGCCCACACCCTCTTCACGCTTTGCTAACCATGACTGCCGCCAGTGCTGCCACATTCGTGGGCGCGGGCATGCAACACATTGAACTTAAGCTTGCTTTTACGGCGCTCGGCCACCTTGGGGACATCGTTTCACCGGGTTCGGGGTCGTGTCGCCGAAACAAAGAAATTGCGTGGCGATCGTTGCCGGCGTGCTGCTGCTGGGGCTGCCGTCTGCGGTATTCAATTATCGGCTGAACGGGGCGGTCGAACGGCAGAGCCAGGAAGAGATGGGCCTCGCGGCACGGCGCACCATTGCCCTGGCTGAAAGCCGCATCGGCCGGGCAATTTCCATTCTCGACGATCTGGCCGCGCGCGGTGTCAACTCGTGCGACCAGGCCCATCTCGATGCGCTGCGGCAAGCGACGTTCGCGACGACGCCGGTGAAGGAACTCTCGGTCGTTGCGCCTGACGGCAGCACGTTGTGCTCGGATCTCGGCGGCGTGCTGGAACAGCGCGAGGTGATTTCCTCCGAGCCCATCGCGCGTGCCAGCAATGTTCGGCTGGAAGTGGTCAAGCTGGGCAATCGCCCCGGTCATATCGTACGAATTACGCGGCCCGGCACTGACACAGAGAACGGCGTGGCGGCCCTCATTCCAACCGAGCTGCTCATCCCGCAGGTGTCCACCCAGGGCGGTCCCGTCGGCATGAATTCCCATGTCGCCACGCGGGCGGGAACGATCATCGGCGAGTACATCGTGATGGCCGAAGGTTCCCCCAATGCGGCCAACACTCTGGCGGTGACGCTTCCTTCGGAGCGTTATGCCATCGATGCCGAGCTGTCGTTGCCGCGCTCGAGCCTGGCCGCGCGCCAGGCGGAATTGCGCGGGTTCGGGGCGCTCGTCACCGGCGGGCTCGCGGTGCTCATCTTCGTCTTTGCACTCATGATGCCCAAACGGGATCATGAAAACCCGGTCACCGCGATCGAACGGGCGATCAAGGCCGGTGAGATCATCCCCTACTACCAGCCGATCGTGGATATCAGAACCGGACAATTACGCGGCGCGGAAGTGCTGTCACGGTGGCGCAAGCCCGATGGCACAATCGTATTGCCCGGCACGTTCATTCCCCTGGCCGAGCAGAGCGGACTCATTTTCGATCTCACGCGCGCGCTCATGCGGCAGGTCGGCAAGGAACTGGGACCCGCGCTCCTGCACCGGCCGGACGTCAAGATCGGCTTCAACCTGGTCGCGCGTCATTTTGCGAACGAGGAAATCGTGCAAGACGTGGCCGAGGTGTTCAAAAATACCAATATTCGACTGTCGCAACTCGTGCTCGAGATGACCGAGCGCGAGCCGATCGAGAATCTCAGTGAAACCCGCAGCGTCATTGCCGCGTTGCAGGGGCTCGGCGTCAGGATCGCGATCGACGACGTGGGAACCGGCCACGGCGGCCTGTCCTACATGCTCAAACTCGGCGTCGACATCATCAAGATCGACAAGATGTTCGTCGACGCGATCGGCGTCGACCGCAATGCCACCACGATCGTCGAAACCCTGATCGATCTCGCCCAAAGCATGCGCATGGAGATCGTGGCCGAGGGCGTGGAGAGTTTCGAGCAAGTGTTGCATTTGCGAAATCTCGGCGTGCGCGGTGCGCAGGGCTTCGTGTTCGCCCCGCCGCTGCCGGGCAGTTCATTCCTGGAATTGTTGGAAGCGATCGATCCGCTTTCGAAGCCGGCCGCCGACGAGCACATCGGCGCACCGTCGTCCGCCCGGTTGGACAGCGTCCAAGCGGCATAACGCAGCGCGTATCGATTCGGAATTCCGGACGGTCGTGAAACAGACTGCTCCGGGCGTGTTGTTCTTTTTCCTGGTCGCGCTAAATTGATGTGTGTCCGACCGTTCTGGCGTAGGTAGGCCGCTATAGTGGCGGTTCCCGCTCAGTCCACTCGGACATTCATGGGAGGCAAGCAATGTCGAATTTGACTCGTCGCGCGCTGGTCGCTTCTGCGGCCTCGGCCGTCGCTGCGGCGGTACAGGCTCCGAACAGCGTTCTCGCACAGGCGCCGCCAGCACCGGCCGGGCCGTTCGTTCAACCGCCGCTGCCGTTTCTTGAGCCGCAACTTGCGCCGACGATTTCCAACCGTACCGTCACGCTGCATTACAGCCGTCACCATGCAGCTTATTTCGCCGCGCTCAATAGCCTGACCAAGGACTCCAAATATGCGGCGATGACGCTCGAGCAGGTCGTAGTGGAAAGCGACAAGGAGACCGATCGGCGCATCTACAACAACGCCGCGCAGGCCTGGAACCACAACCTCTACTGGGCCACGTTCAAGCCGGGCGGCGCCAAGGCTCCGACCGGAAAGCTGCTCGATATGATCAACGCATCGTTCGGATCGTTCGACCAGATGAAGATCAAGCTCAAGGCCGACGCGGTCACGGTGTTCGGATCGGGCTGGGGCTGGCTCGCGCAGGAGGGCGATAAGCTGGTGACCCTCGGAACACAGGGCGGCGTCAATCTGCTGATGCAACCGAACAGGACCACGCTGCTCGGCATCGACGTGTGGGAGCACGCCTATTATCTCGATTACGAAAACCGGCGTCCCGACCATGTCCAGGCGGTGATGGACAACATCATCAACTGGGATGTGGTGGCCAGCCGTTTGAAGGCCTAAGGCGCATGGCTGGGACCTCGGCCGTTGCGAGATCAACCTCATCGGTCATCGTCTGGACGGCGATTGTGGTCGCGGTCGCGTTCGTGCTGACGGGCTGCGCGCGCGAACGGGCGCGCAACAACGGGCCTTGGTGTGCCCTATGGGCGATCAGCAGCACGCCTGAGTGCGCTTTTTACTCCTTCGAACAGTGCCGCGAGGCTGTGACGGGGGCCGGCGGCTCCTGCACGAGGAACCCCTACCTTGCTGACGATGAACCGCGTAAGCGCCGCCAGCGGCCGCGATAGGATTTAGGGTTGGCAGGTTTCGGCTAAAAAAAATGGGGCGGCTCAGCGGCCGCCCCAAGTGTGATACGCCACGCGGGAGGAACCTCGGACGGTCAGCCCAAACGCCGCGGACCGCGTGAAATAGTCATCTCATTGAGAATCAAATCTGATTCGCTTCGCCCCGTCATCTTAAATCTTGCGCGAGCCCTGCTCTTGCCGGGGCCGATCAGGGCCTCAACGCTGCCAGGTGACGACGGTCGCCCCGGTTTCTTCATCGAGCCGCCGGACCGGGCCGGCTTTCAGCCCATGGCTTGCAAGGAGGTCTTCAGGGGTGCGGGCGGGCACGCCGGGAAATACCGGCCGACCGCCCGGCAGGCGCGCGCGGGGAGCGCGCGACAAGTGAAAGGTGTCGTAGCCGTATTCGAGGAAGTAGCCGAACACGTCGGTGCCCCCGATGGCCGCCAGCACGCCGCCGGACAGCCCGAGTGCGCCCCAGGCCTCATCGAGTGGCGCGCCGGCGGGATTCCAAAGCATGGCCTTGGGATATTTCGGCTCCGGTGCGAGGGCCGCGATTTTGCGCGTCATGATCAGGCGGCGCCGCTTGGGCGCAGCGGGACCGCCTTCGTAGGAATTGCGGCCTTGCACGACGGCATCGGCGCCGGCCAGCGTGCTGAAATAGAACTTCTGGTCAGCCTCGATGCGCAAGACGTCGGGCTGCACGCCGGATGCGTCGGCAATCATGCCATCAACTGAAACGATGGCGCAGCCTATGATGCGGTCGGGACCAGGCAACCTGTTGGCTCAGCTGAAAAGACGCGCGGCGCCCGTTGGGGCGCCGCGGTAGCAATTCGCGAACTATTTACTGTTCGATCGTGCGAACGACGCTTGACGTGGGCTGCTGACTGACGGTCGGCAGCGGCTGCTCTTGCTTGATCATGTCGTCGTACTTGGGAAGCGTGGTGACCGGGCTCTTCGGCTTCATGAAGACCACCTTGTAGCCGTTCGCCTTCATCTGCGCCAAAATCTCAGGCAGCGCCATGGCGGTCGCATGCTGGAAGTCGTGCATCAGGATGATGCCCTTGCCGTTCTTCTTCAGCTTGCCCATCACCGAGGCGATGACCTGCTCCGGCTTCTTCATCTTGAAGTCGAATGAATCGAAGTCGGCCGAGAAAATCGCAATGTTGCGCTCGCCAAGATATTTGACGAGTTCGGGCGGATGATGCAGCGCGGGGAAACGGAAGAAGGGCGCTTCCTGATATTGCGAGCCGAGCATCATCTGCACGGCGCTGATGCCCTTCTCGATCTCGTCTTTAGGATCGTATTCCACCTGCGTGCGCTTGCCGTTCATCAGGCAGGTACCCTTGGTCTTCAGCAGATCCTGGTGACACCAGGTATGCGAGCCGATTGTGTGGCCAGCGGCGGCAACCTGCTTGAGAATTTCCGGATGGTAGGTTGCGTGCAGGCCGATCGGGAAGAAAATCGCCTTGACGCAATAGTCTTCCAGCGCCTTGAGCACATGCGGCGTTGTGGTCGGCCAAGGGCCGTCATCGAACGTGAGCACGACTTCGCCTTCGCGCAGGAAATCATGCTGCTTGAAATGCTCGAAGCCGAAACCCGGTCCACCGGTGGTGTCGATTTCGACCGTGCGCGCGATGCCAAGACCATTGGGGTTGGCGCAGTGGTTCGGGGTCGGCGCGGCCATCTGCGGTGCCGCTGCCTGAACCAATTTTTGGAAGGTCCCGGCCGGTGCAGCGGTATTCGAACCGTCGCTCTGAGCCATGACGGCTCCGAGTGCCGCAACGGATGCCGTAATCGCCAGAGTCAAAGCGACTGCTACTCGCATTAGATGTCTCCATTGTCCCTATTTGCCGGGCACTTGGGCGCTGCCGGCACTGGCACCTTAATGGCACGAAATCGGTCCGGATGGGAGTCAAAAATCGACTCCCTCGACGTAAGTCGCAAACCGAATTAACCTTATTTGTCAGACTATTGCTGCGCGGCGGCGGATTTGTGGGGCGGCTTTAGACGGTCGGCAGCTCTTTTTCGATCGCCGTAATGATGCGTGGGTCCAGCGGGTCAACAGTCTGCGGGAAACTCGCGACGATATGGCCCTCCCGACCGACCAGATATTTGTGAAAATTCCAGCGCGGACCTTCGCCCGGCCGCTCCAGCGCCGCCCATTTGTAGAACGGGTGCGCGTCCGCTCCGTTCACCACCGCCTTGGCGGCGAGCGGGAAATTCACGCCATAACGTTGGCTGGCGAACTGCATGATCTCTGCGGGCCCGCCCGGCTCCTGGCCGCCAAAGTCGTTCGAGGGCACGCCGACGATGAGCAGACCGCGTGATCGATAACGGGTCCAAAGCTTTTGCAGGCCACCCAGCTGCGGGGTGTAGCCACATTGCGAAGCGGTGTTGACCACAAGGATCGGCTTGCCGGCGTAATTTGCCAGGCGGATGTCGTGGCCGTCGAGGCCGGCAAAACTAAACGCATAGGCCGTCGGTCGGCTCATCTGGGCAATGGCGGGGGCGGCGGTGACGGTCGTGGCCAGCAGGGCCAGGAAGCTTCTGCGGTCGATCATGTGTACGCCTCGATTTTACTCTTGCTACTCTTGCGCCAATGAACACCGCCCATTGGGAAATATTGCGGTTCGGTGACAGCGTAGACGAAATTCTTTCCGCTTTCGACCTCAGGCGGTAAGCAGATGCTCCGCTTGGTTCCCTTGGCTGCGACCGAGGCTATTGAAGCAGAAAGTCAATCACCATGTCTGCATAGACTTTCGGCTGCTCGATGTTGGACATATGCGAGACATCGGGAATGCTCGCGAGCTTTGCCCCCCTGATTTGCTGCGCGATCGCCTCGCCCCAGGCCGGCGGGGTGGCGACATCCTTGCTGCCCACGATCACCAGCGTGGGGGTGCGTATGCGGCTGTTCGACTCGCGAAAATCCATGTCGCGGACGGCAAAGCAGCAGCCGAGAAATCCATCCGTTGGCGTTGCCATGAACATGCCGCGCACGCGTGCGACCTTGTCAGGGGAGCGTTCTCGGAATCCCGGCGTGAACCAGCGTTCCATCATCGGGTCCGCGAGCGGCGCGAGGCCCTTTTCGCCAACAAGCTTGATGCGATCGTTCCAGGGCGCCTTGTCGGTGTAATAGCAATGCGTGTTGGAGATAACGAGCCTTCGGAGACGATCGGGCGCGTTCGCGCCGAGCCATTGTCCAACCATGCCGCCCATCGAAAGGCCGCACCAGTTGAAAGTCTTGGCGCCGACGGCATCGGCAACCGCGAGCGCATCGCGGCCGAGCTGATTCATCGTGTAAGGCCCCTTCGGCGCGCCGGATTTGCCGTGGCCGCGGCGGTCGTAGCGCACAAGCCGGAACTGTTTGGTGAACGCCGGCGCCTGATCGTCCCACATGCTCAGGTTGGTGCCGATCGAGTTGCACAGGATCAGCACCGGGGCGTTCGACGGGCCTTCGACTTCGTAGTTGATGGGGCAACCGTCGGACTGAACTGTGGGCATGGCGGACCTCGGGATTGTGAGAGGGCGAATTCTTAGCGAGCCGTGCAAGCCGCGCCAATCCCCGTTGTGCGGCCGGGAGGCATGCGGATTTGGCCTTTCCATGTGTCGCGCCAAGGATTAATTCCTGGATCTCGGGCAAGGACCACTTGGCAACGGAGAGATGCGATGGCGATGACCATGACTGGCGAGCAGCAGCTAGCGGCGCCGCGCGAGAAAGTCTGGGCAGCGCTCAACGATTCCGAGGTGCTCAAGGTGTGCATTCCGGGCTGCGAGAGCCTGGAAAAAAACTCCGACACGGAATTCCAGGTGGTCGCCACCAACAAGGTCGGCCCAGTGAAGGCGCGGTTCAAAGGCAAGGTGCGGCTCACCGATCTGAACCCGCCCAACAGCTACAAGATTTCGGGCGAGGGGGACGGCGGGATTGCCGGCTTCGCCAAGGGCGGCGCGACGGTGACGTTGACGGACAAGGATGGCGGCACGTTGCTCTCCTACAATGTGGAAGCCCAGATCGGCGGCAAGCTCGCCCAGCTTGGGCAACGGCTGATCAACGGCGTTGCAAAAAAACTTGCGGACGATTTTTTTGCGAAATTTGCGACCGCCGTGACGGGAGGCGGCAGTGCCTGATAAATCCGAGCGGCAATTCGAGGCGATCGCGCCGTTTTTCTTCGTTGCCGACATTGTCAAGGCGACCGCTTACTACTGCGATGTGCTCGGGTTCAGTTACGAGCGGTTTTGGGGCGAGCCGCCGCATTTCTGCATGCCGCATCGCGATGACCTCGTCATCATGCTGCTTCAGGTCGAAGACGAGTCGCGTATTCGGCCGAACGGCAACGACGGCGAATCCTGGGACGCACACATCTGGGTCAAGGACGCCGACCGATTGTTCGAGGAATTCAAGCAGAAGGGCGCGCGGATCGCCTACGAGCCGGTCAATCGCACCCTTTACGGCAACCGCGAGTTCGCCGTCGCGACCTCGACGGCTACGTGATCGCCTTCGGCCATAATATCGAGGCGAAGAAAAAGGCCGAGGGATGAGCTTTCCTCCCTTTCAAGGCAGATTTGGTCTTGTCCGCCAGGCAAATTTGCGCGAAAAACGTTCAGTTTCGTTCGGTTTTCGATACCGGTTTCCCAAACCGGCGTGAAATAAGGGCCTTTCAGGCCGAATAACGAGGAGGAGTTCATGCCTGCCGTTTCGATGACGGTGAACGGCAAAGCCGTCACCGGCGATGTCGATACACGCACGCTGCTGGTGCAGTTCCTGCGCGAAAACCTGAGGCTGACCGGCACGCATGTGGGATGCGACACCTCACAGTGCGGGGCCTGTGTCGTGCATCTCGACGGGATCGCGGTGAAATCCTGCACCACGCTCGCGGTACAGGCCGAGGGCTGCAACGTGCTCACGATCGAGGGGCTCGCCGCGCCCAATGGCCCGCTGCATCCGATGCAGGAGGCGTTCCGCGAGCATCACGGGCTGCAATGCGGTTTCTGTACGCCCGGCATGGTGATGACGGCGGTCGACATGGTCCGCCGCAAGGGCAACGATCTCGACGAAAAGACCATCCGCCACGAGCTCGACGGCAACCTCTGCCGCTGCACGGGCTACCACAATATCGTCAAGGCCATCGCCGCCGGCGCGCGCGCGATGAAAGGTGCGTGACAACGATCTAAAAAATTCAGGGAGTGACCGCCATGGCAGCGACCGGAATCGGCGCGGCGGTGCGTCGCAAGGAAGACATCCGCTTCATTACCGGCAAGGGCCAGTACACCGACGACATCACGCGGCCGGGCGAGACGCGTGCGGTGTTCGTGCGCTCGCCGCATGCGCATGCGAAAATCAGGAAGGTCGCCATTGCCGCCGCGAGCAAGATGCCGGGCGTGCTTGCGGTGTTGACCGGTGTGGATCTCGCGGCCGACAAGATCGGCAATCTGATCTGCGGCTGGATGATCCATTCCAAGGACGGCTCGCCGATGAAAATGGCGCCGCATCCAGCGATCGCGGCGGGCAAGGCCTGCTACGTCGGCGATCCGGTGGCGGTGGTGATCGCGGAGACACTCGCGCAGGGCGAAGATGCGGCCGAGAAGGTCAAGGTCGATTACGAGGTGCTGCCGGCTGTGGTGGAGGCGGCAAAAGCGCAAAATGGACCCGCGATCCACGAAGTGGCGCCGAAAAATACGATCTATCAATGGCATCTCGGCGATGCCAAAGCCGTAGACGCGGCGATCAAATCCGCCAAGCACGTCACGCGGCTCGACATCGTCAACAACCGGCTGGTGCCGAATGCCATGGAGCCGCGCGTTGCGATCGGCGAATACGATGCCGGCACGCAGAATCTGACGCTCTGGAACACCACGCAGAATCCGCATGTGGCGCGGCTCGTCATTTCGGCATTCGTCGGCATGGCGCCGGAGCACAAGCTGCGGGTGATCGCGCCCGACGTGGGCGGCGGGTTTGGGTCGAAGATTTTCATTTATCCCGAGGAGGTCGTGTGCCTGTGGGCGGCGCGCCGCGTCGGTCGGCCGGTGAAGTGGACGGCGGACCGCTCGGAAGCGTTTCTCGCCGATGCGCACGGCCGCGATCACGTCACGCATGCCGAAATGGCGTTTGGCGAAGGCGGAAAAATCACCGCGATCAAGGTCAAGACCATCGCCAATCTCGGCGCCTATATGTCGACATTCTCCTCGTCGGTGCCGACCTATCTCTACGGCACGCTGCTGTCGGGCCAGTACGACATTCCGGCGATCTATTGCGAGGTCGACGCGGTCTATACCAACACCGTTCCGGTTGACGCCTATCGCGGAGCAGGGCGGCCGGAAGCGACGTTCGTGGTCGAGCGTTTGGTCGAGGTCGGCGCGCGCGAGCAGGGCATGGATCCCGCCGATCTGCGGCGGAAGAATTTCATCAAGACGTTTCCGCACCAGACGCCGGTGATCATGACCTATGACGCGGGCGACTATGACGCTTCGCTGAAAAAGGCCTACGAACTCGCGGACGTGAAAAATTTCGGCAAGCGCAAACGCGAGTCGGAGCGCGGCGGCAAGCTGCGCGGCATCGGCTATTCGACCTACATCGAGGCCTGCGGCATTGCGCCGAGCCAGGCGGTGGGCTCGCTCGGTTGCGGCGTGGGCTTGTGGGAATCCGCGGAGGTGCGGGTCAATCCGACCGGTTCGGTCGAGGTGCTCACCGGCACGCACAGCCACGGCCAGGGCCATGAGACGACATTCGCGCAACTGGTCGCCGAGCGGCTTTCGATCCCGATCGAAAACGTGAGCGTGGTGCACGGCGACACCGACAAGGTGCAGTTCGGCATGGGCACCTACGGCTCGCGTTCGGGCGCGGTCGGCATGTCGGCGATCGTGAAAGCGCTCGACAAGATCGAAGCCAAGGCCAAGAAGGTCGCGGCCTTCATGATGGAAGCGGCCGAGAGCGACATCGTGTTCAAGGACGGCAAGTTCACGGTCGCGGGCACGGACAAGTCGGTGGCCTGGGGCGATGTCACGCTCAATGCCTACATCGCGCACAAGTTCGCAGGCAGCCAGCTCGAGCCGGGATTGAAAGAGGGCGCGTTCTACGATCCGACCAATTTCACGTTCCCGGCGGGGTGCCACATCTGCGAAGTCGAGATCGATCCGGAAACCGGCAATACCGAGATCGTCGGCTGGACCGCGGTCGACGACTTCGGCACGGTGGTCAATCCGATGATCGTCGAGGGCCAGGTCCACGGCGGCGTTGCGCAAGGCGTCGGCCAAGCCTTGCTGGAGCACGCGATCTATAGTTCGGAAGGGCAACTCGCGAGCGGCTCGCTGATGGACTACACCATGCCGCGGGCAGAAAACCTGCCGTCGCTGAAGATCGATACGACAGTGACCAAGTGCCCGTCGAACCCGCTCGGCATCAAAGGGTGCGGCGAAGCCGGCGCGATCGCGGCGCCCGCCGCGGTGGTCAACGCCATCACGGATGCAATCGGCAGCGAAGATTTAAGCATGCCCGCCACGGCGGCGACCGTTTGGGCGGCGATCCGGAAATCAGGAAAGATGCAGAAGGCAGCGGAATAGGAGAAGCTCGATGTACACTTTCACGTATCACCGACCCGCCACGGTGCGGCAGGCGGGCAATCTGCTGGCGAAGGATTCGGAGGCCAAGCTGCTTGCGGGCGGGCACTCGATCATTCCGGTGATGAAGCTTCGGCTGTCGAAGCCATCGGCGCTCATCGACCTGAACAAGGTCGAAGGCCTGTCGGGCATCGAACTGAAGGGCCGCTCGATCGTGATCGGCGCCATGACGCGACACGTGGAAGTCGCAAATTCTTCGGTGGTGAAGGAGTCGCTGCCGGCACTGGCGGAACTGGCCGGCATGATCGGCGATCCGGCGGTGCGCCATCGCGGCACGCTCGGCGGCTCGCTCGCCCACAACGATCCGAATGCGGATTATCCCGCGGCCGTGCTCGGGCTCGGCGCCACCATCATCACCAACAAGCGGCGCATCGCGGCTGACGATTTCTTCAAGGGCATTTTCGAGACCGCGCTCGAGCCGGATGAAATCATCACCAAGGTCAGCTTCCCGCTGGCAAAGAAGGCGGCGTACCAGAAATTCAAGCAACCGGCATCGGGGTTCGCGCTGGTCGGCGTATTCGTGTCCAAGCGCGGCTCCGACATCCGCGTGGCAGTGACCGGCGCCGGCTCGAACGGCGTATTCCGCGTGAAGGAATTCGAGGAGGCGCTGAAGAAGCGCTTCGCGCCGAAGTCGATCGAAGGCATGACCGTGCCCGTCACCGGCATGAACAGCGATATTCACGGCAGCGCCGAATATCGCGCGCATCTCGTCGGCGTGATGGCGCGGCGGGCGCTGGCGGCGGCGAAGTAACAGGACGAGGCTTCATCACATCTGAATCAGGAGGTGCCGGTCATGATCACAGCCGTCGTTACGTTCAAGGTTCCGAAAGAGATGACGCGCGACAAGGCGCTTGAGACGTTTAAGGCCGCATCGCCACGTTTCCAAAACGTCCCCGGGCTGATCCGAAAGCAATTCCTCTACAACGGCGCGAAGAGTATTGCCGGCGGCGTGTATCTGTGGGAAACGCGCGCGGCTGCCGAGGCCTGCTACCAGGGTCCGTGGAAAGAAAACATCCGCAAGATCGCCGTCGCGGAGCCGGACATCGCCTGGTTCGATACGCCGGTCGTCGTCGACAACGAGACTCGCCAAGTGAAAACCGCCGCCTAGTCCGATCGACTGCTTGGGCCGCGCGCTTCAATCATTTTTTCTCGGGGTGGCCGTTGCCGCGATGCCGCTGGGCGGCGGGCAGGCGTTCGCGCAAAACGACAAGACAATCGAAATCGTCCGCGATTTTCGCGGCAAACCGGTCACGCTCAAATCCGAAATTTTTTTGCCGAAAGACGCCGGGGGAAAGGCTCCGGCGATGATCATCTTGCACGGGTCGGGCGGCGTCCGGGCGATGCGGGAACTCGCCTATGCGAGGCTGTTCAGCGATTGGGGGATCATCGCCGTGGTGACCGACAGTTTTTCAGGACGCGGCATTACATCGACCGTGCGCGATCAGGATCAGATCAGCTCGTACGACATGCTGGTCGATACCGCCGCCATCACGCAAATGGTTGCGCGCGATCCGCGCGTTGATCCAAAGCGAATCGGCCTGATCGGATTCTCCAAAGGCGGAACCTCGACGATCAAAGCCGCGCTGCAGTCCTATATCGTTCCGCTGGCGAAATACGAATTCGGATTTTCATTATTGATCGCGCTCTATCCGTGGTGCGGAGACATGCCGAACGATTTCAGCCCCGCGGACTCGTCGCTCTACATGCTGCTCGGCGAGGACGATGTCTACAGCGGCACCGAGTCATGCCGCGAGTATGCGTTCCGGCTGAAGGAAGCGGGCGGCAACGTCGTGTTGAAGACTTACCCAATGGCCAAGCACGACTGGGATGTGCCCGGTCCCACGGATTGGTTCGACGCACGGGGGCAGAACTACAGCAAGTGCATCTACGACGAGGTAGCGAACGGCACGTGGGTTGAACGCGGCAGCAAGATTACCGTGCGCGAGAACAATAAGCTGACCGGCAACGGGCCGCAGGCGCTGGCTCGCTGCATGACGCTGGGAGTGAGGGGCGGTTACAACCGCGAGGTCCACATGCAGAGCCTCAAGGACATCCGGGGCTTCATCCGCGGGGCGTTCCAGTTGAAGTAAACGCAGGCCCGCGCGTGCCGCAGAGCGAATGACGAGACAACGCCGTTCCGACGGGTTAAGTTAGGCCGATGAAAGAGTTACCGAAGGCGCTGCCGGATTCGATCGAGGCCACGCTGGAACTGCTCGCATCGGCGGACTATCTGGCCGACAGGTCGCTGGCGACCGTGCTGTTCCTGGCGCTGAAAATGGGGCGGCCGATATTCCTCGAAGGTGAGGCCGGCGTCGGCAAGACCGAGATCGGCAAGGTGCTGGCGTCGACGCTCGGCCGGCGGCTCATTCGCCTGCAATGCTACGAAGGACTCGACGTTGCATCGGCGGTCTATGAATGGAACTACGCCGCGCAGATGATCGCGATCCGCATCGCCGAAGCGGAGGGCGAGGGCGATCGTTCGCGGCTCACGCACGATGTGTTTTCCGAACGCTATTTGACCAAGCGGCCGCTGCTGCAGGCGCTCGAGCCTGATCCGGCGGGCGCGCCGGTGCTGCTGATCGACGAACTCGACCGCAGCGACGAGGCGTTCGAAGCCTTTCTGCTGGAAGTGCTGGCGGATTTTCAAATCACCATCCCGGAACTCGGCACGATCAAGGCGGCACAGCCGCCGATCGTGGTGATCACGTCGAACCGCACGCGCGAAATCCACGACGCGCTCAAGCGCCGCTGCCTCTACCATTGGGTCGGCTATCCGACGGCGGCGCGCGAGCTCGAAATCGTGCGCACCAAGGTGCCGGGCATCAGCAACAAACTCTCGGTGCAGGTCGTGGCCTTCGTGCAGGCGCTGCGCAAGCAGGATCTGTTCAAGTCGCCGGGGGTTGCGGAGACGCTCGACTGGGCGCAGGCGCTGGCCGAGCTCGACACGGTCGCGCTCGACCCCGCAACGGTGTCCGACACGCTCGGCGTGCTGCTGAAGTATCAGGACGACATCGCGCGGCTCGAAGGCGGCAAGGTCAAGGAGCTGCTCGATCAGGTGCAGGCCGAGCTGCGCGCGGCGGAGTGATCTGCCATGAAGAACCCGGACGGCCGGCTTGCCGAGAACATCCTCTACTTCGCGCGTGCGCTGCGCGCGGCCGGGATTCCGGTCGGGCCGGGCGCGGTGCTCGATGCGCTGTCGGCCGTGGTCGCCGCAAAAGTCGGTACGCGCGAGGATTTTTACTGGACGCTGCACGCGATGTTCGTCAAGCGACGCGAACATTCGGTGCTGTTCGATCAGGCGTTCCGTATATTCTTCCGCAAGCGAGGCTATCTCGATCGATTGCTTGCCATGATGTCGGCGGAGGCGCCGAGCCTCGTGCCGCCCGCAAAGCCGGAGGCCTCGCAGCGCGTGCTCGATGCGCTGTTTTCAGGCAACCAGCAAGCCCAGCGCGAGCGCCAGGAGATGGAAATCGACGCGCGCATGACGGTTTCCGATCGTGAGGTGCTGGAGAAAAAAGATTTTGCTCAGATGACGGCGGCGGAAGCCGCGGCGGCGAAGGACGCCATCAAACGTCTCATTCTGCCGTTCGACCAGGTGCTGACGCGGCGTCTGACGCCGCATCCGCACGGCCATATTGTCGACATGCGCCGCACGCTGCGCGCAAGCATGAAGGCAGGCGGGGCGATCATCGATCTGAAGTACCTCGGCCGGCGCATGCGGCCGCCGCCGATCGTGGCTCTGCTCGATATTTCCGGCTCGATGAGCCAGTACACACGCATGTTTCTGCATTTCCTGCATGCGCTGACGGCCTCGCGCAAGCATGTCGCGACCTTTCTGTTCGGCACGCGGCTGACGAACGTGACACGCGCGCTTGCCGAACGCGATCCGGACGAGGCGCTCGCGGCCTGTTCGGCCAATGTGCTCGACTGGTCGGGCGGTACGCGCATTGCGACCTCGCTGCAAACCTTCAACAAGCAATGGTCGCGGCGCGTGCTCACGCAGGGCGCGGTGGTGCTCTTGTTCAGCGACGGGCTCGAACGCGATCCGGACGATCGGCTTGGCTTCGAGATCGACCGGCTGCATCGCTCATGCCGTCGGCTGATCTGGCTCAATCCGCTCCTGCGCTTCGACGGGTTCGAGGCGAAAGCGCGCGGCATCAAGGTCATGTTGCCGCATGTTGACGAATTCCGGCCGATACACAATCTAGACAGCATGCGGTCGCTTTGCCGCGCGCTGTCGGCCGGTGCGTCGGGGGCGATTGATCCGAAGGCGTGGTTGAGTAGGGTGGCGTAAGACATTCGACGGAGGACTTTCATGCTTGCGCGCGACGAAGACATTCTCAAAGCCGCCGAGGAGTGGCGCAAGGCAGGGCGCGGGGTGGCGCTTGCGACCGTGGTCGAAACCTGGGGCTCGGCGCCGCGGCCGGTCGGCTCGAATCTCGTGATCGACGACCAAGGCAATTTCCTCGGCTCCGTATCCGGCGGCTGCGTCGAGGGCGCAGTGGTGACCGAGGCGATGGATGTGATCGAGAGCGGCAAGCCGAAGACGCTCGAATTCGGTGTCGCCGACGAGACCGCGTGGAAAGTGGGTCTCTCGTGCGGCGGGACGATCCGGGTGTTCGTGGAGAAGGTGGAGTAGGGCGGCTTTGCGTCTCGATATCCTCAAATCTCTGAACGAAGAGCGCGCGGCGCGGCGCGCGGCAATCGTCGTCACCGATGTGGCGACCGGCAAGCAGCGGCTGGTGAAGGCCGCGGATGTCGCGCGCGACCCGTTGAAGGAGACGCTGGAAAAGCATCTGCGCTCGGGCAAGAGCGGGATGGCGGAAACGCCGCAGGGCAAAGTGTTCCTCACCGTGCACGTGCCGGCGAATCGCATGGTGATCACCGGCGCGGTGCACATCAGCCAGGCGCTCGCGCCAATGGCGCGGCTGCTCGGCTACGACGTCACCATCGTCGATCCGCGCACGGCGTTCGCCAGCATCGAACGCTTTCCCGATGTGAAAGTGATCGCGGATTGGCCGGACAAGGCGTTGCCGCCGCTCGGAATTGATCGCTACACGGCGTTCGTCGCGCTCACGCATGATCCGAAGATCGACGATCCGGCGCTGACCCACGCCTTGTCGCGCGACTGCTTCTACATCGGCGCGCTCGGCTCGAAGAAGACGCATGCGCGGCGCGTCGAGCGGCTGAAAGCGCAAGGCCTCACCGACGCCGACATCGCGCGCATCCACGCGCCGATCGGATTGGATATCGGTGCGGTGTCGCCGGCCGAAATTGCCGTATCGATCATGGGTGAGATCACGGCGAGCCTGCGCCAGGCGGAGGCGGCATGAAATTCGGTCCGGTCGCGCCCAAGGATGCGCTCGGCGCCACGGCCGTGCACACCATCCGGCAAGGCGCGCTGGTCCTCAAAAAGGGCACGGTGATCGGGCCTGCGGAGATTGCCGCATTGGAAGCCGCAGGCATCGCGCAGGTCACGGTGGCGCGGGTCGAAGCCAGCGACGTGTCCGAGGATCGGGCGGCGGCCGAAATCGCTAAAGCGGTTGCGGGGCAGGGCGTCCGAGTCGATCGTGCCTTCACCGGGCGGGCCAATCTGTTTGCGGAACATGCCGGCGTGCTGGTGGTGGAGCGTGCGGCGATCGACCAGCTCAACCGTATCGACGAGGCGATCACTTTTGCGACGCTGCCGGCATTCAAGCCGGTGGTGGCCGGCGAGATGATTGCAACGGTGAAGATCATCCCGTTCGCGGTCGGCAAAGATGCGCAGCGGCAGGCGCTGGCCGCTGCGGGCAAGCCGCTGGTGCGGGTGGCGCCATACAAGATCAAGACAATCGGCGTGGTGTCGACGCTGTTGCCGGGGCTTGCGGCCAAGGTGGTGGAGAAAACGCTGAAAGTGACAATGGAGCGGCTCGCACCAGCGGGCGCGGCGATCGTCGCGGAACGACGCGTGCCGCACGAGCGGGTCGCGCTCGCGAAAGCCATGCGCGAAGTGCTCCAGGCGGGGGCGGAGATGGTGATCGTGTTCGGCGCTTCGGCCATTGCCGACCGGCGCGACGTGATCCCGGCAGCGCTGGAAGCGATCGGCGGCAAAATCGAGCATTTCGGCATGCCGGTCGATCCGGGCAATCTCATGCTGATCGGCAACGTGCGCGGATTGCCGATGCTCGGCGCGCCGGGCTGCGCGCGTTCGCCAAAGGAAAATGGATTCGACTGGGTGCTGATGCGATTGCTTGCGGGCCTGCCGGTGTCGCGCGCGGACATCACCGGCATGGGTGTCGGCGGGCTTTTGATGGAAATTGTCACGCGGCCGCAGCCGCGCGAAGAGCCGGCGGCGGATGGACGGAAAATTGCGGCGGTCATTCTCGCGGCTGGACGTTCGACGCGCATGGGCGGACCGAACAAGCTCACGGCCGAAATTTCCGGCAAACCGCTGGTACGGATCGCGGCTGAGCAGGCGCTCGCCTCGCGGGCGCGGCCGGTGGTGGTTGTGACGGGGCACGAGCGCGACCGAGTCGAGGCGGCGCTCAAAGGCCTGAACGTGCAGCGCGTGCACAATCCGGATTTTGCCGCAGGACTTTCGACGTCGCTGAAGGCCGGGCTCGCAGCACTGCCGCACGATATCGATGGCGCGATCATTTGCCTCGGCGACATGCCGCAGGTGCGCGCGGATTTGATCGATAAGCTGATCGCGGCGTTCGATCCGGAACGCGGGGCGCTCGTTGTGGTGCCGAGCATCGCAGGCAAGCGCGGCAATCCGGTGGTGTGGTCGCGGCGGTTCTTTCCCGAACTGATGGCACTCGAAGGCGACGTGGGGGCGCGGCACCTGATCGGGCGTTACCCCGAAGCCGTGGTCGAGGTGCCGGTCAGCGACAAAGCCGCCCTGATCGACGTGGACACGCCCGAGGCCTTGGTGGCGGTCAGGGCTGAAATCGAAGGCGGCTGAAATACTTAGCCTTTACGTCCCCAGGATTGATAGCGCCTCTTGCCAAACCGTCTTATCGTGCGCAATTATGACTGACCAGTCAGTCATAATTACTGAGCCAGATCGATCATGCGCAAGACCCGAATCAAACCATCGGCTGCGGCGTCGCAGCGTGGTGCTGTCGCGAGCAAGAATGCGGAACAACCGTTGCCGGCCGGTGCGGAGGCCGAAGGCGCCCGGGCAAAGCGGAGCGTGGCGCGGCGCGAGGCGATACTCGCGGCGGCGCTTGAGGAATTCTCCGCGCACGGGTTCGAGGCGGCGCGGCTCGACGACGTGGCGCGGCGGGCCGGCGTCGCGAAGGGCACGATCTACCTCTACTTCAGCGACAAGGAAGCCTTGTTTCAGGCGCTGGTGCGTTCGTACATTTCGCCCGTAGTCGGAACGCTTGAGCATGTGACGCATGTGGATGCGCCGTTCCGCGCGGTTGCCGAGCAGCTCGCGGAGCTGTTCGTGCGCGAGATTGTCGAGACCCGCCGCAAGGACGTCATTCGCCTGATTTTCAGTGAGGGGCAGCGTTTTCCGAAACTTGCCGAATTCTATTACCGCGAGGTGATTTCGCGCGCGATGAGTGCGGTGCGTGGCTTGTTGCGGCGGGCATTGGAACGAGGCGAGATCACCAACGAGGCGCTCGTGCGCTTTCCGCAACTCATTGTGGCTCCGGGTCTCGTGGCCATCCTATGGAAGAGCTTGTTCGATCGGCTCGATCCGCTTGATGTGCGGGCTATGCTGCACGCGCATTTCGACAATGTCTTTGGCGTGCGGAGGCCGGCATGAAGGCGCGCCCGATTTTCATCGCTTTGGCCGCGGCCTTGGCCCTCGCCGCCTGCAGCGGGCCGAACCAACAGACCTATCAGGGTTGGGTCGAGGCCGATCTCATATTCGTGAGTCCTTACGAAATGGGTCGGGTCGAGACACTGGCGGTCCGCGAGGGCGACGTGGTTGAAGCCGGCACGCCGCTTTTCACCGTCGATGCCGATATCCAGCAGGCTGATGTCGAAGTGCAGAAAGCCGCGGTCATCAACGCAAAGATCGAATTCGAGCGGGCAAAATCGCTGCGCGAGACCGGTACCGGTACGCAGAAGGCGCTCGACGACGCCGAAGCGGCGTTGCGGACCGCCGAGGCGCGGCTTGCGTCGTCGCAGTCGCGGTTGACGCGGCGGCAGGTGTTCAGTCCGGCTGCCGGAACGATTCAGCAGATTTATTACCGGCCGGGCGAAACGGTGCCGGCCGGCCGGCCGGTGCTCGCGTTGCTGCCGCCCGGAAACATCAAGCTGCGGTTCTTCGTGCCGGAAACGGTGCTGCCGAAAATTGCGCTCGGCGATAACGTGCGGGTGCGGTGCGACGGCTGCAAAGAGGATATTCCGGCGCGCGTCACCTTCATCTCGCGCTCGTCGGAGTTTACGCCGCCGGTGATCTACAGCCTCGAGGAGCGCAACAAGCTCGTGTACATGGTCGAGGCGCGCACGGAGCAGACGCAAAATCTGCGCGTCGGCCAGCCGATCAGCGTCACGCTGGAGCTGAAAAAGTGACTGGTGCGCCCAACATCGTGATCGACGTGCATGGTCTGACGAAGAAATTCAACGGCCGTGCGGTGGTGCGCGATCTCTCGATGCAGGTCAAGCGCGGCACGATCTACGGATTTCTCGGGCCCAACGGCTCGGGCAAGACCACGACGATCCGTATGCTCTGCGGGCTGCTCACGCCGGACGAAGGCGAGGGCACGTGCCTTGGCTACGACATTCGCACCGAAGCCGAGAAGATCAAGCGCCACGTCGGCTACATGACGCAGCGCTTCAGCCTCTATCAGGATCTGTCGGTGCGGGAAAATCTGGAATTCGTCGCGCGTATCTACGGCATCGCCGATCCACCGGGCGCGGCGCGAAAGATGATCGCGCATCTCGGCCTCGAAGGCCGCGAGCAGCAGATCGCCGGTACGCTCTCGGGCGGCTGGAAGCAGCGGCTTTCGCTCGGTGCCTGCACGCTGCCGGGGCCGCAACTGCTCTTGCTCGACGAGCCGACCGCCGGTGTCGATCCCAAGGCGCGGCGCGAGTTTTGGAACGAAATCCACGCGCTTGCAGCGCAAGGGCTCACCGCGCTCGTCTCCACGCATTACATGGACGAAGCCGAGCGGTGTCACGAGATCGCTTATATCGCGTACGGCGAAATGTTGGCGCGCGGGACCGTCGATGAAGTGATCCAGAACGCGCATCTGACGACCTACAATGTCAGCGGCGAAAACCTTATGGATCTCTCGGCCAAGCTGGAGAAGACGCAAGGCGTCGATACGGTCGCGCCGTTCGGGTCGAGCCTGCACGTGTCGGGACGCGATCGAGCCGCGCTCGAAGCCGCGATCGCTCCCTACCGCAACGACCCAAAACTGAAATGGTCGATCTACGAATCGTCGCTCGAAGACGTGTTCATAGGCCTGATGAGCCGGGCCAAGGATAACTATCAATGAGCGTGCTTGCCGGACTGACAAAACCAGGATTCTGGCAAAGGGTCGACGCCATGTTGCGCAAGGAATTCGTGCAGCTCAGGCGCGACCGGATCACGTTCGCAACAATCATTACGATCCCGATCATGCAGCTCGTGTTGTTTGGCTACGCCATCAATACGACGCCGCGCGGGCTGCCGACCGCGGTTCTACTGCAGGAAACGAGCGACGTTGGCCGCTCGATCCTGATGGCGCTCGAGAATACGAAATATTTCAAGGTCACCCATCAGGCACGCAACGAAGACGAATTCGATTATCTGCTTGCGTCAGGCGAGGTCTTGTTCGGCGTGGAAATCCCGCGCGGTTTTGAACGGGCGCTGCGGCGCGGCGATCACCCCGCCATTCTGATCGCGGCCGACGCAACCGATCCGGTGGCGACGAGCTCCGCGCTCGGTTCGCTCGGCAATCTGTTGCAGACGGCGCTGCGCAACGACCGCGCGATTCCGGACAGCGGTCCGATGCCGTTCGAGATTCGTACGCATGCGCGCTACAATCCAGCGGGTGCGAGCCAGCTCAACATCGTGCCGGGGCTGATGGGCACGATTCTGACCATGACCATGCTGATCTTTACAGCGCTGTCGGTCACGCGCGAGGTCGAGCGCGGCACGATGGAAAGCCTACTCTCAATGCCGATCACGCCGCTCGAAATCATGCTCGGGAAAATCGTGCCCTATGTGCTGATCGGTTTCTTCCAGGCCTCGCTGATCGTCGGGGCAGGCGTGGTGCTGTTTCAAGTGCCGATCGTGGGAAGTTTGACGCTGCTGGCGGCGCTCTCCACGCTGTTCATCGCCACCAATCTCGCCATCGGCTACACGTTCTCGACGCTGGCGCAGAACCAGCTGCAAGCGATCCAGATGGCGATGATGTTCTTTTTGCCGAACATGCTGATGTCGGGCTTCGCCTTTCCGTTTCTCGGCATGCCGCGATGGGCGCAAATCCTGAGCGAATGGCTGCCGCTTACGCATTACATCCGTATCGTGCGCGCAATTCTGCTCAAAGGCTCGACGATAGCCGATTTGCATTATGACACGCTCGCGCTGGCCGGCCTGATGCTGGTGGCGATGACGATCGCGGTGACGCGCTTCCGCCGCACGCTCGATTAGTCGTGATCATTTCCGCATCAGTACGCCAAAGCGGATGTAGAGGCCGGAGCGGTGGTCGTTATCGTTCGAATAGCCGCCTGCCGTCCACCATTCGCGGGTTCCGAGCTTCAACGCCGTGATGTGAAGTCCGACACGCTTGAGAACATAGGGCTCGGTCTGAAGAACCTGGGCTTCCGGACCAAGGTAGAAACGATCGAGGACGCGCCAACCGTAGGCAATGCGGGCCGAATTGCCGGAGCCGATCGATGAGACGGACGCATCGGCTGCCAGCATGGTGGTCGGACTTGGCTCGTGCCAGAGTTCTACGGCGCCGCGCAGGCCGTATCGTGTTCCAATCAAGCTTGCGCTCGGGTCGACCGGCACGTAACGGAATCGTTGAACATCAAGGCCGGCGAAAACCGCAATCTCGTATCCGGCGCGCTTGAATCGCCATCCGGGCATCAGTGTGACCGATGATTGAATGCCGATGACGGTTGAATTGTCGAGAGAGCCGGACAAATACCGGTAGAGGCCGCCGTTGATCAGCAGCTTGAGCGTAAAACCTTCGTTGGCGAGCAGGCCGGGAGACCAAAGTATGCCGGCGTGCGCAAAAGCCCAGTTCCGCCAGGTGTCGCTCCCGGCAAAAACGAGAAAGCGTTCGTACTCGCCATCGAAGGCTTCGTCATCGGCATCCTTCTTGAACAGATTGTCGAGATCGAACGTCGACCATTGCGTCTCCGAAATAAAGGGAAAGAGCTGCCTCAGATCGATGCCGAACGGCGAAAGAATTAGCCGGCCGTGACGGTGCACGGCCTCGTGCCGGATCGTCTGGATTTCGGCCGGCACGGCGCTGACACTCGCACTGAAGGTTGCGGCCACGGCAAAAGCCGCGGCGACGCTCGCAACCCTACGCATTTACGCCCCCAACAAGGATCCGGCGCTGTTACGCCACCGTCCAAGCCGCACTTAAGTGTATGCCAGACATGCGCAATGTCGACTGATTCTTGATCAAGGCAACGTGCTAACCACTCCGAAACCGGCTATATGTTCGAATAACGCAGTGAGGACGCCCCAAAATCCAGGGGGCTGGATGGAGACCGATGGCAAACATCAACGTTGCGACGACACTGAGCGACGACACCCGGCGACGCCTGTCCATCGGCTTTCTCAATTTTGCGCATGGCCTCGACCATTACGTCATGCTGATTTTCGCGACCGTGGTGATCGGGCTCGAAGTCGTCTACGACCGGCCCTACGACGAATTGCTCAAGCTCGGCACTGCATCTTTCTTCGCGTTCGGGATTTTCTCGCTTCCGGCAGGCTGGCTCGCGGATCGCTGGAGCCGCCGCAACATGATGGTGGCGTTCTATATCGGCTGCGGCGTTTCGCTCGCCGCGGCTGCGCTTGCGCCCAGTCTGATCTTGCTGGCGTGCGTGTTGTTCGTGCTCGGCATTTTTGCGGCAATCTATCACCCGGTCGGCACCGCCATGGTGGTCGAAGCGGCAAAGCATCGCGGCCGCACGCTTGCGCTCAACGGGGTCTGCGGCAATCTCGGAGTCGCGCTCGCGGCCGGCATGACGGCGGAGCTCACCGCGGTGATCGGCTGGCGCGGCGCATTCCTGATACCGGCCGCGGTCTGCATCGTCATGGGGATCGCCTACTACGTGCTCGTGCCGGATGACCGCCATCACACGGCCAAGCGGAACATGGCCCCCGAGGTGCGGCTTGTGCCATGGGTGGCGGCCACGGTGTTCGCCCTGTTCATCCTGATCGCGGCGAGCGCCGGGCTGGTGTTCAACACCGTCACGATCGCATTGCCGAAAATCATCGACGAACGGCTCGGCCAACATATCGAACTCATCCAGGTCGGGCGCATTGCCACGGCGGTGTTCCTCTGCGGTGCGGTGGCACAATTCACGGTCGGAAGGATTTTGGACAGGTTTCCGCCGCACCTCGTGTTCGCGGCGGTTGCGGCGCTACAATTCATCGGCGTGGTGTGGGTGGCCTATGCCGGGGGGACGGCATTGGTGGTGGCGCTTGCGGTCGCGATGGCGGCGATCTACGCGCAGGTCACGGTCAACGATCTCGTGATCGCGCGTTACACGGCTGATGCTTGGCGCGCGCGTGTCTATGCGGTGCGCTATTTCGTCACCTACGTGATTTCGGGCGTGGCCGTGTCGATGATCGCGATTCTGTATGGCCGCGGCGGCTTTGATCTCGTGCTCACAGTGACCGCGGTGGTGGCGCTTGGCTTCGTGGTCGGGACGGCGGCGGTCGCCGTGCTGGTCAACGATGTGGAACGCGGGCGGCGCATGGCGCAGCCGGCGGAATAATCATAACAGCGGTGGCATAAGGTCAATGACGCGGGCGCGTGTGCGTGCGCGGACGATTTCGGCGATGCGGCTGCGGTGGCAGTGGGCGGCGTCGCGTTCGTAGCACAAGAGGCAAACCGGTTTTCCCGCCTTAACCAGCGCGATGAGCTCGTCCATCGCTTCCTTGGCTTCCGGCGTTTTCAGGTGCTTTGCGTAGACGCGCCAGAATTCTTTCATATTGCCAGCATGGTTTGCTGCACGTCCTTCGGCCGGCGTGCCGAGTTTTTGCAGGTGGATGTAACCGATGCCGTGTTCGTCGAGCGCGGCGGCAAGCTGGCGCTTGGAAAAGCCGGGGCGGCGCGAGGCCGCGACGGCGCGCGTGTCGACGAGCAGTTTCACCTTGGCGCGCTGCAATTCGGCGAGCACGGAATCCGGCCTGGCCTGCTCGTAGCCGATGGTGAAAAGCGAAGCCACGGGTTTAGTCCTTCAACTGCTCAATCAACGCCATCGCGGCTGCCGGCGCGCGCACCTTGCCTTCGTGGATGACGTAGGCGAACACGTCGCGCGGCTTCCCCTTGGCCTTGGGCTTCGGTTCAACGCGCGGGAGGTCATCGGGTTCGCCTCCAGATTCCCAAATGCGCAGGCGAGCGCTCCATTCCGCCAACGCCTTTGGCGGATAGGCGGTGGGGATCGTATCTTTGCCTTGCTGTAGCCGCGCATAGACAAAATCGCCGGTGACATCGGCTATGTTGGGATATCTGGCGTGATCGGTGAAGACCGCGGGCAGCGAGAATGTTCGCAAGAGCGCGGTGAAGGCCGCGGTCTTGAAGCTGTCGTGGCGGACCTCGATGACGTGTCGTAGGCGACGACCGTCGAACTTGGAGGGAAGCAGCTCGAGGAATCCGCCGAAATCGGCCTCGTCAAATTTTTTTGTCGGCGCGAATTGCCAGAGCAGCGGCCCGAGATGATCACCGAGCTCGGTTACGCCGGAGTCGAGGAAACGCTCGACCGAGTCGCCGGCTTCCTTGAGCAGGCGGCGATTGGTCGCAAAGCGCGGACCTTTCAGTGCGAAGACAAATCCTTCCGGCACCTCGCTCGCCCATTTGCGAAAGGTCGCCGGCGTCTGCGAGCGGTAAAAAGTGCCGTTAACTTCTATGGAGGTGAGACGTTCGCTGGCATAGGCCAATTCCTTCGCGTGCGGCAAACCTTTGGGATAGAACGCGCCGCGCCACGGCTCGAACGTCCAGCCGCCGATTCCGATGCGTATTTGGTTCGCTTTCGCCGTCATTTTGCTGTCATCGACCCATGTTAAGCAGATTTGCGAGTAATAGTTGCGTTTCATAATTGAGTACATATATTGGTCGACAGTGATGCATTGCATCACTGATTGACGGCCACGATGAGTGGGTGACGCCGGAAGTACGCGCACCTCTCGTTCGTGGTCGTACGTATTTTCAGTCCGGAATTTCCCCCTTTCAGTTGTTCTCGATCCACTCCGCAATGGTTTTCACGACATTCGCTTCGATGCCGAAATAGCCGTGAGGCGAGCGGGCGTTGCAAGCCGATGAAAGGGGCGGATCGCCGCCGGTGAAAATCTTATGTTCTTTTGCGGATGCTCCAGAGAGCGCGTTCAAGAGCTTGGCGCCCGCGGCCGTGCCGCCGGGACTGCAGGCGCAGCCGTCATCGCGATGCGAGACAATGAGAACAGGACCTTTGATGTCCACGAGTGGGGCGTCGTAAACGGTTTTGCCGCAATGTCCCGGATCGATGGCGGTTTGGGTGGACGTCAATATGATGCCGTACGGGCGCGACGGCGATTGAGCAAGCCGGGATGCCGCATTTGCGACCGATAACGTGCCGGCACTTGTGCCGATGAGCCAGAGGCGCGCGTTCGTACGTTGCTTCACGTCGAATAAAATCTTTTCGATATCCTGGGCGTGCTGGCGGGAAAGCCGGACAAATCCATTCATGCCGGCTTGCTGGTCAGAGGCGGCATCGAGTGCCGCAACATAGAGGCCCTGAAGGGCAAACTCGTTGCGCGAACGGATCAGAAAATTCAGACCGAGATCCGCGCTCATCTCGCCGGTGGGGGTTATCTTTAGCGCCCCGTTTCCGCCGGGGAGCAGAATGAGCGCCGCCTTGACTGGTGCGCTGTCGGTAACCGCGAGATACCGCATCGTCACACCCGGACGAACCTCAACTGTGACGACCTCGGTCTTCAAGTCGGCTTGCGCGGGAAATGAAAGCGGCAATATGACAAATCCTGCAATCGCGAGTGACGATATGATACGTGTCATCATCGACCCCCTCCGTTCGAAGCGGCAAAACATACGCTTTGACCCGCTGCAAATGCAAAGAGGCCGCCCGAAGGCGGCCTCTCGCATCGTATAGCGGTCGAACGGCCGGACTCAGAAGTCCATGCCACCGCCTGGAGGCATCGGCGGCATCGGCGTCTGCTTCTTCGGAACTTCCGCCACCATCGCCTCGGTGGTGATCAGCAGGCCGGCGACCGAGGAGGCGTCCTGCAATGCCGTGCGCACGACCTTGGTCGGATCGATGATGCCCTTCTTGACGAGGTCGGCGTATTCGCCGGCCTGGGCGTCGTAGCCGAAGGTATATTGATCCTTCTCCAGGATCTTGCCCACGACGACCGAGCCATCCTCGCCGGCATTGATCGCGATCTGCCGCGCCGGAGCCGAGAGAGCCTTACGCACGATCTCGATGCCGTGCTTCTGGTCCTCGTTGTCGGTACGGACGCGCTTGATCGCTTCGATCGAGCGCAGCAACGCAACACCGCCGCCGGGCAGGATGCCCTCCTCGACCGCGGCGCGCGTGGCGTGCATGGCGTCATCCACGCGATCCTTGCGCTCCTTCACCTCGACCTCGGTCGCGCCGCCGACGCGGATCACCGCGACGCCGCCCGCGAGCTTGGCGAGCCGCTCCTGCAGCTTCTCCTTGTCGTAGTCGGACGTCGTCTCCTCGATCTGCGCCTTGATCTGCGCGATACGGTCCTCGATGTCCTTCTTCTTGCCGGCGCCGTTGACGATGGTGGTGTTTTCCTTGTCGATCATCACCTTCTTGGCGCGGCCCAGCATGTTGAGCTGGACGTTCTCGAGCTTGATGCCGAGGTCTTCCGAGATCGCCTGGCCACCGGTCAGGACGGCGATGTCCTGCAGCATGGCCTTGCGGCGATCGCCGAAGCCCGGCGCCTTCACGGCCGCGACTTTGAGGCCGCCACGCAGCTTGTTGACCACGAGGGTGGCCAGCGCCTCGCCCTCGACCTCTTCGGCGATAATCAGCAGCGGCTTGCCGGACTGCACCACGGCTTCAAGCAGCGGGAGCAGTTCCTGCAATCCGGAGAGCTTCTTCTCGTTGATGAGGATATAGGGGTCTTCCATCTCAACGCGCATCTTGTCGGCGTTGGTGATGAAATAGGGCGAGATGTAGCCGCGGTCGAACTGCATGCCTTCGACCACGTCGAGCTCGGTCTCCAGGCTCTTCGCCTCCTCGACCGTAATCACGCCCTCGTTGCCGACCTTTTCCATCGCTCTTGCAAGGAAGTCGCCGATTTCGCGGTCGCCGTTGGCGGAGATGGTGCCGACCTGGGCAATTTCCGCGTTTGATGTGACTTTCTTGGAATTCTTCTTGAGATCCTCGACGATGGCTTCGACCGCGAGATCGATGCCGCGCTTGAGATCCATCGGATTCATGCCGGCCGCGACAGCCTTGGAGCCTTCCTTGACGATCGCCGAGGCAAGAACCGTTGCCGTGGTGGTGCCGTCGCCGGCAATGTCGGAGGTCTTGGACGCGACCTCGCGCACCATCTGGGCGCCCATGTTCTCGAACTTGTCCTCAAGCTCGATTTCCTTGGCGACCGTGACCCCGTCCTTGGTGATGCGGGGCGCGCCGAAGCTCTTGTCGAGCACGACGTTGCGGCCCTTGGGGCCGAGCGTCACCTTGACGGCGTTGTTCAAAATGTCGACGCCGCGCAGCATTCTATCGCGGGCATCGATCGAGAATCTAACTTCCTTAGCTGCCATTTGAATTCACTCCGATTGAGTTTGGTTTCGTCACGTCGCCATGCGCGCGGCAATGCCGCGAACGTCAGCCCGTGATGGTTAAGGTTGGTGCGAGTTACGCGGCCTTCTTCTTGGCCACGACGTCCTCGATCACGCCCATGATGTCGCTTTCCTTCATGATCAGGTATTCGACACCGTCGATTTTCACTTCCGTGCCCGACCATTTGCCGAACAGGATGCGGTCGCCGACCTTCACGTCGATCGGTATGAGCTTGCCGGCCTCGTCGCGGCCGCCCGGGCCGACGGCGATAATCTCGCCTTGCGAGGGTTTTTCCTTCGCGGTGTCGGGGATGATGATGCCGCCCTTGGATTTTTCCTCGGCATCAATGCGCTCGACGACGACGCGGTCGTGAAGCGGACGAAACTTCATGCTAAGCCTCCTACTCTTAAATGATTGATCCGATTTTGTTTTCGGAAGAACGCAAACGGCAGCTTGCGCCCCGCCTGACCCCTCCACTGCCGCTAGCTAGGCGGCCTTTATTCGCGATCAAGAGGATCGCGGAAATTATTTAGCACTCATCAAATCGGAGTGCTAGTAGCGGATTAAGGGGGATTATAACCTTGACAAAGCAGGAACAGGATGTAGTAAGGCCCGGACAGGGCAGCGTTTCTTGGAGCGGTAATCGAACGATAGGCAGCGACGTGATAACTTCCCCCTACGGTTGTGGGGGAAATCATCGTGTTGCACTTGAAGCAGATTGTTCGCGCGTCCAAGAGCAACATCAAAGTTGGTCAGTGGCGTTCAGGCAAAGTGCCTAAAGCCGACTTTCCTATGGCGAGATCAGCTTACGCTTTGGGCAATTCTTTTCGATGGTGCGTTATATCATTTGAAACGCTTGGTGCGGAGTGCAAAGTCCTCGTCGTCATCAACGAACCAAAGCAGAAATACGAAGCCGTACTCGGTGTGATGGGTCCAATTGGACTCCGTATTCTTTGCACTTACGAATATCACGCAACCGAACCAGGCTGGCATACACATGCGACTCATGTGAATGCAGACACGCTTTCGCATGGCTATATGCGAGGGCCATGGATTAAGCGTATTCCAGGGCCGCAAAAGCTTCATCGGGCCAATAAATTCCCAAAATTCAAGATTGGTGATGAAACGGCCGCAATTCGTTTTGCTTATGATCGATACAAGATTCGCGAAAAAGGCACCTTGTTATGAAGGAGGAACTTTGCAGAGCCTTTTGCAATGAGGTTTCCGTCAAAGATGTTCCAGTCGGGTTGGCGGTAAGTACCCCTTTTCGTCGTAGCGATGGAGATGCGGTCTCTTTTTACGTCATAAAGAGAGATACATTGCCGGGAATTGCGCGACTTGAAGATGATGGGCAAACGATCCCCTATTTAGAAGCCTGCGGCGTCGATTTCGCAACGAGCACCCGACAAAAGGCATTTGAGGAATTGTTAGTTGAATATGGCGCTGAGTACGATGAAAGCGAAAATGTAATCAGAACGCCCAATATGCGAGACGCGGAATTACCGCGCGCCGCGTTGAGATTTACAGCATTACTTTTGCGCCTATACGATTTTTTGTTGCTTACACAAGAGCATGTCGAAAGCACATTTAAAGAAGATGCTAAAAAGCGAATCAAACAAGTGATCGGTGAGCGCGCCGCCATCAAAGAAGATGCTATTGTGAGCGCTGAATTGGCGGAAGTAACACCAGACTTGCTTATATCCGCTACAGGGCGCGACCCAGTCGCAATATTTTTGACCCAATCAGCAACACGCGTACAAGATGCTATTTTTCTACAAATGGCAGCGCTATACGAAGCCAAGCAACCGCTTTCCGTGGTAGCTTTAGTCGAATCTGAGCGCACACTAACGCGTGACATGCAGAGGCGAGCAGGCAATCGTCTAACAGCGGTCACAACTTGGGAAGGCGACCAAATCGCCGCTATACAACGCATCGAGCGCGAGGCTATTGGTGCCGAAGCAACGAGAAACTGAGCTGTTCGAGGATGCTTGGCAGCGATTTGAGCGCGCTGTTGATGTTGTGGCGAAAAGCCCCCCGCGGCATCGCACAAAAATTAAACCAAAACAGAGCAATGAGTCTCGACGAGTGAAACGGAAAAAATTAAAAACCAGAATTTAAAATTTAAT
>Ga0335079_10000105_pt1 | contig 97681 bp, 101 predicted proteins | sample Lox_Sample_33_FD_206719 | JGI IMG/M metagenome (GOLD analysis project Ga0335079, IMG submission 206719) | Soil microbial communities from Loxahatchee National Wildlife Refuge, Florida, United States - Lox_Sample_3.3 | ecosystem: Environmental > Terrestrial > Soil > Wetlands | place: USA... | reverse complement strand
GCCCTGGGGTTTTTTCGCGCGGGGCCGCGGCGGGGGGGGGGGGGGGGGGGGGGGCCCCAAGCTTATGGTGCGCTCGGCCAAGAAACGTACCCCCCTCCCCAACCCTCCCCCTCAAGGGGGGAGGGAGCGCGCCGGTTCCGTGGCAAGGCTTGCATCTCTAGAAACAATGCAGCGCGCCTTCGAGAAGGCGCACAAAGCGCGCTTCGGCTTCATCGACCGCAGCAAGCAGATGCTGATCGAAGCGGGGTCGGTCGAAGCGGTCGGCGGCGGCGCCAAGTTCAACGAACGCGCCGGCAAAGCGACGCGCGCGAAGCTGCCGCAGCCGGCACGGCGCACGAGGTTCTTCTCCGCCGGCGCCTGGCATCGAGCGAACGTCTACACCCGCGACCAGCTCGAGCCTGGCCACAAGGTCAAAGGCGCCGCCATCGTGATCGAGCCGCACCAGACCGTGGTCATCGAGCCGGGTTGGCAGGCCGAACTTAACGCTAAGAACCACCTCGTGCTCGCGCGCGCGAAGAAGCTCGAGCGCGCGCACGCCATCGGCACCAAAGCCGACCCGGTGACGCTCGAAGTGTTCAACAACCTGTTCATGTCGATCGCCGAGCAGATGGGCGTCGCGCTGCAGAACACCGCCTACTCGGTCAATATCAAGGAGCGGCTCGACTTCTCCTGCGCGGTCTTTGCGCACGACGGTACGCTGGTCGCCAATGCGCCGCACCTGCCGGTGCATTTGGGCTCGATGGACCGCACGGTGCAGACCATCATCCGCGAGAACGAAGGGCGCATCACGCCCGGCGACGTCTATGCCATCAACGCGCCCTACAATGGCGGCACCCACCTGCCCGACATTACGGTGTGCACGCCGGTGTTTTCTCTTTCTTCACCTCCCCCCTTGAGGGGGAGGTCGCCGAGCGCAGCGAGGCGGGAGGGGGGTAGACTTGTAAAGCGATCTGGGAAGAACACCCCCCTCCCCAACCCTCCCCCTCAAGGGGGGAGGGAGCAGGCTGCGGCAAGCGGCAAACGCGAAATCCTGTTCTGGGTCGCTTCGCGCGGGCATCATGCCGACGTCGGCGGCATCTCGCCCGGCTCGATGTCGCCCAAGGCCACGACCATCGCGCAGGAAGGCGTGCTGTTCGACAATTTCAAATTGGTCGAGCGCGGCCGCTTCCGCGAGAAGGAGCTGATGGCGGCGCTCACCGGCGCCAAATATCCGGCACGCAATCCGGTGCAGAACGTCAACGACCTCAAGGCGCAGATCGCCGCCAACGAAAAAGGCGTCGCCGAATTGCGCAAGATGGTGAAGCAATTCACCTTGCCGGTCGTCAAAGCCTACATGCAGCACGTGCAGGACAACGCCGCGGAAAGTGTGCGTCGCGTCATCGACCGGCTGCATGACAGCGAATATGCGTACGAAATGGACCAAGGCACGGTGATCAGGGTGAAGATCACGGTCGATGAGGAGAAACGCGAGGCGACCGTCGATTTCACCGGCACCAGCCCGCAGCAGCCGACCAATTTCAACGCGCCGGAGCCGGTCGCCCGCGCGGCCGTGCTCTACGTCTTCCGCGTCATGGTCGACGACGACATCCCGATGAACGCCGGGTGCCTGCGGCCAATCAACATCATCATCCCCAAGCGTTCGATGCTGTCGCCGGAATATCCGGCCGCCGTCGTTGCCGGCAATGTCGAGACCTCGCAGGCGGTGACCAATTGCCTGTTCTTGGCGCTCGGCGCGCTCGCGGCGGCGCAGGGTACCATGAACAACCTCAATTTCGGCAATGTGCACTATCAGTATTACGAAACGATCTGCTCTGGCTCACCGGCCGGCCCCGGCTTCAACGGCACCGATGCCGTGCATACGCACATGACCAATACGCGGCTGACCGATCCGGAGGTGCTCGAGTTCCGCTATCCGGTCGTGCTCGAGGACTTCCATATCCGCCAAGGCTCCGGCGGCAAGGGCCGATGGCACGCCGGCGACGGCATCCGCCGCACCATCCGCTTTCTGGAAAGGATGGAATGCACGATTCTGTCCGGCCACCGCCGCGTGCCGCCGCCGGGACTTGCCGGCGGCGAGGCCGGTCAGGTCGGCGAGAACTGGGTGCGCAGGCACGACGAGCGTATGCAACGCCTGGCAGGTTGCGACGAGACCACCATCGATGCCGGCGAAGCCGTCATCATCCAGACGCCGACCGCGGGGGGCTATGGCAAGGCCTAGCGTTTCAACAGCAGCGTTTCGAGCGCATCGGTCAGCCAGCCGCGGTAACGCGCCTTCGACCAGCCGCGGTCGACGCGCAACAAGTGGTGCAGCTCCGGGCTCGCCAGCGCCCAGAAGGTTTGCGCCGATGTGGCGACATCGTGGCGCAGCGTCGCGCCGCCAGCCTCTTCGATCAGCCCCATCAAACGGGCCTGCATGCGCAGGCGGAAATCCTGTTGCTCGCGCCTAAGCCCGGCAAGCGCCGGCTCGCTTGCTACGGCGCCGCGGATCAGCGCGTGGACCGGGCCGGTGCGCTCCAGCGTCTCGCAGGTATGGCCGATCCAGTAGCGCAGGCGCTCGGCGCCGTCCGGCAGCCAGCGCATCGTTTCCACCCAGCCACGCTGCAGCATCGGCACCGCTTCGTCGGCCCCGGAGATCGCAAGCTCGACCATCTGCGCCAGCAGTTTCCGCTTGCTTCCGAAGGCGGCATAGACGCTTTCCGGCGACACCTTCGCCGCGCGCGCGATTTCGGCAATGGTGATCGCTGCGTAGCCGCGCTTTTCGAAGCGGTCCTGCGCGGCGGCGAGAATCCGCGCCCGCGTGGCGCGCGCCTGTCCGGTGCGGAGCGTGGAAACATAGCCGCGCTTGGCCTTGACAGCTTTCGCCATTGCCGTTCAAATTGAATACAGTCGTACTGTAATCAATTGAGCTGGAGGATGCAATGGCGGTGGGGGTCCATATCGCGGCCGACGAAGGCGCCGAGCGGCGCTTCGGCCCCAACCGCATTCAGTTCAAGGTCGGGCGCGGCACCGGAGCGCGCGCGCTCAGCCTGATGACGTCGACATTCGTGCCCGGCGGCGGCTATCCGTTCCTGCACGTGCACCGCTCATTCGAGGAAATGTTCTATGTCATCGCCGGCGAGCTCGAATACAGATTAGGTGACGCGCGGGTTAAGGCCGGCGCCGGCAGCACCGTCTTCATCCCCGCCGGGGTCCCGCATTGTTTCAAGGGCATCGGCACGGAGCCGGCCAGCATCGTCGTGATCTATTCTTCGCCGGACGGCGTGCAGATGGTCGAGGACATCGCCGCCGCGGGACTCGACCCGAACAAGCACGCGGAAATCTTCGAACGCTACGATTCCTCGCTGATCGCAGATTCCTCGCCGGTTTGACGCTGGCCGAGCTTAATGACGCCTTGAGCCGCTGGGCGTCAGCGCGAGCGGCGCATCAGTGTTTCAACAAGTCGGCCGCGAACAGACCGGCGAGACCGGCCACCAAGCCCGCCCAATACAACGCATGATGGATGATCCGCCGGGACGGCGCGAAGGCCCCGCCTTCGAGCACGGTAAGGAAATCGTCTTGCCACGGCATATTGACGTAAGTGCTCATGAACCAGGTGGCATGAACCCCGGCGAGTGCGTAGATCGCGATCATGCCATAAAAGCCATACCTGAACGCCGCTTCCGCCTCCACGTCCAAGGCCTTGGCAACGATGGCGAGCAAGGTCGGAGTCGCGAGATAAAGCCCGATGTGAAACTTGATGTAATCGTAGACCAGCTTGAACTGAACGAGACGCTGATCGTCGGTGACGCTATTGCCCCAGCCTGCCATGGCCTCTTCCATGCTTCGAGAAATCGTGTCCATAGAGACGGACAACCGGCTTGCTACTCATAATTGCATCCAGATTCGGATTCTACAAGTGGTTCAGGCGTTCTTATGCCGCCGTCGATCGAATTGGCGGCGCGCTGGAACCGACAAGTTGCGACAAAAGTGAACGGATCGCGCCAAACCACCGTTAAGCATGTGGCTGCGTCGCGCTTGGCTTTTGCCCGTCCCGGCACCAAATTTGCCCCATGCGCAACGTCATCCTCTCGGCCCTGCTCGCGGCGACGCTGTCGGCGCCGGCGCTTGCCGCCTCCTATCCGGTTTCCGGCCGATGGGGCGAGAGCGCGAGCAACGAAAAGGGTGCCGTCGATTGCAGCGGCCTGCGCGTGATCAGCTTCAACGGCGATCAGCGCACCGATTCAAGCGGCGGCGTTCCGGCCTATCGCAACGAGTCGGTGACGGCAGACGGACCCTCGCGCTATCGCATCGTCGATGTCTTCGCGACCGGCCAGATCAGCGCCCGCACCGAATATACGCTGACGGTGCTCGACGCCGATCATATCGTGCTGCAAATGCAGGGCGGCACGCTCACGCTGCAGCGGTGCAAGTAAAGCGATAACTCAATTGCGCGCGATGATCTCGCGCTCGCCGCGGTAAATCGGCGTTGCCACGGTGAGTTTGCCCGGCGCGCGGCGCAAGAGGATCGAGGGGCGGCGCTCGCGCAATGGGCCGCGGCGACGCCGGCGCGGGCGCACCGCACCGATACGCAGATGGCCGAAGCGCGGCAGCGGTGCGCGCCAATCCGCCGTGCCGTCGTCGACCAACAGCGGCAGCCCGAGCACGGCGGCCCAGTCCCGCCACTTGATCAGCGCGTCATCGTCCTCGACCGTGGCATGCAACGGCAGATCGAGCGCCGGATCCTTGTGCGCAAGGACGACCGCAAATGTCGCCGGCCCTTCGCCGAGCTTGAGCTTCAGCGCGATCCCGGCAAAGGCCGCGATCGGCATGTTGAGCGCCATGTGCATGCCGGCAAGCGAACGCCGCACCACAACGCGCTCGCGCGTGAGCTCCACGTCCCGCACCCGCCCATCGGCCAGCGCATCGCTCGCCGCAAACCGCACAGGCAGGGCGAAGGGGTCGAGCCGCTCGCCGCGGCTCGACCCGGCGGGACAACCGCCATCTCGCATTTGACGCCTCAAACTCTCCCGACGCCGGGCTTATGTGCCCGGTCGCGTGCGGCGGATCATGGCAAAATCGCGTCGGAATCCGCTTAATGTTCTGGGTTAACCGGCGGTAGATTTACCGCTTTGCCGCGGCATGATTGACGGCCCGTTGCAAACCATGATTGACGAGGCGTTGCCGGGCCGGCGCGAATTGTCGGCAAAGCGGTTGCGCAGGAAGGCCGTGCACGCCATGTGAGACAGGTAACCATGCTCGCCCCTGCCCCCTCCCTCTTCGACCAAAGCGCTCTCATCGACCGCGCCGAGCGTCTGGTGAAGGCCGCGCGCGCGGCCGGCGCCGACGCCGCCGACGCCGTGGCGGTGCGCTCGCTGTCGCTCTCGGTCGAGGTGCGCGACGGCGCGGTCGAGGAATCGCAAAGCGCCGAGAGCGACGATCTCGGCTTGCGGGTGCTGCTCGGCAAGCGCCAGGCGGTCGTGTCCTCGAACGACATGACCGGCGATCCGCCAGCGCTCGCCGAACGCGCGCTCGCCATGGCCAAAGCGGCGCCCGAGGACCGATTTGCCGGGCTCGCCGAGGCAAATTTGCTGGCGCACGACTTTCCCGATCTCGACCTGATCGACCGCGACCTGCCGGGCATCAAGCGGCTGGAGGATTTGGCGCGCGCCGCAGAAGCCGCGGCGCTCGCGGTCAAGGGGGTGACCAAGTCGAGCGGCGCCTCGGCGTCCGCCGGTATCGGCGGCATGGTGCTCGTCACCTCGACCGGTTTCCGCGGCGCCTATCTCGGCTCGATGCACAGCCTATCGATGTCTGCGATCGCCGGCGAGGGCACCGGCATGCAGGCCGATTACGACTTTTCCTCTGCGCTGCACGCCGCCGATCTGGAAAGCCCGGAGAAGATCGGCCGCACCGCCGGCGAGCGCGCGGCGCGACGGCTCAATCCGCGCAAGGTCGCGACCCGCAAAGTGCCGGTGGTGTTCGAGCCGCGCGTCGCCGGTTCGATCGTCTCGCATCTCGCCAGCGCCGCCAACGGAGCTTCGGTCGCGCGCAAGACGAGTTTCCTGCGCGACAAAATGGGACAGAAGATTTTTGCCGACGGCATCGCCATCATCGACGATCCGCTGCGCCGGCGCGGCCTGCGCTCGCGGCCGTTCGACGGCGAGGGTGTGGCGGCAAAGCGGCTGGCGCTGATCGAGGACGGCGTGCTGACATCCTGGCTGCTCGATTGCGCGACCGCGCGCGAGCTTTCTCTCGTCAGCACCGGCCACGCCCAGCGCGGGGTTTCCTCGGCGCCCTCACCCGCGCCGACCAACTTGCATATGGCGGCGGGCAAGGCGACGCCGGAGGCGCTGATCGCCGATATTGCCGACGGTTTCTACGTCACCGAACTGATCGGCATGGGCGTCAACATGGTCACCGGCGATTATAGCCGCGGCGCCTCCGGCTTCTGGATCGAGAACGGCAAATGCACCTTTCCGGTGAGCGAGGTCACCATCGCCGGGCATCTCAACGACATGTTCCGCGAAGCGACGCCGGCGAACGATCTCACATTCCGCTACGGCACCAATGCGCCGACGCTGCGCGTGGAGGGCATGACCGTTGCCGGCCAGTGATACAGCCGCGCTGCTGGTGCCGCTCGAAACCGTCATGCGCGAGGCGGGCGAGCTTGCGCGCGCGACCGCGAGCGGCCCCTTCAAGCGCTGGACCAAGGGCGAGGATAAGTCGCCGGTCTCCGAGGGTGACATTGCGGTCAATAATCTGCTGCGCGCGCGGCTGCCGGCGCTGACGCCGGCCGCCGCTTGGATCTCGGAGGAGACGGAACACGATCCGTCCGCGCGCTCAGCGCCGCTTTCCTGGATCGTCGATCCGATCGACGGCACGCGCGCTTATCTCGCCGGCCGCGCCGATTGGACGATCTCGGCGGCACTGGTCGAGCAGGGCCGGCCGCTCATCGCCGCGCTCTACGCGCCAGTGACCGACGAGATGTTTCTGGCCTTGCGCGGCCAAGGCGCGACGCGCAACCAGGCACGCATCAGCGTCAAGCCGGGCGGCGATCTGGCGGGCGCCCGCCTTGCCGGACCGAAGCGCACGCTCGAACGCATCGCCGATCTGGCGCCGGGCGTCGTGCTCGAGCCCAAGGTGTTTTCGCTCGCTTTGCGGCTCGCCCGCGTCGCGCAGGGCGAATTCGACGCGGCCTTCGCCAGCAAGGGCGGCCATGACTGGGACGTCGCCGCCGCCGATCTGTTGGTGCACGAGGCGGGCGGCGCCTTGACCGACCTCGCCGGACAACCGCTGCGCTACAATCGGCCCGTGCTCATGCATGGCGCGCTGATCGCCGCCGGACCGGCCCGCCACGGGGCGCTGGTCGATCTGGTGCGCGACCTTAGCCCTGAGTTCGCGTAACATCGCGCCTCAATTCCGCTTTGACTTCCATGCTTGCCGCCGGGGCTTGCTCCCAGTATTCAGCCAAGGAACAGCCCATGTCGCAACCTGCAAAACAGCTCCTGCATCTCGTCATCGGCGGCGAACTCGCCGAGCTCGGCGGCACCGAATTCAAGGACCTGTCGGCGGTCGACATCGTCGGCGTCTACCCGAATTATGCCAGCGCCTATGCGGTGTGGAGAGCTAAGGCACAGCAAACCGTCGATAACGCGCATATGCGCTACTTCATCGTCCACCTGCACCGGCTGCTCGACCCGCAAGGGTCGCCGACGCGCTGAAGCCAACCGATGTCGCTCGGCAAGAAAATCGTCACCTCGTCCGCATTTCAGGAAACGGTCGCCGCGTTCGGCGCCTGGTATCTGAAATTCGCCTGGGCGACGTCGCGCCACATCATCGAGCCGGCCGACATCTACAACACCATTGACATGCCGGCGATTCTCGCCGCCTGGCACGGCCAACATTTCATGCTGCCGTTCATCAAGCGCAACGACGAGCGCCATCGCGCCAAGGTCTTGATCTCGCGCCACCGCGACGGCGAGATCAATGCACGCGCGGCCGCGCGGCTCGGCGTGCCGGCGATCCGCGGCTCCGGCGCGCACAACGGCGAGTTCAATCGCAAGGGCGGCGCCGCCGCGTTTTCCGAAATGCTGGAGGCGCTCGGCGAAGGCTACAATATCGCCATGACCGCCGACGTTCCCAAAGTCTCGCGCGTCGCCGGTCTCGGCGTGGTCAAGCTCGCGCAACATTCCGGCCGGCCGATCTATCCGGTTGCGGTCGCCTCCAGCCGGCGCATCGAACTCGACAGCTGGGACCGTTCGGCCGTCAATCTGCCGTTCAGCCGCATGGGGCTGGTGGGGGGCGAGCCGATCTATGTGCCGCGCGACGCCGACGACGCGGCGCTTGAAGCGGCGCGGCAGAAAGTTCAGAGCGAGCTCGAGCGCGTGACCGCGCGCGCCTATGCTATCGCCGATCATACAGGAGGCGCTGCGCCGTGACCGACCGGCTGCCGGGCGCCTTGTTTGCTTATCGGGTGGGAGCGGCGGCGGCGCAGCCGCTGGTGCCGATGATGTTGTGGGCGCGCGCGCGGCGCGGCAAGGAAGTGCGCAAGCGCTTGCCGGAACGGCGCGGCCGCGCCGAACTCGAGCGGCCGCACGGGCCGCTGGTCTGGGTGCACGCGGCCAGCGTCGGCGAGCTCGCCAGCGTCATGCCGCTGATCGAACGCGTCGCCGCGCGCGAGGTGAATGTGCTGGTGACCACCGGCACCGTGACCTCGAGCGAGCTCGCCGCCGAGCGCCTGCCGATCGGCGTCATCCACCAATTCGTGCCGGTCGACGTGCCGCGCTATGTACGGCGCTTCCTCGACCACTGGCGCCCGGATCTGGCGCTGTTCGTCGAATCCGACCTGTGGCCGAACCGCATCGTCGAGGCCTCGCGGCGCAACGTGCCGATGATCATGGTCAATGGCCGTCTGTCGCGCCGTTCCTTCCTGCGCTGGCGCCTGTTGCCGGCGGCGATCGCCGACCTGCTGCGCCGCTTCGACCTCTGCCTTGCCCGCAGCGCCAGCGACGCCGAACGCTTGTCGGCGCTGGGCGCGCCGCGCATCGTCACCGCCGGCGACATCAAAGTCGACGTGCCGGCGCCGCCTTGCGATGCCGCCAAACTCTCAAGTCTCAGCGACGCCATCGGCATGCGGCCGGTGATCGCCGCCGCCTCCACGCATGAGGGCGAGGAAGGCGCGGTGATCGCGGCGCACGCGCGCTTACGCGCGCAATTTCCCGGGCTGCTGACGCTGATCGCGCCGCGCCATCCGGAGCGCGGGCCGTCGGTCACGGTGCTCGCCGGTGCCGCCGGCCTCAAGGCGCGGCTGCGCACGCGCGGCGAATTGCCGACGCACGCAACCGACATCTATGTGGCGGACACGGTCGGCGAGCTCGGCCTCATCTACCGCCTCGCCCCCGTGGTGTTCGTCGGCGGCTCGCTGGTGCGGCACGGCGGACAGAATCCGATCGAACCGGCCAAGCTCGGCGCCGCCATCCTGCACGGGCCGCATGTGTGGAATTTCGCCGAGATCTACGCCGCGCTCGATGCCGCGCACGGCGCCGAGAAGGTCGAGGACGTGAGCCGCTTGACCGCCGGCATTGCCGCGCTGATGACGCAGCCGGCCGCACGCGAGCGCGTCGCGGAGAAGGCGCGGCAGACGGTCGCGAGCTTGAGCGGCGCGCTCGAGCGCACGCTGCACGCGATCGAGCCCTATCTCATGCAGCTATCGCTGGCGACGCACCATGCGTGAGCCGGCCTTCTGGTGGCGCGAGGCGGGGCTTGCCGCGGCCCTGCTCACGCCGCTCGCCGCTGTCTACGGCGCGGCGGCGGCGCGGCGCATGGCGCGGCCGGGGCAAAGCGCCGGCGTGCCGGTCGTCTGCGTCGGCAATTTCACCCTCGGCGGCGCCGGCAAGACGCCGACCGCGCTCATGCTGGCGAAGATGCTCGGCGAGGCCGGCGAGCGCGTTTTCTGTCTGAGCCGCGGTTATGGCGGCGGCGAAGCCGGGCCACGGCTGGTCGATGCACACAACGATCGCGCGGCGGATGTCGGCGACGAGGCGTTGTTGCTGGCGCGCGTGGCGCCGACGATCGTATCGCCGGACCGCGTCGCGGGCGCGGCGCTCGCGCGCGCACAAGGGGCAAGCGTCATCGTCATGGACGACGGCCTGCAGAATTCGACGCTGACGAAGGATTTCACCATTGCCGTCGTCGATGGTGAGCGCGGCATCGGCAACGGCAAGGTGTTTCCGGCCGGGCCTTTGCGCGCGCCGATCGAAGACCAACTCGCGCGCACTGACGCCATGCTGGCGGTCGGCGCAGGCGACGTCGCGCGCAATGTGCGTGCGCGCGCACCGAGCCTGCCGGTGTGGCACGGCCGTCTCGTTCCCGATCTGGCCGCGGTCGGCGAGCTGAAAGGGCGACGCGTGCTCGCCTTCGCCGGCATCGGCCATCCGGAGAAATTCTTTGCCACCGCGCGCATGGCCGGCCTCGACATCGCGCGATGCCGCGGCTTTCCCGATCATCACCGGTTCAGCGCCGAGGAAGCGGCGGCGCTGATCATGGCGGCCGAGCACGAGGGTCTGGCGCTTTTGACCACCGAGAAGGACCGCGCGCGCATGGCCGGCGACCCGCTCACCGAGACGCTGGCCAAACGCGCGCACGTGCTGCCGGTGGCGATGGTGGTGGCGGAGCACGACGAGCTGCGGGCAAAAGTGCTGTCGATGCTTCGCTAGGGCCGGATGGCCCGCGAAAAATGTTTCCAACTTTAAGCAATATCGCCGCACATTTTAGCCGCGTTCATTTCAAACTCGCATCAGCGATTTAGCGGCGCTGCAAATCGTTTGTGCGATGGATGACCCAACGATAACGGGTGAGGGTCATCCTTTTGCGTACCGTCTGTGCGGCCGTCCTTGCGTCGGCACTCGCGTTGTCGTGCCTTGCACAACCCGGCGACGCGGCAAGCGCGTTGTTCGCAGCGGTGGGCGAGCGCACGCCAGCGCCGCCGATTGGCTGGATTCAGTTCTGCGAGACCTACGCCAAAGCATGCGACACCAAGCCTCTGCCGCCGCGCGACGTCGTTCTCGACGGCAGGGCCATGGGCGAACTCGAGCGGATCAATACCTCGGTCAACCACACCATCAGACCGATGACCGATATGGACCATTACGGCCTCATCCAATGGTGGCGCTATCCAGACGATGGCGCCGGCGCCTGCCACAGCTACGCGCTCTTGAAGCGTCGTCTGCTGATGCAAGCCGATTGGCCGCGCCAGGCGCTGCTGATGACCATCGTGCATGAGGCGAACGGGGAAGGCCACGCCGTGCTCACCGTCAAGACCGATCGAGGGGAGCTGATCCTCGACAATCTCACCGATGACATCCGGCTGTGGTCGAAGACCCCCTATCGCTTCTACAAGCGGCAATCGCAGGCGGACCCCAATGTGTGGGTGATGCTGGACGATCTTCGCTCCGCTTCAGTGACGTCGACGATCTCTGCGCGCTGACCAGCCGCCGGCCATTGCCGGGCTAGCTCGCCGTCACTGGCGGCCAAATCCGGGCTGTTACCCAGCCTGCTAAGACGCCGAAGAAGGCCCCGGCGATGACGTCGCTCAGGAAATGATAGTCCGCCCCGATGAGGCCGATAAACACGGCTGCAACGGCGAGCGCATACAGCGGACGCAACCGCGGCCAGTAAAGCCACAGGACGGCGGCGACGGCGCAACTCGCGACCGCATGCCCGGATGGAAACGAGGCAAAGCCCTCGCCGCCGTGGAAGGGATTGAAGCCATAGACGCCGTCGGCGATGAGGGACGGATTACCGATCCAGGTTTCCGGCCAGGTCCTGCCGAAAGCGAATTTCAACTGCGTGTTGACAAGCCGCGCCGCGGCAAAGCTCACGCTCGCCATCAACGCAACCGTTTCGGTGTGGGAGCGGCGCCGACCGATCAACACATTGATTGCGCAAATAGCGAAGGTGACCGCCGCCAGCGCCGGAAAAATATCCGGAATCCGCTGCAAGAGGTCGAATATCAATTTGTTCGTCACATGGTCATGGACAAAATAGGCGAGCGGCCGATCGATCCATGCGTAGGAAACAATCGTGCCAGCGAGCATCACAGCGAAGGCGGCGCTCCAGTTGTGCAAAGGTTTGGCCATCTGTCGCCGCGCTTATTTCACCTGCTCGCCTGCATTGTGCCGATGTCCGCGCCCGGGATAGTTTCGACCTAAACGACTCATAGCAAATCAACAGGGCAAGCCGCCGCGGGGTATTCATGGCAGGAGTCTGCACGGGCGGCGTGGACACCGGGTTTGTTGCGCTCGGTTATAGCAAAATCGCGGTGCTCGGCGTGCTGCAGGGCATCACCGAGCTGTTGCCGATTTCCTCGACGGCGCACATGCGCTTGTTGCCGGCCTTCCTTGGCTGGCAGGACCCGGGTTCGGCCTTTTCCGCCGCCATGCAGCTCGCGGCGCTCGCGGCCGTCACAAGCTATTTTTGGCGCGACGTCAAGGCTCTGGTCACCGGCTCCACCTACGCGCTGATCGAGAGACGCTTCGAGGACCGCCATTTCCGCCTGTCGCTTTGGATCGTCCTAGCGACGATCCCGATCGGCGTCGCGGGTCTGCTTGCCGCGAAACTTCTGAATGCGTGCGCCTCTCCGGTGCGCGGGCTCACAGTGATCGGCTGGGCCTGCGTGGCGATGGCGCTGCTGCTCGCCCTAGCGGAGCTTGCCGCCCGCCACCGCCGAACCATCGAACAGACCTCATTCCTCGACGCCATCATCGTCGGAATCGCGCAGATCGGTGCCCTCATTCCCGGAGTATCGCGTTCGGGCTCGACCTTGACGGCGGCGCTCGCGCTCGGCTTCAGGCGAGAGGAGGCTGCCCGTTTGTCCTTTCTGCTCGGGTTGCCCGCCATCGCCCTCGCCGGCATCAAGGAGTTATGGGAGCTTTACCGCGTTCATCTCGACGCGCATGGTTGGACCGTGCTCGCCGTTGGCATAGCCGTTGCGTCGATATCGGCGTTTTTCGCCATCTGGGCTTTGATGCGCATCCTGGAACAATTCAGCAGCTGGCCCTTCGTCGCCTACCGCTTCGCGCTCGGCCTCGTCATCCTGGCAGGTATCGCCTGGGGCGCGTTTACGTAGCGCTGCGGCACTGACGGCTCTCGAACGGGTCTCCTTCGAGCCTCGGCGGACATTGTGGGAGGGCAATGTGGTCAACGGAAAACCCGCGGCGGACGATGTGAAAATCACGCCGGCCTCCGTGATCTTGCTGGAGCTGCACGAGCGGGCACCGGGCGATAACTTCACCCTGAATTGGTTGATGGGCAGCCTGCAGGAGTACTCGTTCGGCCTCATCATGCTGCTGCTGGCATTTGGCGCGGCCGCGCCAGGGATTTGCATGGTTGCCGGGCTCTTGCTCATGATCCCGGCAATCCAGATGGCTATCGGGCGACCCTCTCCCGCTTTCCCGAACTGGATCTCCGCGCGCCCCTTGCAAACGAAACACCTCCGCGCCGTCGTCGAACGCGCGGTCCCCATCCTCAAGCATGTCGAGAAGGTGGTTCGTCCGCGCTGGCCCACGCCGCCGCAAACGACCAAACGGATCGTCGGCGTCTGCATCGCGCTGCTGTGCGTGAGGCTGGTATTAGCCCCGCTGCCGCTCAGCAATGTGTTGCCCGCGATCGTGATCGCGCTGATCTCGCTGGCCTACCTCGAGGAGGACGGCTTGGTGCTCTCGGCCGCCCTGCTGGCAGGGTTTGTGATGCTGGGTTTCGATGCGAGCTTGGTCTGGCATTTTGCCCAAAACGCGCAGATCAAGCTGCCGTTTTGAGCCGCCGTCCGCGAGGCTCGCGCGACAACGCCCGCCTGGGCAGGTGACAGGGTCGGCCGCCTTGGCGTATGCTAATGGGTCGGGGCGTTCTGCTATGCGATACTTAATTTGATCTGAATCAACGCCCCCTGTGTGCATCGGGGTCGGCCTCTTTGTCGGGATTGATCTGACATTCTCTGGCGTCGCGCCGATCGCGCTGGCGCTGAGTTTGTGCGCGATGTGAGAGGCGGACGCAAAACGAGGGAGAATACCATGGCTCAGTCCGGTCTCCGCGGCTTCGAACGTGACCCGTTGATCGTGATGCTTGCCGAAAACTGGTGGGCGATCGGCATACGGGGTCTGCTGGGCATTCTGTTCGGATTGATCGCCCTCTTCATGCCCGGGGTTACCATGCTGTCGCTGGTGCTTGTGTTTGCGGCCTACGCCTTCGTCGACGGGGTATTCGGGATCGTCAGCGCGGTGCGGGCGGCGGAGCAGGGTCAGCGCTGGGGCGTCCTCGTGCTGGAAGGCCTCGTCGACATCGCGGCCGCTGCCATTGCCGTGCTCTGGCCCGGAATCACGGTGGTCGCTTTCGTGTTCCTGATCGCCTTCTGGGCGATCCTCACCGGCATATTGGAGCTGGCGGCAGGCTTTCGTCTGCACATCGATGGCCGCGGCTGGCTCATATTCGGTGGCCTGGTGTCGGTGATTTACGGCGTGCTGCTGATCGTGGCGCCGATGATCGGCGCGGTGGTGCTGACGTGGTGGCTGGGCGCCTATGCGCTGGTGTTCGGCGTTGCGCTCATCGTGCTCGCCTTCAAGTTACACGCGCTGGCGGGCAAACGTCGGCCGGCCGCGGCCTGAGCAAAGACGATTGAACGGGAGGATGTCGTGGCCGCGGACACCGTGCTATCGCACGAATTGAAGGAGCTTCACGCGCAGCTTTCCTCGTCGCGGCGCGAGCGATCGACGGCGGCCACGGATCATGCATCTGCGGGGGCGGGCAAGACCGCAAAGGCGCGCCCGCCCCACGAGCCGGCCGAAGAGCAAGAACTGAAAGGCGAGCTTCGCGAACTGATGGACACCGTCACGGAATTTGTCGAGGACGCCGAAAAAAATGTTACGGCGCACCCGGCCGCCAGTGTCGTCGCCGCCTTGCTCGTGGGCATATTGATAGGTCGCCTGCTCGGGCGACGGTAGGAGTTGCCACATGTTCGAAGCTCTCGCCCGGGACCTGCACGTCCTCTGGAAGGCCGATTCTCTGATCGGACGAATTTGGCTTAACGTCCTGGCCCGCCGGTTTGGACTTCTGGCGTTTGCCGGCCTGATCGCGGTGTTCGGGCTTGGGATGACGAACGTCGCCGGCTTCTATGCCTTGCAGGCATCCTTGGGCCCGGTTTGGGCGGCGGTCATCGTCGCGGTCGGCGATTTTGTTCTCGCCGCGATCGTCATTCTGATCGCCAGAAACTCCCAGCCGGGGCCCGAGATTGAACTGGCTTTGGACGTTCGCACGATGGCGATGGACGCCATTCAAGCCGACGCACGCGAGCTGAAGGCCGTCGTCGATGAGCTCGGTCAAGAAATCCGCGACGCCAAGGACAGCATCGCGGGATTTGTCCACAATCCATTGGATGCCGCTACGCAGAATCTGCTTATTCCCGCGGCCTTATCGATCATAAGAGGACTCCGCGCAAAGAAGAAAGATTAGCGCTGAGACGCACGACGGCGCGCCGCGCCGCTGAACCGCGCCCGCTCACAGCCGCCAGCGTCTCCGCGAGTACGGCGGGCGACCCCTCCCAACAGGAGAGATAAAGAGCGTTTGGGGCCGCTCCCGGATTACGCCTTGGCGTTATCCGCCTGATGGCGCTTGAGCACGGCCTCGGGCGAGGCATAGGCCTCCTGCCGATCGACGCTCCAGTATTTGAGCTCCTCGAGCGGAATCGGCACGCCGGTCACCGCGCAGCGCACGAAGGCGCCCGGCTTGACCACGCGGAAATCGCCGTCGAGGTAGCGCACCTCGGCCTCGCCATTCATCGGCGGGTGGCGGTCGTAGCGGTTGAGCAAGGCGATCTCCGATCTCCGGCGTCCCGTCGAACATAATCACTCGCGCGCGGCGGCGAAACCCTCAACCGTCATGGCCGGGCTTGTCCCGGCCATCCACGCCTCTTTGCTGCTTTCGAGACGTGGACAATCCAAAAATGGCGAAACCCTAGAACAGGCTGCCCTGCCCGGGGTCGCCGCCGCTGAGCCGCCGCCGCGTGCGCGGGACCGGCGGCGGGCGCAGGCGCGCCTCGCCCTCGGCCACGGCGCCGACGCGGCCGTCGGCGAATTCGATATCGAGGCGGTTGCCGGGCGCGACCTCGGCGGCGGCGCGCAGCGGGCGGCCCGCGCCGTCGCGCACCAGCGCAAAGCCGCGCTTGAGCGTCGCGCGATAGGAGAAGGCGACCAGCAACCGCTCGGCGCGCTCGATGCGGGCGGCGCGCTGGTCGAGCAGCGCGATGAGCGCGCGGCGCGAACGCGCGCCGAAGGCGGCGGTCTGCTCGCGGCAACGTTCGAGGCGATGCGACAACAGCCGCGGCGACAGCCGCGCCGCGGTGCGGGCGAAGTCGCGATGATGCAGCTGTGCGTTGGCGGTGAGCGCGCGCGGCAGGCGCACGGCGCAGGCGTCGAGCCGCTGGCGCGGCGCCGCCAGCAGATCCTCCGCCGCCGGCAGCGTGCGCGCGAGCAGCCGCAGCTCCTTGCGCTTCTGCTCGACGCCGCGCTGCCAGCAGGACAGCTTGCGCGCTTCGAGCGCCGCGAGCCGCGCCAGCAATTCGTGGCGCACCGGCACTGCCCTCTCGGCGGCGGCGGTCGGCGTCGGCGCGCGCCAGTCGGCGACGAAATCGATCAAGGTGAAATCGGTCTCGTGGCCGACCGCGGAGATGAGCGGGATCAGGCTCGCCGCCGCCGCGCGCACCACGATCTCCTCGTTGAACGACCACAGATCCTCGAGCGAGCCGCCGCCGCGCGCGACGATGATGAGATCGGGGCGCGGGTGCGCGCCGTTCTCGGCGAGCGCGTTGAAGCCGGCGATGGCGGCGGCAACCTCGGCGGCCGAGGTCTCGCCCTGCACGCGCACCGGCCAGACCAGCACGCGGCGTGGAAAGCGGTCGGCGAGGCGATGCAGGATGTCGCGGATGACGGCGCCGGTCGGCGAGGTGACGACGCCGATCACCGCCGGGATGAAGGGCAAGAGCTGCTTACGCGCCTCGTCGAACAGGCCCTCGGCGGCGAGCTTCTTCTTGCGTTCTTCGAGGAGCTTCATCAGCGCGCCGATGCCGGCAGGCTCGAGCGTGTCGACGACGATCTGGTATTTCGAGGAGCCGGCGAAGGTGGTGAGCCGCCCGGTGGCGATGACGTCGAGCCCCTCCTCCGGCTTCACCCGCATGCGTTGAAGCGTGGTCTTCCAGACCACGGCTTCGAGCACCGCCTTGTCGTCCTTGAGGCGGAAATAGCAGTGGCCGGAGGGCGACGAGCCCTTGAAGCCGGAAATCTCGCCGCGCACGCGCACGTAGCCGTAGGCGTCCTCGACCGTGCGCTTGAGCGCGGCCGACAGTTCCGAGACGGTCCATTCCATAAGGTTGTTGAGTGCGGGCTCTGCCATCGGTCCGAATCTCTTGCGACGCTGCGCGGCATGCTACACAAAAGCCGCCGTCATTGCCGGGCTCGGCCCGGCAATCCATCGGAAACGAGGCTTCTAGAAGGCAGACGGATGCCGGGGTCAAGCCCGGGCATGACGTGGGAGAGCGCGGCCCATGAACATCCTCATCCTCGGTTCCGGCGGGCGCGAGCATGCGCTGGCCTGGAAGATCGCGGCGAGCCCGCTGGCCGAGAAGCTCTATTGCGCGCCGGGCAATGCCGGCATCGCGCGCGAGGCGGAATGCGTGACACTCGACCTTGCCGACCACAAGGCGGTGATCGCGTTCTGCAAGGACAAGAAAATCGACTTCGTCGTCGTCGGACCGGAAGCGCCGCTCTGCGCCGGCATCGTCGACGATCTGGAAGCCGCCGGCGTCAAGGCCTGCGGCCCGACCAAGTGGGCGGCGCGGCTCGAAGGCTCCAAAGGCTTCACCAAGGACCTGTGCAAGGCGAACAATATCCCGACTGCGGCCTATCGCCGCTTCAAGGGCGCCGCGGCGGCGAAGGACTACGTGCGCGCGAAGGGCGTGCCGATCGTGGTCAAGGCCGACGGGCTCGCCGCCGGCAAGGGCGTCGTCGTCGCCGACAGCGTGAAGGAAGCCGAGGACGCGATCGACATGATGTTCGGCGGCGGCCTCGGCAAGCCGGCGTGGGAGATCGTGATCGAAGATCGCCTGGTCGGCGAGGAAGCCTCGTTCTTCGCGTTGTGCGATGGGGAAACCGCGCTCGCATTGGCGTCCGCGCAGGACCACAAGCGCGCCTTCGACGGCGACAAGGGACCGAACACCGGCGGCATGGGCGCCTATTCGCCGGCGCCGATCATGACACCGGCGATGGAGGCGCGAGTGATGGCGGAGATCGTGCGCCCGACGGTCGCCGCACTTGCCAAAGCCGGCGCCCCGTACAAGGGCGTGTTGTTCGCCGGGCTGATGATCACGACACAAGGCCCGCAGCTCATCGAATACAATGTCCGCTTCGGCGACCCGGAATGCCAGGTGCTGATGCTGCGCCTGAAGTCGGATCTGCTGCCGGCGCTGATTGCCGCGCGCGACGGGCAACTAAAAAATTTCGACCTGCGCTGGGCGGACGAAGCCGCGCTCACGGTGGTGATGGCGGCCAAGGGCTATCCGGGCAACTACGCCAGGGGCACGCTGATCGAGGGGCTGGACGAGGCCGCGCGCGTCGACGGCGTGGAGATTTTTCACGCCGGCACTCAGAGCGACGGAACGCGCATTCTCGCCAATGGCGGGCGCGTGCTCAATGTCTGTGCGCGCGGCAAAACCGTGCGCGAGGCGCAGGCGCGCGCCTATACCGCCGTCGACCGCATCAAGTGGCCGGACGGTTTCTGCCGGCGCGATATCGGCTGGCGGGCCATCGAAAGAGAGAGCTAATTTGTCGTCCTGGGCGAGCGCAGCGAGACCCGGGACCTATACACCGTGCCCGTTCGATAGGCTGCGGAATACGGGTCCCCGCCTTCGCGGGGACGACAGTTAGCTGCGGCGGAGATTGACGATGCATCCGGTGCTGCGGCTCTACGAGGACGTGCTGTCGAACGCGCGTGGCGTCGAGCTGCGCCTACCCGCGCTGCCGCGCTTCATGTTCGTGGTCCATGGCGGCGCCGTCATCGACGATAAGGAGGTCGCCGCCGGCGAGGCCTGGCAGGGCGAAGGCGCGGTCACGGTGAGGCCGGGGCCGCACGGCGTCACCTGTTGGCGTTGGGAGCTCGCGCGCGGCGATCAGGCGAGCGCCGTTGCCAACGCGCCCGGCATGGTGACGCATGAGAAGCTCACCGCCTTCCTCGAGACGCTGCCCAGGGGCGACCTCTTGATGCGCGGCGATGCCGTCGCCTTCCCGCCTGGCGGCCGCGCCTATACGCACGTGCATCAGGGGCCGGGCATTCGCTGCATCATTGAAGGTGGCCTGCGCATCGACACGCATGGGCGCTCGACCTCCTACGGTCCCGGCGGCGCCTGGTACGAGACCGGGCCCGATCCGGTGTTCGCGCAGGCCGCGGACGACAGACCGAGCCGATTCATCCGCGTCATGATCCTGCCGCGTGCGCTGCTCGGCAAAAGCTCGATCCGCTATGTCAGGGACGAGGACAAGGACAAGCCGAAGACGCAAACGTATAAAGTCTACGCCGACGCGCCGATCGAATTTGCGGGTTGGAAGTGAGCTTCGCTTGTCATTCCGGGGCGCGAGCGCAGCGAGCGAACCCGGAATCCATAATCCACAACGCTGCGGAGTATGGATTCCGGGTCCAGCCCTTCGGGCCGTCCCGGAATGACAGCGTGCGATGATCGACCGCCAGCAGGCATTTTCCGGAACAAAAGACGCCGCGCCGGCGCTGCAAATCGACGCGGCGCGGCTCGAGCGACATCTCGCCGCGCAGGTGCCGGGCTTTGCCGGACCGCTCACCGTCAAGCAATTCAAAGGCGGGCAGTCGAACCCGACGTATCTGCTGCAGACGCCGGCGCGTCGCTATGTCTTGCGGCGCAAGCCGCCGGGCAAGCTGTTGCCGTCGGCACACGCGGTCGACCGCGAATTCCGCGTCATTAGCGCGCTCGCCGCGCAAGGCTTCCCCGTGGCCGAGCCGGTGCTGTATTGCGCCGATGAGGCCATCGCCGGCACCGCCTTCTATGTGATGAGTTTCGTCGACGGCCGTGTGTTTTGGGAGCCGCAGATGCCGGGCTCCGCCCCGGCCGAGCGCGCCGCGGTCTACGACGCGATGAACGCCACCGTCGCGCGGCTGCACCTGTTCGACCCGGCGCGCATCGGTCTGGCCGATTTTGGCAAGGGCGAGAATTACGTGGCGCGTCAGGTCGAGCGCTGGTCGAAGCAATACCGCGCCTCGGAGACGGCAACGATCGAAGAAATGGAGCGGCTGATCGATTGGCTGCCGCGGCACATTCCGCCGGCCGGACCGGTGCGGCTGGTGCATGGCGACTACCGGCTCGACAACCTGATCATCGCCACAGACGCACCGCAGATCGTCGCCGTGCTCGATTGGGAATTGTCGACGCTCGGCGACCCGCTCGCCGATTTCACCTATCACCTGATGGCCTGGCACATGCCGGCCTCGGAGAGCGCCGCCGGCACCGCGACGCTTGCCGGCCACGATCTCGCCGCGCTCGGCATTCCCTCGATGATGGACTATGTCGATGACTATGTGCTGCGCACCGGACTCGACCCGCGGCCGCATCTTGCCGCCTATCTCGCCTATAATTTCTTCCGCATTGCCGCCATCCTGCAGGGCATCATCGGCCGCGTGCGCGACGGCACGGCGACGTCCGAATTCGCGCCGGCCAAGGCGGAGATGATCCGTCCGCTGGCGGAGAAGGCGTGGGAGTTCGCAAGGCAGGCATGAACGTCATTCTTTGCCGGCTTACCCATCGCGCCACAGACCGTTATCATTCGATCTTCTGCAGGGGATACCGATCCACATGTATGTCGCCAACAGCAAGCGCCTGACGATGGCGGGCGCCAAGAAAATGATGGCAACCGCCATCGCCACGGCCGCGGATGCCGGCAGCGCGGTCACTGTGGCCATCGCCGACGCGGGTGGCCATCTCATCCTGCTCGAACGCATGGATGGCGGGCGCTTTCACACCGTGCATTCCGCCACGACCAAAGCCGTCTGCGCCGCTTCTAACAAACGCGCGACCTCGGCGCGTGGCGCGCAGGGCCAGGAGCTTGACGCGGTGCACGCGCTGGGCTTGGCGCTCGCCGCCGGGCCCGAGCGGTGGACCGCGATGGAAGGCGGCTGCCCGATCATCGTCGAGGGCGAGTGCATCGGCGGCATCGGCGTGGCCGGCGGCGATTGGGCCACCGACGAGCGCATCGCGCAACAGGCCGTCGAGTCGATCGGCGCCAGTTGGCGCTCAGGCTGAGGGCAAGCCGCCCCTCAATGAGACTGCGTGTTCGCGGCTTTCAGGATCGGGTGCCAGCGGGCGATGTCGGCGCTGAGCACGCTGGCCAGATGCGCCGGACCGCGCTCCGCTTTCGACGGCACGCTGCCGCCGAGATCGACCAGCCGTTTGGCGACAGCCGGATCGTCCAGCGCCTGATCGAGCGCCGCGCTCAGCTTGATCACGATGTCCTTGGGCGTGCCCTTGGGCGCGTACATGGCGCTCCAGATGCTGAGATTGAAATCGGCAATGCCGGCTTCCTTGGCGGACGGCACATCCGGCAAGGCGGGCGAGCGCGCCTCGCCCGACACGACGAAGGCCTTGATCGTCTTGCCCTGCACCGCCGGGGCGACGCTGACCACCTGCTCGCAGAAGAAATCGACGTGCCCGCCGATGAGGTCGTTGAGCGCGGGACCGGTGCCGCGGTAGGGAATCGGCTTGGGTTTGAGGCCAAGCAAGGTATCGAACAGCAGGCAGGCCATGTGCGACGACGAGCCGACGCCGCCATGGGCTTGCTTCACGTTGTCGCCATTGACCTTCACGTAGGCGATGAATCCCTTGAGGTCGGCGGCCGGGAAATCCTTGCGGGCAACGACGGCGACCGGGGCATTCGAGGTGAGCCCGATCGGCTCGAAATCCTTGACCGGATCGTAACGCAGATTGGGCGTCAGCGCGGGCGCGGCGACGTGCGAGCCCATGCTGGCGGCGAGCAGCGTGTAGCCGTCGGGGGACGCTTCGGCAACACGCGCACTTCCGAGCGTACCGCCGGCGCCGCCGACATTCTCGATGATGATCGTTTGCTTGAGCACGCGGCTCATGCCGTCGGCAACGATGCGCGCCACCACATCGCTCGGGCCCCCCGGCGGATAGGGCACGATGACGGTGATCGTGCGCGCCGGGTAATCGTCGGCACGGGCCGCCATTCCCAACCAACAAAGGCCGATGACGAGGCCGACCGCGAGCGCTGCCGTTTTGCAGATTTTCATGTCCTCCTCCCGCTTTTATGTTTTTTCTTTGCCAGCTTAAGCTGGTCTGCATCCTTCCAGGCAGCCTAGCTCATCGTTTGGCCTGAAAAAACTGCTTCAACAGCGCAGCGGCATCGCTCTCATTGATGCCGCCATAGACCTCCGGCCGGTGGTGGCAGGTGCGCGCGGTAAAGAAGCGCACGCCGTGCTCGACCGCGCCGCCCTTGGGATCGGCGGCGCCGAAATAAAGCCGGCGGATGCGGGCAAAGGACATCGCCGCCGCGCACATGGCGCAGGGCTCGAGCGTCACATAGAGATCGCAGTCGCCGAGTCGCTCGTTGCCGAGCGCTTGGGCCGCGGCGCGGATCGCCAGCAGTTCGGCGTGCGCGGTTGGATCCTTGTCGGCGAGCGTGCGGTTGCCGGCGCGCGCGATGACCTCGCCGTTGCGCACAATGACGCAGCCGACCGGCACCTCGCCGCGCGCTTGCGCGGCGCGGGCTTCATCGAGGGCGGTTTGCATGAAGGATGCCATCCCCGTCATGGCCGGGCTTGTCCCGGCCATCCACGTCTTTTATTGCGTCCCGTGTATAAAGACGTGGATGCCCGGCACAAGGCCGGGCATGACGCTGGCAGCATGACCGACACGTCCTCCCACCCCGGCGAACGCATCGCCAAGGTGATCGCGCGCGCAGGGCTTGCCTCGCGGCGCCAGGCGGAAGCCTGGATCGCCGCCGGGCGCGTTGCGGTGAACGGCGCGGTGATCGCTTCGCCCGCGCTCAACGTCACGGCGCGCGACCGTATCGAGGTGGACGGCCAACCGCTGCCACGTCGCGTGCGCACGCGGCTCTTCCGCTATCACAAGCCGCGCGGCCTGGTGACGACGCATGCCGACCCGCAAGGCCGCGACACCATCTTCCGCGCGCTGCCCAAGGGACTGCCGCGCCTGATCAGCGTCGGCCGGCTCGACATCAACACCGAGGGGCTGTTGCTGCTCACCAATGATGGCGGGCTCGCGCGCGTGCTCGAATTGCCGGCGACAGGGTGGCTGCGCCGTTACCGTGTGCGCGCCTTCGGGCGCGTGACCCAGGAACAACTCGACCGCTTGAAGGGCGGCGCGACCATTGCCGGCATGCATTACGCGCCGATCGAAGCGACGCTCGACCGCGAGCAAGGCGCCAATGTGTGGCTCAGCTTCGCCATCCGCGAGGGCAAGAAGCGCGAAGTGCGCAAGGTGCTGGAGTCGCTGGGGCTCAAGGTCAACCGGCTGATCCGGGTGTCGTATGGGCCGTTCGAGCTGGGCGATCTGGCGGATGGCGCGGTCGAGGAAGTAGAGACGGCGGAGCTGCGGAGGATTCTTGGGCCGGACATCGCAGGCGAGGCCGAGGCGGATTTTGAATCGCCGATCGAGGACGAGGAGCCTCGTCATTCCGGGGCGCGGCCGAAAGGCCGCGAACCCGGAATCCATAACCCCGGTCGGAGTCATAAACGCGAGACGCGGGTCATGGATTCCGGGCCCGGCGCCAAAGCGCCGTCCCGGAATGACAAGAAAAAACTGCACCGCCGCCGCGATCGCGCCGGCGGGCCGCGGCCGAAATACCCGAGGCCGAAATGAGGGTCGTCGGCGGCCGCCTGCGCTCGCGTCCGCTCGCCGGGCCGAAGGGCGATGCCTTAAGGCCGACCGCCGACCGCTTGCGCGAGGCGCTGTTCAACATCCTCACGCACGCCTACAGCGATCCGGTCGCCGGCGCGCGCGTGCTCGATCTCTTTGCCGGCACCGGCGCGCTCGGCATCGAGGCGCTCTCGCGCGGCGCGACCTTCGCGCTGTTCGCCGACGAGGGCGTCGAGGCGCGCGCGCTGTTGCGGCAGAACGTCGAGTCGCTCGGGCTCGGCGGCGTCACCCGCATTTTCCGCCGCGACGCCACCAAGCTCGGCCCGGCGCATCCGCTCCCGCCGTTCGACCTGGCGTTCGCCGACCCGCCATACGGCAAGGGCCTTGCCGAGCAGGCGCTGGTCGCGGCGCGCGCCGGCGGCTGGCTCAAGCCGCAGGCTTTGGTTGTGGTCGAGGAAGCGGCGGATGCCGGGTTCAAAGCGCCGCAGGGATACGAGGAGCTGGAACGGCGCGCCTACGACGACACGGAATTTGTGTTTCTGCGGAATTTGTAGTTGTCATCCCGGGCGAGCACACGCCGTGTCCTCTCGATAGAGGGGTATGGGTCCCCGCCTTCGCGGGGACGACAAGTCACTTCCTTCCGAACAGCCGCTCAATATCGCCGAGCTTCAACTCCACATAAGTCGGCCGCCCGTGGTTGCACTGGCCGGAATTGGGCACCGCCTCCATCTCGCGCAGCAGCGCGTTCATCTCCTCCGGCTTGAGCCGGCGGCCGGCGCGCACCGAGCCGTAACAGGCCATGGTGGCGGAGACGTGCAGCAGGCGGCGCTCGAGCGGCAGCGCGTCGTCCCACTCGGCCATGTGCTCGGCGAGATCGCGGACGAGGCCCTTGACGTCGACTTCGCCGAGCAACGCCGGCGTCTCGCGCACCGCCACCGCGCCCGGGCCGAAGTCCTCGATGGCGAGCCCGAAACGCGCAAGCTCCTCGGCGCGGGCGGTAAGCCGCGAAGCGTCGGCGTCGTCGAGCTCGACGATCTCCGGAATGAGCAGGATCTGCCGCGCCACGCCCGCGGCCGCGAGCGCCGCCTTCATCCGTTCATAGACGATGCGTTCGTGCGCTGCGTGCTGGTCGACGATGACCAGACCGTCGCGCGTCTGCGCCACGATATAGGTTTCGTGCACCTGCGCGCGTGCGGCGCCGAGCGGGCGATCGATGAGGTCGGGCGCCGGCGCGAAACTTTCCACGCGCACATCGGCCGCCGGCGCGCCGACATCGAAGGCGGCTTGCGCCACCTCGGCGAAGCCGAGCGCGGTGGCGCTGCGCGCCGGTGCCGCATAGCCGATCGGCCGCGCCGGCGAGCGCCGCCAGTCATAGGCGCCGCGCCGCGGCACACCGAGCGGGCGAAAGGCGGCGATGGTGGCGCCACCGCCGGTGGTCGCCGCGCGCTGGCCCGCGCGCGCCAGCGCCTCCTTGAGCGCGCGCACGATGAGGCCGCGCACCAGCGCGCCGTCGCGAAAGCGCACCTCGGTCTTGGCCGGATGCACGTTGACGTCGACCTCGCGCGTCTCGCAGGTGACCGTGAGCGCGAGCAGTGGATGGCGGTCGCGCGGCAGATAGTCGGCATAGGCCGCGCGCACCGCGCCGATGAGCAGCTTGTCGCGCACCGGGCGAGCGTTGACGATGAGATATTGGCCAAGCGAATTGGCGCGCGACAGCGTCGGCAGCCCGGCAAAGCCGGTGACGCGCATGCCTTCCCGTTCGGCCTCGATCGCAACCGCATTGGCGCGGAAGTCGGCGCCGAGCACATCGCCGAGCCGCGTCAGCGGATCGCTCGACGCCGTCCAGGTCACGGCTAGGCGCTCCTCGCCGGCGAGCGTGAAGGTCACGTCCGGCCGGCTCATGGCCAGGCGCCGCACCACCTCGCGCACGGCTTCCGCCTCGCTGCGGTCGCTCTTGAGGAATTTCAGCCGCGCCGGCGTCGCGTAGAACAGGTCGCGCACCTCGACGGTGGTGCCGTGCGCGAGCGCCGCCGGCTTCACCGCCCCCACTTCGCCGGCATCGACGGTGATGCTCCAGGCATGCGGCTCGCTTTTGTGCCGGGTGGTGATGATCATGCGCGCGACCGCGCCGATCGAAGGCACCGCCTCGCCGCGGAAGCCGAGCGTGCGGATGGCGAGCAGATCGTCGCCGTCGAGCTTGGAGGTGGCGTGGCGTTCGACCGCAAGCGCAAGGTCGGCGCGCGTCATGCCCTCGCCGTCGTCGGTGACGCGGATCAGCCGCCGCCCGCCGCCATCGGTCAAGACGTCGATGCGGCGCGCGCCGGCGTCGAGCGCGTTCTCGATCAGCTCCTTGACGGCGCTCGCCGGCCGCTCGACCACCTCGCCGGCGGCGATGCGGTTGACGATTGCTTCGGGCAGCTGGCGGACGGGCATGGACTTCGCCTGATTCGGATCGCGGCGACTTTATCGGCGCACCGCGTCACGAGCGAGGCGAACGCACGGACTGTGCCCGCTATCCTCCGCCATCGTCCCCGCGCAGGCGGGGGGCTCGCTTCGCTCGCCCGGGACGACACGAGAAAAAATCTAATCCCAGCCCTGGCCGCTCCTGGATCGCTTGATCTCGGCGCGGCGTTTCTTGCCTTCCAGCCGTGCGCGCCTCTCGGCTTTCGGCACCTTGGTCGGACGGCGCGGTTTCGGCTTCACCGCGGCGCGGCGGATCAAGTCAAACAGACGCTCGCGCGCCTCGGCGCGGTTCCGCGCCTGGTCGCGGTGCGCCTGGGCGATGAGGACGATGACGCCCTCTTTGGTCAGCCGCTTGCCGGCGAGCCGCATCAACCGCAGCGCGACATCGGCCGGCAGCGATGGCGAGTGCCGCGCGTCGAAGCGCAACTGCACCGCCGAAGCCACCTTGTTGACATTCTGTCCGCCCGGACCGGAGGCGCGCACGAAGGATTCCGAAAGCTCGGATTCCTCGATCGCGATGGTGTCGGTGATGCGGGGCATGGCCTCGTCATGGCCGGGCTCGTCCCGGCCATCCACGTCTTCGACTCGGAGCATAAAGACGTGGATGCCCGGCATAAAGCCGGGCATGACGACGGAGGTTACTGCGTCAAATATTTCTTCGCCAGCACTTTGCCCTCTTCCACCGCCGGCTGATCGAAGGCGTCGACGCCGATGAGATGCGCGGCGACGATCGTCTCCAGCATGAAATGCATCAGCAATTCGCCGAGGCTCGCCTCGTCGAGTTCGGCGAGATGCAATGTGCGCACCGGGCAGCCGTTGTTGGCGAGCGTCTCCGCGGTGGCGCGGCCTTCGGCGGCGACCAAATCGCCGATGCTCTTGCTGGCAAAGCCGGGCTCGCCGGCAAGTTTGGCAAGCTCCGCGTCCATGCGCGACCCGAGGCCGGCGGCGCCGACAGTGACCACGGTGAAGAGCTTGTCGTGTGGACCGCCAAGAAAGAGCTGCAGTTGGCTGTGTTGGTCGACCGGGCCGAGCGCGGCGAGCGGCGTTGTGCCCTTACCGTCCTTGCCGAGGCTTTCCGCCCAAAGCTGCACATACCAGCGGGTGAAGCGCTCGAGCCGGTCGCAATAGGCCATCAGCACGCTGACCGGCTTGGTTTCAGCGGCGGCGATCGCAAGCGCGGCGCCGAGCGCCGCCGGCACCTTGGCCGGTTTGTGCTTGGCGAGCACCGGCGCCAGCGCCGCGGCGGCGCCCCTGCGGATGGCGCCAAGATCGAGGCCGAGCATCGCCGCCGGCAAGAGACCGACATTGCTGAGCACCGAGAAGCGGCCGCCGATGCCCGGATCGTGATCGAGCATCGCCACCTGATGTTTGCCGAGCAGGTCGCGCAAGCCGTTGCGTTTGCCGGGCCGCGCCGGCTCGCTCAAGCCAAGCATGGCGCCGCGGGGATCGAGCCCGGCCTGCTTGAGGGCGGACAGCGCGGCGATGGCCTGCATCAGCGTCTCCGCGGTGTTGCCGGACTTCGAGACGGCGACGAAGCGAGACGTGGCGAGCGGCAACCTGGCAAGCATCGCCGCGAACGAGATGGGGTCGAGGTTGTCGACGAAATGCAAGCGCGGAGCGCCGCGCAGCGCGCCGACGCCGGGCACTGCGTAGAAAGCCAATTGCGCGAGCGTCTGCCCGCCGAGCGAGGAGCCGCCGGTGCCGAGCAGCACCACGTCGCTCGCGCCCCGGGAGAGCCCGCGCGCGGCGTCCTTGATCGAGGTGAGGTCGTCCTGCCTCTCCGGCAGCCGCAAGAGCGGCAGGGTGCCCTCGCGGTGGTGCTGGCGCAGGCGAACGAGCGCGCCTTCGGCCTTGGCGAGCGCCGCTGCGAGCGTATCGTCGGCGACGCCGTGCCGGCCGATATTCTTCGCGAGCGCGGTGTCGATCGATTGGACGAGGGGCATGGCCTCTCCGCCGTCATGCCCGGCACCCGGGTCCGGCCTTCGGCCGGCCCGGGCATAAACCTCGTGCCGGGGCATCGACGTCTCTATTCAGCTAAGCAAAACGGGGATGGCCGGGACAAGCCCGGCCATGACGAATCAGAAACGTCGACCACCCATTGCCAACAACGCGGCCGTTACGCAACCGTTCACTCGCGCGCGTCGCTCGAGGCCAGGTCCTTGGGACGACCCGCGACGGTGACCAAAAGGCCGCCGCTGTAAAGCCTCTTGGCCACGCGCTTGGCGTCCTCGATGCTGACGGCATCGATCAAGCCGCCGCGGCGCTCGATATAGTCGATGCCGAGATTGTCGAGCTGGATCTCGTTGAGCTGGGCGGCAACCTTGGTCGACGTGTCGAGCCCGAGCACGTAGGCCCCCTTGAGATAGGATTTGGCGGCTGCCAGTTCTTCCAACGTCGGGCCGGTCTCGGCCATGCGCTTGATCTGCTCTTCGATTACCTTGAGTGCGTCGGCAGTGCGGTCGGCGCGCGTGGCGGTGCCTCCGAGCATCACCGCGGTGTGGCGGAACCAGACCAGGTTGTCGGCGACGCCATAGGCGAGGCCGCGCTTCTCGCGCACCTCGCGGTAAAGCCGCGAGGTGAAGGTGCCGCCGCCGAGAACTTGGTTGACCACGTAAGCCGCCATGAAATCGGGATCGTGGCGGGCGATGCCGACGCCGCCGAAGGTGACCACCGCCTGCGGCACATCGAGCGGGATGACGATGCGGCGGCCAAGTCCGCGCGGCGTGACCTCGGGCACCGGCTTCAGATCGTTGTGCGCGGGCAGCGCGGCGAAGGCGCGGTCGATCAGCTTGCCGGCGGTCGCAGGGTCGACGTCGCCGACAATCGAGACGGTGAGCTCGTTGCGCGCAAAGACGTGCCCGACATAGCCGCGCAGATCCTCGGCGGTGATGCGCGGCACCGTCGCCAGCGTACCGCGGCTCTCGCGGCCGTAGGGGTGGTCGGGAAAAGCCGTGCTCCACCAGCGTTTGCTGGCGAGGCTGCTCGGATTGGTGGTCTCCCCGCGTAGCACCGACAGTTCCTGGCTGCGCACGCGCTCGACAGCCTCGGCGTCGAAGCGCGGCTTCTGCAGCGCCAGCCCGAGCAGGTCGAAGGCCTCCTCGCTGTGTTCGGTGAGCGTGCGCAGCGAGCCGCGCAGATAGTCGCGGTCCGCGCTAAACATCAGCTCGATGGCGTGGCGCTCCAGCCGCTCGTGGTAGGCCGTGCTGTCGAGATCGCCGGCGCCTTCGTCGAGCGTGTCGGCGACCAAGTTGGCCGTGCCGGCCTTGTCCGCTTCGTCCTGCGCGGAGCCGCCGCGAAAGGCGTAGGTCATGGCGATCAGCGGCACGGCGTGCTCGCGCACCAGCCAGGCCTTGATGCCGGAGGGGGTGACGATCGGCTCGATGGTCATGGCGGAAGCCGGCGCTGCGGCGAACGCCAGCAAGCCGACCGCGAGCAGCGCGACGAACCGCGTCACGAGCGCTTCTCCACCGGCGCGCTCGCGTCCTTGATCAAATAGCCGGTGACCGAGCGCTTGAGCTCGAGCCATTGCCGGGCGGCCTGCTGCACGTCCGCGGCGGTCACCGCGCGAATGCGGTCGGGCCAACGGTTGACGTCGTCGACGGTCGCGCCGGTGGTGAGCGCGGCACCGTACCAGCGTGCCATGCTGAGCTGGCTGTCATGCGCATAGACGGCGTCGGCGATCAGCTTGGTTTTCGAGCGTTCGAGCTCCTCGGCGCTGACGCCCTGATCGATGATCTGGCCGATCACCGCGTCGATCTCCTTCTCGACGTCGGTTAGGGCGACGCCCGGACGCGGCGCGGCGTAGACGCCGAACTTGCTCATGTCGAGCACCAAGCTGTCGTACCAAGCGGCGGCCGACACCGCGAGCTGCTTGTCGACGACCAAATCGCGATAAAGGCGGCTGTTGATGCCGGTGCCGAGGATGTGGGCGAGCACTTCCAGCGCCGCCGATTCGCCGGGCTTGCCGGTGCGGAACGACGGCACCAGATAGGCGCGCTGCATGATCGGCTGCTCGACCTGCGGGTCGGCCAAAGTGAGGTGGCGCGCGGCGACCGGCGGCGGCTCCTGCGCGCGATGGCGCGGCGGCAGGTCGGCGCGCGGCGCGACCTTCCCATAGGTATCCTTGGCGAAGGCCAGCGCCTCTTCGGCGCCGACGTCGCCGGCGATGACCACCACGGCGTTATTCGGCGCATAGAAACGATGATAGAAGGCGATAGCGTCGTCGCGCGTGAGCTGCTCCATCTCGTGGCGCCAGCCGATCACCGGCTTGCGATAGGGGCTGTTGTAGTAAAGCGTCGCGTCGATCTGCTCGCCGAGCCGCGCACGCGGATTGTTGCCGACGCGCTGGTTCTGCTCCTCGAGGATCACCTCGCGCTCGGGCAGCACGTTGTCGTCGGTCAGCACCAGGCCGGTCATGCGGTCGGCCTCGAACTCCATCAGGGTGTTAAGCTTGTCGCTCGGCACGCGCTGGAAATAGGACGTATAGTCGTTGCCGGTGAAGGCGTTCTCGTGCGCGCCGAGCGTGGCGACCACGCGCGAGAATCGTCCGCCGGGATTCTTCTCGGTGCCCTTGAACATCAGGTGTTCGAGGAAATGCGCGAGCCCCGACTTGCCGAGCGTTTCGTCGGCGGCACCGACCTTGTACCAGATCATGTGCGTGACCACCGGCGTGCGATGGTCGGGGATGACGACCAGTTCGAGGCCATTGGCGAGCGTGAAGTCTGCGATCTTCGGTTCCGCCGATAGCGCGGAGAGAGGTGCGAGCAACGCGCCGCTCAGCGCGGCAGCCAGCAACGAATCACGGACAAAGGGCACGATGCATCATCCTCGACGGCTCATTAAACGCGTCGCGCGGGCAGCCTCGGCATCTCCGCGCAACTAACAGGAGAGACCGGACACAAACGCGTGCGATCAGCGGCCGGTTTCGCCGTTGACCTCGCCGTGGGTGGAATAGAAATCGGTCGCCTTCGGCGCGGTCTTGGTCTTGCCGGACGTATAGGGCTGGTCGGGAGAAGGCACACGATAGCCCACCGGCGGATCGGTCAACGCGGTGCGCGGCGGCTCAGCGGTGAAGCTCGCGGCGTCACGGTCGTCGGTCTTGCCGAACATGGAGCCGAAGATATCGCCGTTGAAGCCGAGCTCGGACGGCGACATTTTGCGATCGCCGACGTTGCCGTAGGTCTTGGTGCTGGCGCGACGCGCCAGCGCGGGATTGGTGCGGGCGCCCGGCGTGATCTGCTCGGGCGTCATATGCTGGTTCTGTTCGAGATCGATTTCGGCCTCGACGTTGCGCTTCTGCTCGAATTCCGCCTCAGCTTTGGCGCGGGCGATATCGGGGTCTTTCGGCCAAGCCGGATTGGCGGCGACGGCGGCGTCGGATTTCTGCGGCGGCGGCAGGTCGGCGCTGGGCGGGAGCACCAGCGGACTGCGCTCCTGATAATTGATTTGCGGTTCGTCGCCGCGCTGCAGGCCGAGGCCGCTCATGATGCTGCGGAAGATCTTGGTGTCGATCGGTACATCGTCGTCGCCGGCGCGCGCCAGCGTCGGGGCCGTCGCTAGCGCCAGGCTAAGCGCGGCCATCACCGATAAACGCGTGGGCGGACGCAAGGACATCACTCGGTTCCGATCCTGGCCTAGAACCCTTTAGAATCGTTTAGGAATTCAAGCGACCCGGGGCGACTCTGCGGGCCGATCAGGGCGCTTTTGCGGCGCGCTCGCCGCGTAAGGAGTCATACAGCAGGCCGATGACCCCGGCAACGATGGCGACGTCGGCAAGGTTGAAGACGTACCAGGAAAACCGCCACGTCGCCGTGTTGATGTGGAAATGCACGAAATCGGCGACCCAGCCGTAAGCGAGGCGGTCGATGGCGTTGCCGATGGCGCCGCCGATGATCAGTCCGAGCGACAAGGCGGTGAGCCGGTCGCGCGCGTGCGCCATCCACACCCAGAGCAGGATGACCGCCAGTGCCTTGACCGCCAACAGCACCCCCTGCCCGATCGCGCCCTCGGTCTGGAACAGGCCGTAGCTGATGCCGGTGTTGCGCGTGAGCACGAAATCGAAGAACGGCCCGAGGCGGATCGGCCCGCGCGCCGCGAGGTCGACGACCTTGAGCAGGTAGAGCTTGCTCGCCTGGTCGAGCGCACAGGCGATCACCGCGACCGCGAGGCCGAAGCGCGTGTGAGGACCGAAGAAGTGACTACGCATTGGCCTCACCGCTGTCATTGCCGGGCTTGACCCGGCAATCCCGATTCATCCGGCACGGCGTCGCCCTCCTAAGCGAGATCACCGGGACAAGCCCGGTGATGACAATGATACTGGCTACTCCGCCGCCTTGCGCATGGCTTCCCATTCGCGCAGCGCCTGCGCGTCGCGCGGGGAGACGTCCGGGTATTGCGGATCGGCGCCGATGGTGGTGAGCACCTTCCAGGAGCGCGCGCATTTCGTGCCCTCGGCGAGATTGGGCACGACCGCAACGCCGGCGACATCGGGTAGGCGGAAGGCGTCGGCGGGGCCTTCATCCTTCACCAAAGTCGCCGCCGAGGTGATGCAGACTTCGGCGAGATCGACATCGGCCACCGCCTCGAACAGAGCCTCGTCGGCGACGTGCACGATCGGATGCGCCTCGAGCGAGGAGCCGATGCGCTTTTGCGCGCGCTCGATTTCCAGCGCCCCGGTGACGACGCGGCGCACGGTGCGCACCTTGCGCCATTTCTCGGCGAGCGCCTCGTCGCGCCAGGCCTCGGGCACGTCGGGAAACAGCTCGAGATGCACGGACCTGGCCCCGGCCCCGTAGCGCGACAGCCACGACTCCTCCGCGGTGAAGCAAAGGATCGGCGCGAGCCAAACGACGGTGCAGCGGAACAGATGATCGAGCACGCTGAGGCAGGCCTTGCGCTTGGCCGAGGAATTGGGATCGCAATAGAGCGCGTCCTTGCGGATGTCGAAATAGAAGGCGGAAAGGTCCGAGGTCAGGAACGCGTTGAGCGCGGCGAAGATGCGCTTGTAGTCGAACTCGGCGTAAGCCTTGCGCACCAGGCCGTCGAGCTCGGCAAGGCGATGCAGCATCAGCCGCTCCAGCTCGAACTCGCGCATATGCGCGAAACCGACGCGCTCGTCCTCGTGGAAATGCGCGAGATTGCCGAGCATCCAGCGCAATGTATTGCGCAGCTTGCGGTAGGTGTCGGTGGTGGTCTTGAGGATTTCCGGGCCGATGCGCTGATCGTCCCAGTAATCCGCGGAGGCGACCCACAGCCTTAAGATGTCGGCGCCCGACTGCTTGATCACGTCCTGCGGCGCCACCGTGTTGCCGAGCGACTTCGACATTTTGCGGCCGTCCTCGGCAAGCGTGAAGCCGTGGGTGACGACGACATCGAAAGGCGCGCGCCCACGCGTGCCGCAGGACTCCAGGAGCGAGGACTGGAACCAGCCGCGGTGCTGGTCGGAGCCCTCAAGATAGAGCACGGTGTCGCGTCCGCCGTCGCGCTTGCGTTTGATGCCGGCGAGCTGCGGGAAATGCACGGGGTCCTCCAGCACGAAGGCGTGCGTGGAGCCGGAGTCGAACCAGACGTCGAGGATATCGTCGACCTTCTTCCAGCCGTCTTTGGCGAGCGTTGGCCCGAGAAAACGCTCGCGCGCGCCGGCCGCGTACCAAGCGTCGGCGCCCTCTTTTTCGAAGGCCTCGACAATGCGGACCTCGACCTCGGGATCCTGCAAAATCTCGACCGAGCCGTCCGGCTTCTCCTTGATGAACACGGCAATCGGCACGCCCCAGGCGCGCTGGCGGGAGATCACCCAGTCGGGGCGGCCTTCGATCATGCCGTTGATGCGGTTCTCGCCCTGCGGCGGCACCCAGCGCGTCTGACTAATCGATTTCATGGCACGATTACGCAGGGTGTCGTCGCCTGTAAGCGTCAACGTGTTTGGGCCACCGCCCCAAACCACTTTGTTCTTGGTGATCGCCTTATCCATGGCGATGAACCACTGCGGCGTGTTGCGGAAGATGACCGGCTTCTTCGAGCGCCAGGAGTGCGGATATTGGTGTTTGAGCCGGCCGCGCGCGATTATGCCGTAGTACTCGATTAAAGCCTTGATTACCGCCTCGTTGGCGTCGCCCTTCTCGCCTTTGTCAGTGATGACGCGCTTGCCGATGAAGCCGGGCGCAGCCGCGGTGAAGGCGCCATTCTCGTCGACGGTGTAGGGGATTGCGGTGTTGATGCCGCGGGCTTCGAGCTCGGCCCTGTGCGCCATCCAAATGTCAAAGTCTTCGCGGCCGTGGCCGGGTGCCGTGTGCACGAAGCCGGTCCCGGTGTCTTCGGTTACGTGTTCGCCGTCGAGAAGAGGGACATCAAAAGTATATCCGAGACTGAACAGTGGATGGATGCAGATCAAGCCCGAGAGATCGTCAGCGCCGACATCTCCAAGGCGCTCATAGCCTTCGACCTTCGCCGTCTTGAATACCTCGGCGGCCAATTTGTCCGCCAAAACATAAGTGTCGCCGGGCTGGGCCCAATTTGTTGGCGCTGCCGCGGTTACGCGATAGGCCCCGTACGAGATACGCTTGGAGTATGCAATGGCCCGATTGCCCGGCAACGTCCACGGCGTCGTTGTCCAAATAACAATGTAAGCGCTGGCCCGCAGTAGATCGAATGCTTTATCGGACTTACCGGGCTCAGCCCCAATTTGGAACCGCACCCACACCGTATCGCTGGTGTAGTCCTCGTACTCGACCTCGGCTTCCGCCAGCGCCGTCTTCTCCACCACGCTCCACATCACCGGCTTGCTGCCGCGATACAAGGTGCCGTTGGCGGCGAACTTCATCAGTTCGCGCGCGATTTGCGCCTCGGCGAAGAAATCCATCGTCGTGTAGGGGTGCTGCCAGTCGCCCTCGACGCCGAGGCGCTTGAACTCGTCGCGCTGCACGTTGAGCCAGTGCTCGGCATAGGCGCGGCATTCGCGGCGGAAGGCCACCATCGCCGCCGGGTCGCTCAGGTCCGGCTTCTTCTTGTTCTTGGCGCGGTAGTTCTCCTCCTCGATCTTCCATTCGATCGGCAGGCCGTGGCAGTCCCAGCCCGGCACGTAATTCGAATCGAAGCCGAGCATCTGCTGGCTGCGCGTCACCAGGTCCTTAAGGATCTTGTTAAGCGCGGTGCCGATATGGATCGGGCCATTGGCATAGGGCGGACCGTCGTGCAGGATGAATTTGGCGCGGCCTTTCGCCTGCGCACGCAATTGCGCGTAGAGCCCGGCCTTCTCCCAACGCGCCAGGATTTCCGGCTCGCGCTGCGGCAGGCCGGCGCGCATCGGGAAATCCGTCTGCGGCAGGAACAGCGTCTCGGAATAGTCGCGCTTCTCGGTCGACATCGCGGGGCTATGTAGCAGGCGGTCCGGTTAAATGTCACCCAACGCCGGGAAGGCCGCCCCGGCGCGCCGCAGCACCTCGCGCGCGGCCGCCGCGTCGGCGGTCATGGCGCCGCGCAGCTCCTCGATGCTGGCAAATCTGTGCTCGGGGCGGATCCAGCCGATGAAGGCGACGTCGATCGTCTCGCCGTAAAGTCTGCCGTCGAAGTCGAACAGGAAGACTTCGAGCAGGGGCGCGCCGTTGTCGAACGTCGGCCGGCGGCCGTAGCTGGCGACGCCGTCAAGAACATCCACCGCTCGTCCCCGCGAAAGCGGGGACCCAGCACCATCAGCGCCTGAGGCCCCTGGGTTTCCGCTTGCGCGGGAACGAACGGAATTGGGGACGGCGACGCGCACCGCGTAGATGCCGTGCTTCAAACCGGACGAATCGAGCCGGACATTGGCGGTCGGAAAGCCGAGATCGCGGCCGCGCTTGTCGCCGTGGGTCACTTCGCCGGAGACGAACCAGGGCGCGCCGAGCAGCTCGGCCGCCTCCACCACCTTGCCGTGGATCAGCGCCTCGCGCACCGCGCCCGAGGAAACCGGCCGGCCCTCGTCCTGCAGCGGCGGCACGATGTCGACGGCAAAGCCGAGCCGCTTGCCGGCGGCCGCGAGAAAGGTCGGCGAGCCGCCGCGGTTCTTGCCGAAGTGGAAATCGAAGCCGATTGCCGCGCCGCCGATCTGCAGGCGCCCGACCAGGATGCGGGCGATAAAATCTTCCGCCGTGGTCGACGCGAGCCCGATGTCGAAGCGCATGACGATGGCGCCGTCGAGGCCGGCACCCGCCAGCAGCCGCAATTTGTCGCGCTCGCTGGAGAGCGCAAACAGCGGCTGCTGCGGCTGGAAGAACAGCCTCGGGTGCGGCGTAAAGGTCAGCGCCGCAGCCTTGCGACCGAGCGCCTGCGCGCGCCTCTTCGCGGCATCGATGACCGCGCGGTGGCCGCGGTGGACGCCGTCGAAATTGCCGATCGCCACCACCGCCCCGGCGAGCGGCCCCGGATCGAGGGCCTCGGCGCCGCCGCGGACGATGTGGAACGGCTGGGAAGCAGGTCTGGGCGGGCTCATACAGGCTCGGGGATCACCGCGTTCACTCACGGCGGCTCCTGGTTAGCGGCCGGTTAACAAAGTTTCAAATTAACCGAGTATTCAAGGCCGCCTGGTACCGTCGACGCTTTCCGGGGCCCTTCTCTGGGGACGATTGACCATGGCCGTTGATCTGTCGATGCCGGTGCTCGTGGTGGACGATTACAACACCATGGTGCGCATCATCCGCAACCTGCTCAAGCAGCTGGGATTTGTCGACATCGACGAGGCCGGGGACGGCTCGGTGGCGCTCGCCAAAATGCGCGAGAAGACATACGGCCTGATCATCTCCGACTGGAACATGGAGCCGATGACCGGCTTCGCGCTGCTGCAGGAGGTGCGCGCCGACCCGCGCCTGCACACGACCCCGTTCATCATGGTGACGGCGGAATCGAAGACCGAGAACGTCATCGCCGCCAAGAAAGCCGGCGTCTCCAACTATATCGTCAAGCCGTTCAACGCGCAGACGCTGAAGACCAAGATCGAGGCGGTCTTTCCGGACGACGACTACCTGCCGGCGGCGTAACGCTTTTTGTCGTCCCCGCGCAAGCGGGACCCAGGGCCAAATCGCACGGACTTTCCGTGTGCTCTGGATTCCCGCTTGCGCGGGAATGAACGGGGAATAGCCGCCGCGCCCTGCCGGCCAGCCAGCTACCACATCAATTGCCGCATCACCGCCTTCGGCGTCTCGCCGGCGGCGGCGAAGGCATCGGCGAGCGCGGCCGGATCCAGCGTCTCGCGCCCGCCCAGTTCCTCGGCATGGATGCCGCCGGTGACGAACAGGAAATCGACGCCGAGCGCCCGCGCGCCTTTTAAATCGGTGCGCAGCGAATCGCCGATCGCCAGCACGCGTTCGAGCGGTACCGCGCGGCGCGCCGCTTCCGCGGCCTTGGCCATCGCCATGTCGTAGATCGGCCGGTACGGCTTGCCGGCGTAGAGCACCTCGCCGCCCATGGTGGCGTAGAGCTCGGCCAGCGCGCCGGCGCAATAAACCAGCACCGAGCCGCGCTCGACCACGATGTCCGGATTGGCGCAGAGCATGAACAGCCGGCGGTCGAGCATCGCCTGCAAGCGGGTGCGATAATCGTCCGGCGTCTCGACTTCGTCGTTTTCGAGCCCAGTGCAAACCACGTAGTCGGCGCGCTCGAGCGGCGCGCGGGCGACGTTGAGCCCGCCGAAGATCGAGCGGTCGCGTTCCGGGCCGAGGTGGTAGAGACTTTGCCCGTGCCGGGCCTCGATCACGCTGCGGGTGACGTCGCCGGAGGAGACGATCGCGTCATAGGTCTCGCGCGGCACGTTGAGTTTCTCGAGCTGGCGCGCCACCACCGGGCTCGGACGCGGCGCATTGGTCATGAGCACGACGGCTGAGCCGCGCGCGCGCATCCGCATCAGCGCGTCGCAGGCCGCCGGGAAGCGCGCAAGCCCGTTGTGCACCACGCCCCAGACGTCGCAGAGCAGGACGTCGTAATCGGGCGCCAGCGCCGCGAAATGCGCAAGTAAAGGCGGATTCATGCGCAAAGCTTAGCGCGCGGCCGCTTCCAGCACAGCGGGGATCGCCGCGCCGTTCGCCTGCAGCGCGTCAGGCCGGGCCGGGCGTGGCGGACAGAACAGCGCGCCCTGGCCGAAGCGGACGTCACGATCAAGGAGGTCGAGCACGTTGCCCTCGCCGTCGATGTCCTCGGCGATGAGATCGACGCCCGCCCGCGCCAACAGCTCGGCGGCCTGCGGGGCGCCGGCGAGCAGCAGCGCCGCGGGCGCTTTCAGGAAACGGAAGCCGTGGTCGGCGACTTCGCGCGGATCGACATGCAGATCGCCGAGCCGATCCAGCGCGAAGCGAAAGCCGCGCGCGGCAAGGGTGGCGAGATTTTCGCGCGCGGCGGGAGGCAAGGCACGATAGTCGGCCTGGCTCAACGCCAGCGTCAAAACGCCGGTGAGCGCTTGGTTGGCGATGATGAAGTCAAGCAATTGCTTGGCCTCGTCGGTCGCCGCGAGCGTCGCGGCGCCGATATGGCAGATCACGCCGACGTCGCGGTCGTTCACCTGCAGCCGGCGCGCGACCTGCACGCAACGGAACAGCATGAGCCGATCGAGCTTGAACGCGAGGTCGGCGCGCTCGATCTCCTCGACAATGGTTTCGACCGCGCCGCCCTCGCCGTGCAGCCGCGCCGTCGCCTCGTAGCAGCGCACCTTGCGCTGCGGCAGCGTGACGATCGGCTGCAGATAGAGCTCGATGCGGTTATCGGCGATCGCCTCGGCGATTGCAGCGCCGTCGATGCCGGCCTTGCGCGGACCATCGTCAGGCGTCGCAGGCGACAGCGCGCTTTGCGCCGCGACGCCGTGGCGGGAAACGGCCTCGGCCAGATCGCTAACCTGGACGCTCAGTTCGCCGACCTCGCGGACGGGCGGATTGCGCCAATCGACGGTGCCGTTGACCTTTTCTTCCAGCAGGGCGAGTCGCTGCGCAATCTCCGCCATCTGACGAGCAAGGTCGCCGGATGTGCGCACCAGCGCAGCCACCTGGTCGCGCAACTTAGGGCGGGCGCGCCGGCGGAACAGACGCAGCATGGGATGCCCCCGGGGACGCTGAAAGCGACTCGCCGTAATCTTCCCGAGACGGCCGGTCCGCGCAACTGCCATCTCCTGCTATGGTTGCCGCGCTAACCCGCCTGACCTCCCTCGGACCCCGCAATGCCGGCTGTACAACGCCTTCTCGCCTGGATCACGGCTCATCCCGGCCGTGCTTTTGCGGCTTTCGCCGGCCTGCACGCGGCCGTGTGGACGGCGCTACCCACGCTGCTCTATCCCAATCTACCGCTCGATCTGATCGAAGCGCTGATGTACGGCCGCGAATGGCAGTTCGGCTACGACAAGCTGCCGCCGTTGCCGTGGTGGCTGGTCGAAATCGCCTACCGGACGGTCGGCCACGACTTCGGCTATTACCTGCTGGCGCAGATTGCCGTGCTCGCCGCCTTCGCTCTCGTGTTCGCGACGGCGCGCGCGATGGTCGGCGGGATTGGCGCGCTGCTATCCGTGCTGATCATCGACGGCTTGCACTACTTCAACTACACCGCCGCCAAATTCAACCACGACGTCGTCCAACTGCCGTTCTGGGCGTTGGCGGGCCTAGCCCTGCATCGCGCGTTGCGCGGACGGCAATGGGCGGACTGGCTGCTGCTCGGCCTCGCCGTCGGCATGGCGTTCTGGGCAAAATATTTCGTGGTGGTGCTGGTCGCGCCGATGCTCGTCTTCGCGCTCGTCGACCGCGCCGCACGCAAGGCGCTGGCGACACCGGGCCCCTATCTGGCGGCGGCGGCGGCGCTGATCGTCATGGCCCCGCACCTCGTCTGGCTGGTGCGCAACGATTTTCTGCCTTTGGCCTATGCCGAACATCGCGCCGTGCTGGCGCGCGGCTGGTACGACCATCTCTGGCGTCCGCTGCAATTCGCCGTCGGCCAATTGTTTTTCCTGTTGCCGGCGCTGGCGATCGCCGCGCCGCTATTCCTGCCGCGCCGTGGCGCAACCGTGCCGCCGCAAGGCGATGCCTACGATTACCGCATCGTCAGCTGGCTCGCCTTCGGACCGGTGGCGACGGTGCTGATCATGTCGGGCATCAGCGGGCGCGGCACGGTGGCGATGTGGGGCTATCCGCTGTGGCTGTTCCTCGGCCTCTGGCTGGTGCTGACCGCGCGGCGCGCTTTCGCGGAGCAATGGTTCGCGCGCGTCGTCGCCATTTGGGCGGTGGTGTTCACCGGCCTGGCGCTCGGCTTCATCGTCAACTACGACCTGTTGCCGCGCTTCGACCACCGCTACCGCGCAGTGTTCTATCCGGGCACGACAATCGGCCGCGACATCGAGGCGCGCTACCGCGCCTTCACCGGCGCCGATCCGGTCTATGTCATCGGCACCATGTGGGACGGCGGCAATGTCGAGCACTACGCGGCGAGCCACCCGCGCAATCTGGTCGACGGCGAGCCGGTCCGCGCCCCGTGGATCGATCTCGCCGACTTGCGCCGCAAGGGAGCGGTCGTCGTGTGGACCGACAGCGATCCGACGACGCTGCCGGCCAAATTCGCCGCCATCGCCGGCGGCGCAGTGGTGCAGCCCCCGTTCACTCTGCCCTACCGCCGCGGGCCCGGCGAGGTCACGGTGGGCTGGGCGATTCTGCCGCCGCGGCGGAATTGAGCGCCGCGCTCGCTACCCCTTTCCGCTGCGCTCAGCACGGTTTGACATGGGTGAGGCCAAATTGAGTTACGCGAACTTGCGCTATTCCGCCGCCGCCATGTGTCGGCGGGCGAGCGTGGAGACGCTTTCGCCGGGCTGGTAAAAGCCGCTGTAGCGGGAGACCGCCTCGGCAAAGACCAGGGCGTCGGCGGGCTTGGTCACGTCGAAGGCATCGAAGCCGGCGCGATAGAGGAACAGGAACTGGTCGCGCAGGATCTGCCCGGTCGCCCGCAGCTCGCCACGGAAGCGATACCGTTCGCGTAGAATGCGCGCTTGGCTGTAGGCGCGGCCATCCTTGAAATTTGGGAACCCTAGCGCGACCATCGCCAGACGATCGAGATGCGGCGCAAGCTCGGCGATCGGCCGATCGTTCGGCCACAAGACGCCGGTGGCGCCGACGCGCTGGGCAGAATCGCCGGCGCTCGCGAGCAGGCGTTTTGCCGAGACCAACACCGCGCCATCCTCCGGGATCGCCGCGTCGTCGACGAGGCGCAGATAGTCGTCCTCGACGATCCTTCCGCGCTTAACGAGCGGCATAGACGCGCTCCTTGAACGGCTCGACGCCGATGCGCTTGACCGTGTCGATGAACAATTCCTGCGGACCGGCACGCAATTCGCGATAGGCGGCGACCACGTCCTCGACCATGTCCGCCACCTCGGCGTAGGGCACTGCCGGGCCGACGAGCGCGCCAAGCTCGGCCTCTTCGTCGGCGCGGCCGCCGAGCGTGATCTGATAGAACTCCTCGCCGTTCTTCTCGACGCCCAGGATGCCGATATGGCCGACGTGATGGTGACCGCAGGCATTGATGCATCCGGAGATATTGATGTGCAGCCGGCCAAGCTCGCGCTGCGCCGCGAGATCGCGGAAGCGACGCGTCAATTCCTGCGCCACGGGGATGGAGCGCGTATTGGCGAGACTGCAATAGTCGAGCCCCGGACAAGAGATAATGTCCGAGACGAGTCCGACATTGGGGGTCGCGACGCCGATCGCATCGAGCGCTTGCCACAGTGCGTGAAGATCACGCTGAGCGACATGTGGCAGCACCAGATTCTGTTCGTGTCCGACCCGGATTTCGCCCGCCGAGTAGCGGTCGGCGAGGTCGGCGACGGCGTCCATCTGATCGGAAGTCGCATCGCCCGGCGGGCCGCCCTCCGGTTTGAGCGAGAGCGTGACGATCGCATAGCCCGCCGCCTTGTGACGCGCGACCGCGTTGCGAAACCAGGTGTCGAATGCGGCATCGTTGCCTCGCGCTCGCGCAAGCTCTGGCGGGTTGTCGACAAGCGGCGCATATCTCGGATAGCGAAAGTGCGAAGCAATCGCTGTCACCAAGGCCGGATCGATGGCGAGCGCGCCGTCCTTGATGGTGAGCCATTCGGCCTCGACCTCGGAGGCGAATTTCTCTGCGCCCAGTTCATGCACCAGGATTTTGATGCGCGCCTTATAGATGTTGTCGCGTCGGCCGTACTGATTGTAGACGCGAAGGATCGCCTCGACATAGCTCAGCAGGTCGCGCTTGGGCAGGAACGGCTTGATCGTTTTGCCGATGAAAGGCGTGCGGCCGAGCCCCCCGCCGACGATCACTTCGAAGCCCGCTTCGCCAGCAGCATTCTTATGCAGACGCAGACCGATATCATGCACGCGCACAGCGGCACGATCGCGCTTGGCCGCGGTGACGGCGATCTTGAACTTGCGCGGCAGGAACGTGAATTCCGGATGCAAGGTCGAGTGTCGGCGCAGGATCTCAGCCCACACGCGCGGATCCTCGATCTCGTCCGGGGCGACGCCGGCCCACTGATCGGTGGTGATGTTGCGCACGCAGTTGCCGCTCGTTTGCATGCCGTGCAGGCCGGCTTCGGCAAGCTCGGCCATCGCGTCGGGCAGGTCGGAAAGCTTGATCCAGTTGAACTGAAGGTTCTGCCGTGTGGTGAAATGGCCGTAATGACGGTCGTAGCGGCGTCCGATGCGTGCGAGCGTGCGAAGCTGCCGCGACGACAGCGTGCCGTAGGGAACGGCGACGCGCAGCATATAGGCGTGCAGCTGGAGATAGACGCCGTTCATCAGCCGCAGCGGCTTGAACTCGTCCTCGGTCAATTCGCCGGCCAAGCGACGCGCCACCTGGTCGCGGAAGTCGGCGACGCGTTCGGCGACCAGCGTGCGGTCGAAATCGTCATAGACGTACATGGCGCGAGCCTCAGATGCCGAAGCTTGCCGGCAGCGCGAAGGTCGGACCCGCGAGCCGGATGCGTTCGCGCAGGTTTGCCGGCTCGATGTGGCCGCCCGAGAGCGCCACCGGCGCCACATAGGCGGCGACCGCTTGACGTTCGTCGGCATTCGCCTCGGTAAGCAGAGCGCTCGCCTCGGCCGCGGTACCGACGATCGCGGCGGCGTCGAGCCGCGTGGTCCAGCCGCCGACCGCCGCACGATAGACCACGGCGCCGTCGCCGAGGCGGTTGGCAGTGACCACCGCCGAGCCGTTGATTTTGAGTTTCTGTTGGCTGGGCGCGGTCATGCGGCAGCCTCGAAAGCGGCCCGGCGAAAAGAATTCCAGGCATCGGCATGCGCGACCACCTCGCCAATCACCAACAGTGCCGGCCCCCCGCCGACTGTGGCAGCGAGCGCCGGCAATTCATCGAGCGTGCCGAGCACGGTCTGCGCGTCGAGCCGCGTGCCGCGCGCGAGCACAGCCGCGGGTGTCGCGGCGCTGCGGCCGGCGCGGATGAGACCCGCACGCACATCGCCAGCGCAGGACAGTCCCATATAGACGACAACGGTGGTGTGCCGATCGGCCAAGCCGTCCCAATTGAGCGTGCGCGCGTTCGCGGTACTGGCGGTGACGAAGGTGAGCCGCGTCGCCTGCTCGCGCATGGTCAGCGGCAGGCCCGCTTGCGCGGCGCAGCCGAGTGCGGCGGTGATGCCCGGCACAACGAAAGTGGCGATGCCGGCATCGCGCAGATAGTCGAGCTCCTCGCCGCCGCGACCGAACACGAAGGGGTCGCCGCCCTTCAGGCGCACCACCTGCAAGCCATCGCGTGCGGCCTGCGCGAGTCGGCGGTTGATCTCGCCTTGGCCGATGCCTGGTTCGCCCTTGCGCTTACCGACAAAGACCAGCGTGGCATCGCGCCGGGCGCGACTGAGGATGTCGGTGGCGACTAGTTCGTCGTAAAATACGGTGTCGGCATTCTGCAGCAGTTGGAGCGCGCGCAGAGTGAGCAGATCGGGATCGCCCGGACCGGCACCGACCAGATGCACGGCGCCCGATTTCGTTTCCGGCAGGCGCGCGGCGTCGATTGCACGCCCGAGTTCCTCTTCGGCCTCGCGCCGGCGGCCGGCGAGCGCGGCGGCCCCGATCGGCCCGTCGATAATCTGTTCCCAGAAGCGACGCAGCGAACGTGAGCTGTGGCGTGTGCGCGCGAAAACCTGCCGATAGCGGCCCATCAGGGCCGCGAGCTCGCCGATGCGCGCCGGCAGCAGTGCCTCGATGCGCTGGCGCAGCCGCCGCGCCAAGACCGGCGACGCTCCGCCGGTGCCGATTGCAACAACCACGTCGCCGCGGTCAACCGTTGCCGGCACGATGAAATTCGAAAGCTCCGGCCGGTCCACAACATTAATAAGCCTGCTCACAGCGCGTGCGCGTGCGGCCACCGCCTCGTCGCGCGCATCGCCATAGGCGGAGACGACTGCGACGAATTCTGACAAGTCGGCGGTGAGCGGATCGGCGGCAGCGATCTCCACGCGGCCGGGCAGAGAGCTTGCCATCGACAGATCGGCGGAGACGTCGAGGTCGCCGCAGAACCAGCGCACGGTCGCGCCGGCGGAGACGAGGAGGCGCAACTTAGCGCGCGCGGTCGCATCGTTGCCGGTCAGGGCGACCTTGCCCGCGGCAAGGTCGAGAAAGAGCGGAAGGAAACGCATCTCGATCATTTCCAAGATGAGAAATTGTTTCTATATAGTGGTCGAAGGCATTGAATTTAAAGCAGAATCTTCTCCCAAAGGGATGGGCGCGCTTGGCACAGCACCACCGTTCCGCGCGCAAAGACGACACGTTCATCCTGCGGCGATGAAAAAGTCGGCAGACCCATGTGCCCGCCTGCCATGATCGGCGCCGACAGCGGCAAATGATTGCACTGGATGCTGGTTAACGCTCAAACCGCTGCCAGCGGCGCGTGCCGCTGCGGCTCGTCGGCAACGATCTGCCCGTCGACCAACTCGATACGCCGGTCCATGCGTTCGGCGAGGCCGAGGTCGTGCGTCACCGCGACCACGGTCTTGCCGTGCTTGGCGACGAGATCGCGCAAGACTTCGAACACTTGTTCGCTCGCTTTCGAATCGAGCGAGCCGGTCGGCTCGTCGGCGAGAATGATCGGCGGCTCGTTGCCGAGGGCGCGGGCGACCGCAACACGCTGGCGCTGGCCGCCGGACAATTGATCCGGCGTCTTGTTCATATGATCGCCAAGGCCGAGTGCGCCGAGCAGGTCTTGGGCGCGCTTGCGCATGGCCTCGTTCGACAGCCGGCCGAGCGCCCGCATCGGCAGCATGACGTTGTCGAGCACGGTGAATTCCGGCAGCAGGAAATGGAACTGGAAGACGAAGCCGATGAGCGACAGCCTTGTCATGGCGCGCTCGGCCTCGTCCATATGCGCGGTGGCGCGGCCGCGGATCAGCAGCTCGCCGGCGGTCGGCAGATCGAGCAGGCCGAGCAGATAGAGCAACGAGGATTTGCCGGAGCCGGAGGCGCCGGTGATGGCGACGAATTCGTTGGCGCCGATCGTGAGGTTGATGCCGCGCACCAGCGTGGTTGGCACGACGCCCGGCAAAATGCGTGTGACGTCGCGCGCCTCGATCAGCGGCACGGCGTTCATGTCGCGCCCCGGATGATTTCGACCGGATTGCCGCGCGCGGCCTTGCGCGCCGGCTGGTAGCCGGCGACGACCGAAGAGGCGAGCGCCACCGCCCCAGCCATCAGATAATGCACATAGGTATAGGCGAGCGGCAGGTGATCGCTGTCGAGAAACGGGTTGGTGATGCGGATCGCGCCGAGAATGCGGCAGAGCAAATAGCCGAGCGCAAAGCCGGCGAGCGCGCCGGCAAGCCCGATGATCAGCGCCTCCAGCACGAAAATCGAGCGCACGGTGAACTCGGTCAGGCCGAGCGACTTCATGATGGCGATGTCGCGCGCTTTTTCGTGCGTGATGGTGGAGATGATGTTGAAGGTGCCGAAGCTCGCCACCAGAAGGATGGCGCCGACCACCGCATACATGATGATGTTGCGGATGATGAAGGTCGACAGCAGGTCCTCATAGGCCTCCTGCCAGGATACCGATTTGTAGCCGGTGTCGTTCTCGATGCGGGCGGCGACCTCGCGCGAGCGCATCGGATCGGCGAGGCGCACGCGCAATTCGTTGATCAGGCCGGTCTGTTGCGCGAGAATTTGCCCGGTCTTGGTGAGCACGAACGCCGTGCTCTCGTCCTGCTGGCGCACGCCGGTGTGGAAGAAACCGACGACCTGCGCGGTGACGTTGGCGCCCTCGCTGGTCTGCAGCGTGATATTGGCGCCGATGCGGGCGCCGATCTTCTCCGACAGACGGTCGCCGATGACGATGGCGTTGGTGGCGCGGTAGAGCGCGGTGAGCGTCGCCCCGCGCATTTGCTTGGGCAGTTCGGAAACCCTCGCCTCGCGGCGCGGATCGATACCGGTCACCGTGGTGGAGACGTCGTGGTTGGCGTAGCGGATGATGGCTTGCACTTTCACCGAGGGCGCGATGCCGCCGGGCAGCCAGGCTTCCAGCGCCGCCATGGTGGCGAGCGGATTCTTGATGCCAGGCCGGCGCGCCTCCGGCGTCAGCCCATGGATTTCGGCGGCAGCGTAGAAATTCTCGGCCGGCTGCGGCGGCGGACGCCGCAGCTCATCGGAGATGGTGATGTGCGGCAACGTGTTGACCAGGCGCTGGGTAAAATCGTCCTGCGAGCCCTGCATCAGCGCCGCCATCATGATGGAGAAGCCGACCCCGGTGGCGACGCCGGCGACGGCAAAGCCGGTCTGCCGCACGCGCGCGCGCACGTGGGTCCACGCGATGTCGGCGATGAGGTTCATGGCGCCGCGGTGACCAGCACGCGAGCGCCGTCCTTGAGGTCGGTCGGCGCCGGCGCCGCCACGCGTTCGCCGTCCTTGAGGCCGGAAAGGATTTCGACCGCGCGGGTGCCGCGGATGCCGACCGCGACCTCGCGCCTGCGTACGTGATCGCCGTCGATCACGAACACCGCGTTGCCTTGCAGCGCGTCGGCCGGCACCAGCAGCGCGTTCGGCTTCTCGCGCGTGACGATGTTGGCTTCCACGCTCATGCCGGGCTTGAGCGGCGTGTCGTCCGGCAGCGCCGCCTTGATGCGGAAGGTCTTGGCGTTGACGTCGCCCATCGGCGTGATCTCGCGCACCTTGGCCTCCAGCCGCCGCTCGGGGAAGGCGTCGGTGCGTAACAGCACGACCTGCCCGATGGCGACACGCGGGATGTCTTCCTCGTTGACCTCGGCGACCACCTGCAGCGGCTTGGGCACGCCGATACGGAACAGGATCTGCCCGACCTCGGTGATCTCGCCGATCTCGCCGTCGCGGCGCAGCACCACGCCGTCCATCGGCGCAACGATGGTGTAGTCGTTGATCTTCTCGTCCTGCGCATTGATCTGCGCCTGCACCTGCTGCAGGTCCATGGCGGCGCGCTCATGCGCCTGCGTGGTGGCGGCGCCGCTCGCGATCAGCGCGCTCACCCGCGACATTTCGCGCTTGAGGAAGTCCTCGCGTGCCTTCAAATCCTGCAATTGCGCCTGCACCTCGCGGTCGTCGAGGCGCGCCAGCACTTCGCCTTTCTTGACGTTTTTGCCCTCGCAATCGCAGATATCGATGATGCGGTCGCGCACGACGCTCGCCACCTTGGCCCAGCGCACCGGCTCGACGCCGCCGGTGGCGTAGACGATCTCGACCGCGGTGCCGCGGCTCGCCGGCGCCGCCGCGACCTGCGGACCGCGGCCAAAGCGCCACCAGCCGGCGCCCGCCGCCAGCAGCACGATCAGCACGGTGACGATGAGGACTCTGCGGTTTTTCACGGGGCGCAACCTAGCCGGCCAAGGCGGCTAAGTCTTGATGTAGCGCAAGCATCGAGTTGTCGTCCCCGCGAAGGCGGGGAACCATACTCCGCAGCACATCGCGAGGGCACGGCGTAGGGTCCCGAGTCTCCCCCCGATCAGGTCGGGGGCGCCCGGGACGACGGACTACGCAACCGCCTTAATGACCTCGGCGAGCTTGGCGAACAATTCGCCGATCTGCGCTTCGGTCACGATCAGCGGCGGGCTCATGGCGAGCGTATCGCCGACGGCGCGGAACATGACGCCGTGCTCGAAGAAGCCGAGATCGAGCGCCTCATAGCCACGCTTGCCGACGCCGTCGGGCTTGCTCGCGAGGTCGATGCCCACGGTCAAGCCGACCGGGCGAATGTCGAGCACGTTGGGCAGGCCCTTCAATCCCATCGCCGCCTGCGCCCAAATCGGCTCCAGCGTCTTGGCGCGCGCGAACAGATCCTCCTCGCGATAGAGATCGAGCGTGGCGAGGCCGGCGGCACAGGCGAGCGGGTGCGCCGAGTAAGTGTAGCCGTGGAACAATTCGATGACGTGTTCGGGCCCCTTCATGAACGCGTCGTAGACATGCTTGCGCACCAGCACGCCGCCCATCGGCACGGTCCCTGAGGTGATGCCCTTGGCGAAGGTGATCATGTCGGGCGTCACGCCGTAACGTTCGGCGGCGAAGGCATGCCCAAGCCGGCCGTAGCCGGTGATCACCTCGTCGAAGATGAGCAGGATGCCGTGCTTGTCGCAGATGGCGCGCAGACGCTGCAGGTAGCCCTTGGGCGGCGCGAGCACGCCGGTCGAGCAGGCGACCGGTTCGACGATTACCGCCGCGATGGTGGAGGCGTCGTGCAGCGCGACCAAGCCGTCGAGCGCGTCGGCGAGATGGGCGCCCCACTCCGGCTCGCCGACCGAGAAGGCTTGCTCGGCGCGGTTATAGGTCATGGGCAGATGATCGACGCCGGCGAACAGCGCGCCGAATTGTTTGCGGTTGGCGACGATGCCGCCGACGGCGATGCCGCCGAAGCCGACGCCGTGATAGCCGCGCTCGCGACCGATCAGCCGCACGCGCGAGGCCTGCCCGCGCACATTGTGGTAGGCGAGCGCAACTTTCAGCGCGGTGTCGACCGCCTCGGAGCCGGAATTGCAGAAGAACACGTGATCGAGATCGCCGGGCGCGAGCGCGGCGATGCGGCTGGCGAGCTCGAAGGCTTTCGGATGCGAGAACTGGAAGGCCGGCGCATAGTCGAGCTCGGCGGCCTGCGCCTGGATGGCGGCGACGATCGGATCGCGGTTATGCCCGGCGTTGGTGCACCACAGACCGGCGGCGCCGTCGATGATGCGGCGGCCGTCGGTCGCGATGTAGTGCATGTCCTTGGCGCCGGCGACCAGCCGCGGCCGGCGCTTGAAGGCGCGATTCGGCGTGAACGGCAGCCAATAGGGTTCGAGGTCGTTGGGGACGTTGACGACCTGGCTTGCGGCTGCGGTTGTGCGACTCGGGGCCATCGGGCTTGAACCTGTGCGCGCTGGTTGTATCAAGGCAATATCAGAATACCGACGCAGGGATGATTTTCAAACATAACCGTACCACGTCCTATGCACATGAGGCTGCAGGTTTCTCACCGACATTTTATTCCACAGCCCTTCCCTGACCGCATGATTGCAGCCATGTTAACTTAACCGTCGTGTGGGCTGACGGATTTTGGGGCGCTGAGTGGGAATACGAGAATTGCGAATGCGCGCCGACCCGAATGCGTCGGACGTGCGCGCCGCTTTGAACCGCGTGACCGCAAGTCCGGCGTTTCAGAAGGCGAACCAGTTGGCAAGTTTTCTCCGCTACGTGGTGGAGGAAGCGCTGGCCGGACGCGGCGAGCGCTTGAAAGCTTACACCATCGCCACCAGCGCGCTTGGCCGCGACAACACCTTCGATCCGCAAACCGATCCGATCGTGCGCGTGGAGGCGGGCCGCTTGCGCCGCGCGCTTGATCAGTATTACGGCGGCGACGGTTGCAATGACTTGATCGTCATCGAACTGCCGATCGGCTCCTACGTGCCGTCGTTCCGTTGCCTAACATCCCATGGTCGCGAATGGCTTGGGATGGCTGCAAGGCAGGGCGGGCGCTCGGTCGGGGTCAACTCGCGGCAGGATCAAGGCTTCGATGGTCTCGCTGACGTGCTGCCACAAGTGATCGCGCTTTGCCGGACCATTGGCGAACTCGGTCAAATTCAGCCGTTGCCTTTCACTTACGAAAATACCGACGCGACCGCGATTGAAGTGGTCGTCATGCTGGACGATCTCATCGCCAAACTTACAAGGGCTGGCGATTTGCGCAGCGCTGTCGAGGCGATTCTTGATGCGGCGATCAAGCTGCACGATACGAATCTCGGCAACATCCAGCTTTTCGACGAAAAAACCGGCGACTTGACCATCATCGCGCAACGCGGATTCAAGACCCCGTTTCTCGAATTCTTCGCCAGCGTATCCGCCAGCGACAGCAGCGCCTGCGCCCGCGCCTTGCTTGACGGCGGCCCCGTCATCATCGCCGATGTCGAGCAGGACGAAGGTTTCGCCCCCTATCGCGCGGTCGCGGCCGAAGCCGGTTTCCGCGCCGTGCAATCGACGCCGCTGATAACCAGCGCCGGTGAAATCGTCGGCATGCTCTCGACTCATTTTCCGCAACCGCATGAGCCCTCGCGACTCGCCATGCTCACCACCCAGCTCTATGCGCGCCTAGCTGCCGACGCCGTGGTGCGATTAAAAACAAGCGGAGCGTGAGGTCCGCTGATCGCAGCGCAGCAAATCAATATCAGGATACCGGCGCGAGGCGAGTTCAAACATAGCGCTGAGATAGAACTATGGAATTCTTCACTCACATTTTACCGCGCGGCACGTGCAATTGGAGTCATCCTGGATCGACCGTCTCGCTGCGCTAGGACGTCGAGACGGAATGCGGGAATTGGGAATGCGCACCGACCCGAATGTGTCGGACGTGCGCGCCGCTCTAAACCGCGTGACCGCAAGTCCGGCGTTTGAAAAGTCGAACCAGCTGGCTAGCTTTCTTCGCTACGTGGTGGAAGAAGCTCTCGCCGGACGCGGTGAGCGCTTGAAAGCCTACACCATCGCCACCGCAGCGCTTGGCCGCGACAACACCTTCGATCCGCAAATCGATCCGATCGTGCGCGTGGAGGCCGGCCGCTTGCGCCGCGCGCTGAAAGCTTACTACGCCGACGAAGGCCGCAACGATGCGGTCGTGATATCCTTACCTGTCGGTCAGTACACGCCGGTCTTCCTCAACAATGCAAAACGGCACGGCTTCATCGGACGCCTGCGGCACGCCGGCAGCCAGCTATCGGAGCGGTGGGCAAGGAATCGCCGGCTGGTGATCCTGATCGTCGTCATCGCGGCCGTGGTCAGCGTGACGCTCAATCTCGCCGCGATGGTGTTCACGCAGAAGGTTCTGCCGGCGTTCAGCGCGCAGAGCGTCACGAGACCGGCCCTTGCTCAACCGGACACGGACGCCCCAGCCCCGCGCTGATCCTTGCCGCCTCGCCCCGCCACTGCTACCAACCCGGCCACTCGCGACTCGCTTGAAGCGCCGATGGCCAAACCCACCGACAAACCGCAAAAACTCAAGGCCCGTCTGCCGCGCGGGCTCGCCGACCGCGGGCCGGCCGAGATCGCCGCGACGCGGCACATGGTCGAGGTGATCCGCGTGGTGTTCGAGCGCTACGGCTTCGAGCCGCTGGAGACGCCGGCGATCGAATACACCGACGCGCTGGGCAAGTTCCTGCCCGACCAGGACCGGCCGAACGAAGGCGTGTTCTCCTTCCAGGACGATGACGAGCAGTGGCTGTCGTTGCGCTACGACCTGACCGCGCCGCTCGCGCGCTACGTGGCGGAGAATTTCCAGCAGCTCGCGCTGCCCCATCGCTCCTATCGCTACGGCTGGGTGTTCCGTAACGAGAAGCCGGGGCCCGGCCGCTTCCGCCAGTTCATGCAGTTCGACGCCGACACGGTCGGCTCGGCGAGCATGGCGGCGGATGCCGAGATGTGCATGCTGGCCGCCGACACGATGGAGGCGCTTGGCATCAAGCGCGGCGATTATGTGGTGAAGGTGAATAACCGAAAGGTGCTCGAAGGCTTGCGAGAATCGATAAACGTGGTCGAGCCAATTAGCGATTCACAATGGCTCGCTGTCTTGCGATCAATTGACAAGTTCGATCGATTGGGACCGCACGGTGTTCTTCAGCTCCTAACGACCGGCCGCGAAGACGAGAGTGGCGATGTTACAAAGGGCGCGGAAATTTCCGCCGCCGCTGCCGATAATGTAATGCGTTTCTTGGGGTACTCTCAAAAAGCTGGCGCGGGATATTGGTTCGATCAATTGCTGGCCGATAGTGCAATCGACAATAAAGTTCGATTGGACTGGTTTGAACAGAACGTAAAGCTTGGGCCGACGGGCCTCCAGGGAGTCCAAGAACTCAGAGATATCGCCACATTTGCTCTCGCTGCAGGCTACGACGAGTCGCGAATTCTTATTGATCGTGCCGTCGTCCGCGGGCTCGAGTATTACACCGGCCCGGTCTACGAAGTTGAGCTCACCTTCGAAATCAAGGACGACAAAGGTCGCCCTGTTCGCTTCGGCTCGGTCGGCGGCGGCGGGCGTTACGATGGCTTGGTCTCGCGCTTCATGGGCCAGCCGGTGCCGGCGACCGGCTTCTCCATCGGCGTCTCGCGTTTGCAGGCAGCGCTCGCCGCGCTCGGCAAGATCGGCGGCAAGCCCGAGCCCGGCCCGGTGGTCGTCACCGTGTTCGACCGCGGGCGCGTCGCCGACTATCAGCGCATGGTGGCGGCGTTGCGCAACGCCGGCATCCGCGCCGAGCTTTATCTCGGCAATCCGAAGAACCTCGGCAACCAGCTCAAATATGCCGACAAGCGCAACGCCCCGTGCGTCGCCATCCAGGGCGGCGACGAAAAAGCGCGGAACGAAGTGACGCTGAAGGACTTGATTGCGGGTGCCGCGCTCGCGCGGCTCGACAAGAACCGCGACGATTATCTGCAACGCCAAGCCGAGGCGCAGGTCACCGTGCCGGAAACCGCGCTGGTCGAGGAGGTGCGCAAGCTCTTGAAGCGCCACGGGCTGACATAGGCGCCGCCGCAAACGCGGCGCGCTCCCTCTCCCCTGTGGGGAGAGGATTGGGTGGAGGGGGGCTCCTGACTCACGATAGGCCATAACCCCTCACCCGCCCGCCTTCGCCAAAGCTTCGGCGGGCGACCTCTCCCTATGGGAGAGGTGAAGCGCGGCTGGCGCAGCGCTTGCATTCGAGACGTTCAGCAACGGAAACCGCATGCGTATCCTCACCGCACGCCACGCCACCTCCTACCGCTATGCGCGGCCGGTCAAGCTCGGCCAGCACCGGCTGATGCTGCGCCCGCGCGATTCCCACGACCTGCGCCTGGTCGGCGCCGAGCTGACGCTGTCGCCGCCGGGGCAGACGCGCTGGATGCACGACGTGTTCGGCAATTCGGTCGCGCTCGTCGACTTCGCGCAGCCGACCACGATGCTGTCCATCGTCTCGACGTTGAAGATCGAGCGCTACGGCATCGAAGGGCCGGCCTTCCCCATCGCGCCGGAGGCCGAGTTCTATCCCTTCATCTATTCGAGCAGCGACCGCGTCGACCTCGGCCGTCTCAACGAGCAGCATTTTCCCGATGCGGACGGCGTGCTGGCGCGTTGGGCGGACAGTTTCGTCACCGCGCGGCCGATGCGCACGCTCGATCTGCTCGCCGCCATGAACGCCGCGCTCAAGCCGGTCGTCGTCTATGCCGAACGGCACGAGTCGGGCACGCAATCGCCGGCCGAGACGTTGCAAAAGAAGAGCGGCGCCTGCCGCGACTTCGCCATGGTGTTCATCGAGGCGGCGCGTTACCTCGGCTTCGGCGCCCGCTTCGTCTCCGGCTATCTCTACGACCCCTCGCTCGACAAGGGCGACGCAACGCAGGCGACCGCGGCCACCCATGCCTGGGCCGAGGTCTATCTGCCCGGCGCCGGCTGGATCGAATACGACCCGACCGACGTGCTGATCGCCGGCGAATATCTGATCCGCGTCGCCGTCACCCGCGATCCCTCGCAGGCGATCCCGATTTCCGGCAGCTATGTCGGCGCGCCGGAGGACTTCCTCGGCATGACCGTCGAGGTGGCGGTGACGCAGAGTGGCTAGCGCGTGATGGCCGGAGGGCACGGCGTGCTCCCTCCCCTTGAAAAGGGGAGGTTGCCGAGACTCGCTACGCCACTTTAATCGACTGACAGTCAGCGTGCCCCGACGCAAGCTCTACGCGCCTCAGCGCTGCGGCGGCATCCGCTTCTGCAGATCGAGGATGTTCATGGTGATGCCGTTGCCCATGATCATGTCGCCGGGCCGCTGGCCGGGCTGGCAAGGACCGAGCCAGTTTGCCGCGACGGTCATGTGGGTCGACGGCCCAGCGTTCAGGGCGCCGGGCAGCGGCGGGCCGCCTTCGCGTGTCGAGTGCACGTCGACGGAGTAGCTGCTGTCGAAACTGCCGGTGACGACCGCGTGCGACGTCGTGGTGGCGCCGTTGATGATGCAGATCGAATCGATCGTCAGCGTGGCGCCGGAGCGCGTCAGCTCCTGCTTGCTGCAGACCTGCCCGACGGCGCCGCCGAAATTCGAATTCATCAGCTTGTCGGTCTCCGCGTCGATGCATTCGCGCACGGTATGCGGCGGAATACGGCTGCCGACGAAGGTTATATTGACCTCCCAAAGGCCGGGTTTGCGCGCCGGCAGGTCGAGCGCGAGCGCTGGGCCCGCGACGACGAGAGAGAGGGCGGCAAAAGCGAGGCGGTAGCGCATGGCGAATCCTCCGGCGCGAGACGGCCATGATAGCACGCCGATGACGACAGCCGGATGCGTAGAAATCCTCGGCCGGCGGCCGCCCGGACGCGCGAATTCGTTAACGAAGGCCCGTTCGCCCGGTTCAGCGCCGGACGCAAACACGGGTCGAATCCTTAAGGGCTCCGTGCTAAAGCCTCGCCGGCCCGCGAGCCGGCGGGCGAGACACACGATGCTGTTGATGGACGCGCGCGTACCCAGCGAAGCCAACGAGCCCGATGCGCGGGCGGAGGCGTTGATCGCCGCCTATGAGCGCGCCGGCTATCGCCGCTGCGCGCCCGCCATCCTGCAGCCGGCCGAACCGTTCCTCGACCTCTCCGGCGAGGACATCCGCAAGCGCATGTATCTGACCACGGCGCCGGGCGGTGGCGACTTCTGCCTGCGGCCCGATCTGACCATTCCGGTGTCATGCGATTATCTCGCCTCGTCCGCGGCGGGCGATCCCGCCGGCTACTGCTACCTCGGGCCGGTGTTTCGTCACCGGAGGAACGAGCCGGCGGAATTCCTGCAGGCCGGCATCGAATCCTTCGGCCGCCCCGACAAGGCCGCCGCCGACGCCGAAATGCTGGCGCGCGGGCTCGAGGCGGTGACCCACTATGGCCTCGCCTCGCCCGACATCCACACCGGCGACGTCGCGCTGTTTGCGAGCCTCATCGCCGGCCTTGATCTGCCGGGCGCCTGGAAACGGCGGCTGATCAAGGATTTCAACCGCAAAGCCAACCTGGCGCAGGATCTGGCCCGCCTCGAGCTCGGCGGCAGCAACAACCGGCCGGAATATCAGGGCGTGCTCGCCGCGCTCGCCGGCTCCGATCCCAGGGGCGCGCACGCGCTGGTCACCGATCTTCTGTCGATCGCCGGCATCAACGCCGTCGGCGGTCGCTCGGTCGGCGAGATTGCCGACCGCTTCTTGGAGCAGGCGGCGCTCGGCGCCGCGACCAAATTGCCGCGCGACGTGCGCGGGTTGATCGAACGTTTCTTGGCGATCGCCGGCGATCCCGATGAGGCGGCGGCGGCGCTGCGTCAGCTTGCCGCCGACGCCGGCATGGCAACCGCGCTGGCGCCGGCGCTCGATCTGTTCGCGAGCCGCACTGGCTTCCTCGCCGCCCACGGCATCGACGTCAAGCGCGTGCGCTTCGCCACCGCCTTCTCGCGTGGCTTCGATTATTACACCGGCTTCGTGTTCGAGCTGACCGATCCCAAACGCACCGGCGATCCGCTGGTCGCCGGCGGCCGTTACGATGAGTTGCTGTCGCGGCTCGGCAGTCCGCAACCGATCCCCGCCGTCGGCTTCGCGGTGTGGATCGAGCGCCTCGCGGTCTATGGGGGTGGCCGATGAGTTCGCCGCTCGTGCTTGCGGTGCCGGCCAAAGGCCGCCTGCAGGAGAACGCCGAGGCGTTCTTTGCGCGCGCCGGCCTTTCGCTGATCAAGCCGCGCGGGGCGCGCGACTACCGCGGCGCCGTTGCCGGCCTTGACGGCGTTGAGGTCGCCTACCTTTCGGCAGCCGAAATCACCTCGCAGCTTGCCGCTGGCGCCGTGCATCTCGGTGTCACCGGCGAAGACCTGGTGCGCGAGATGATCCCCGACGCCGACGCGCGCGTGGTGCTCATCGAGGGCCTCGGCTTCGGCTTCGCCAATGTCGTGGTGGCGGTGCCGCAGGCCTGGATCGACGTGCGCACCATGGCCGACTTGGACGACGTCGCCACCGCCTTCCGCCAGCATCATGAGCGCAAGATGCGGGTGGCGACCAAATATGTGAACTTGACGCGCGGCTTCTTCTCCGAGCACGGCATCCACGACTATCGCATCGTCGAATCGTCGGGGGCGACCGAAGGCGCGCCGGCCGCCGGCACCGCCGAATTGATCGTCGACATCACCACCACCGGCGCGACGCTCGCCGCCAACGGGCTCAAAGTGGTGGAGGACGGCGTCATCCTGCGCTCGCAGGCGAATTTGGTCGCCGCGCGTGGCGCCAAATGGGGCGTCAGCGAGCGCGAGACCGCCCGCGTCATCCTCGACCGCGTGGCGGCGCAGGCGCGGGCGCGGGCCTTCCGCGAGGTACGCGCGCGTTTTGCCGCCTGCGACGCCCGATTGGTCGAAAGCGCGAAGCAAAAATTCGGCGTCGAGACGCCATTCGGCGGGCCGACCTCCTCCGGCATGTTGACGCTGCACTGCCCGCCGGACGCGGTCTACGCGCTCACCAGCTTCCTGCGCGAACGCGGAGCGGAAGCCGTCGCGGTCGCCGATCTCGGCTACGTGTTCTCGCGCGACAATCCGCTCTACGCCAAGCTGGAGGCGGGCCTGTAGCCGCGCTGCCCGCTCAGGGACAGGGCTGGGCCGAGATGGTGCAGGTGTAGTAAATCCCGGTCTTCCGGCAGTTGACGGATTTTTGCTGCGCGCGGTTCCAGTCGGCATAGCGTTCGCCGAGCGACGATGCTTTGACCCGCTTTTCCCAACCGAAGATCGCCGCTCTGAGGGCCCTGTCCTGCTGATCGGTGTCGTATCCCTCGGCGGTGAAGCCCGTCTTCGAGCAGCCTTGCGCCGCCGCCTGCATCGGTCCGACAATCAAGAGCATTGCGACCGCGGCCGCGATTAGTCCACCGGTTGCTAATTTGCGCATCTCACATTCCCACAGTGATCTATTCCCTGCCTGCAATATGCGAATCATTGCCATTGCCAGGCATTGACGCAGATCAAGCTGAGAAGAACCGTGCGGCCTCTTGCTCCGCCTTTGCCCTCGGGACTGCGGGTTGCACGCTGTTAAGGTGCGGCATTCCCCCTCGGCTTGCGGTGGCGGAACACGACGAAGTGCGAGAGCGAGAAATTCACCGCGAAGCTCACCGCGATCGCCGCCACCTTGGCCGCCCAAGCGGGAACGTGCAGCAGGGTCACCAGGCACCAGACCGTCGTAGTGTTGGCGAGAAAGCCGGCGAACTGCGACAGCGCAAAGCCGAAATAGCGTTTGAGGCCGAGGTTGCGGCCTGATTCGTGGGCGAAGGTGATTTTCGAGTTGAGGATGTAGGAGACGGTGACGGCGACCACCCAGGCCAAGCTATTGGCGGCGATGATCGGCAAAGCCAGATGGTAATAGCCAAAGGAAAACACCGCGAAGTCGACGGCCGAGTTGACCACGCCGACCATGGCGAAGCTCGCCGCCTTGAGCGCGAGCGCGCGCTCGTGCCAAGCCCTGTTGAGACGCTCGACGATGCTTAGCCGGGGACTCATTGCGGCTCCCGATAGCACGTTAAGCCTATCGCGCCATATAGGGCGCAGACGCGACAAACAGCCGCCCCATGCGCTATAGATCGCGGCGAGCAGATTTCGAGTTAAGGCGATGCCGGTGAAACCAAGCAAAGGAACACGCGCAGGAAAGCCCGGCCTGTCGATCGTCGTTCCGCTGTTCAACGAGGCTTTGGGCCTGCCCGGCCTGCACCAGCGCGTCGTCGCGGTGGCCGGCCGCATCAAGGAGAAGCGCGGCATTCCGATCGAAATCGTCTATGTCAATGACGGATCGAGCGACGACACGCAAGAGGTCGCGCAAGCGCTGCCGGCCGGCCCACTCGACTTCCAGCTGATTACCCTGTCGCGCAATTTCGGCAAGGAGGCAGCCCTGCTCGCCGGCCTCGACCATGCCCACCTCGGCGCCGTGCTGTTCATGGATGGTGACGGCCAGCATCCGCCCGATCTGATCGAGACGCTGGTTAAGCGCTGGCTCGAAGACGGCTACGACGTCGTCTACACCGCCAAGGCGCATCGCGAAAACGAGCCTTGGCTGCGCCGCACCGGCGTGCATTGGTTCTACGCCCTGATCAATTTCGGCCAACGCCAGCAGATCCCCGAGGACGCCGGCGACTTCCGCCTGCTGTCGCCGCGCGCGGCGGAGGCGCTGCGGCGGATGCCGGAGCGCAACCGCTTCTTCAAAGGCCTGTCGAGCTGGATCGGCTTCCGGCAAGCGCGCGTCGACTACGAGCCGGCGCCGCGCGCGCACGGCGCCACCACCTGGAATCTTTGGACCCTGATCGGCTTTTCCATCGAGGGGCTCACCTCGTTCACCGTGGCGCCGCTCCGGGTGGCGAGCCTGCTCGGCCTCCTTGTCGCGGTGGTAGCGCTGCTGTTCGGCGTCGAGATCCTGATCGAAACCCTCGTCTTCGGCAAGGACGTGCCCGGCTATGCCTCGCTCGTGGTCGGCATGATGGTGATCGGCGGCGTGCAGCTTCTGATGATCGGCGTGCTCGGCGAATATGTCGGCAAGCTTTTGTCCGAGATCAAAGCACGACCGGTCTATTTCGTCGCCGAGCACAGCGTGACGCCGGCGAAAGAAGAGGCCGAGCCGCGCGCCTCGAGCGCCGCCGAGTGACGACGCCGGCGCCGCGCCGCATCTGGCTCTGCGCCGACGACTACGGCATGGCGCCTGGCGTCAACGAGGCAATCCGCCAACTCATCGCGTGTGGACGCATTAACGCCGCCTCGGTCATGGTGACCGCGCCTGCGTTTACCGCCGAGGAAGTCGACGCACTCGATGCGTTGAACTCCGGCGCGAGGCGCGCCGCGCTCGGCCTGCACGTTACGCTCACCGCGCCGTTTGCGCCGGCCAGCAACGGATTTCATCCATTGCGCGCGCATCATTTTCCGCGCCTCAACGAGATGATGCGGCTGACGACGATGCGCCGCCTCTCGATGGAGCGGCTAACCATCGAAATCGGCACCCAACTCGGTCTGTTCCTGGAAGCTTTCGGCCGCCCGCCCGATTTTGTCGATGGCCATCAGCACGTGCATCTTTTTCCGCAGGTACGCGATGCCGTCCTCGGCGTAGTGGCGCAGGCGGCGCCGGCCGCCTGGGTGCGGCAATGCGGCCGCGCGCGCGGCGTGCGCGGCTTGCGCGACCGCAAAGCGCTTTTGCTCGACACCCTAAGTCTGCGCTTTCGCGCCAAGGCGGCACGGCTCAACCTTGCCACCAATCCGGCATTCGCCGGCACCTACGACTTTGCCAACGCCGATTACGCGACGATCTTTCCAAGGTTTCTCACCGGGTTGCCGGAAGGCGGCTTGATCATGTGCCATCCCGGCTTTGTCGATGCGGCGCTGAATAGCCTCGACCCGCTGACCGTGCAGCGCGAACGCGAATTTGCTTTTTTCGATTCCGATGCTTTCCCGCGCCTGCTGCATCAGCACGGGATCGCGTTGGCGGCGCTGTCTGCTGCCTAGAGCACAATCACCCTGGTGCCGACCTTCACGCGGCCGTAGAGATCGATGACATCCGCGTTGCGCATGCGGATGCAGCCCGAGGAAACGTTGTGGCCGATCGTCCATGGCTCGTTCGAGCCGTGGATGCGGTAGAGCGTGGAGCCGAGATAGAGCGCGCGGGCGCCGAGCGGATTGTCGGGGCCGCCCTCCATCATGCGCGGCAGATAAGGCTGGCGCGCCAGCATCTCCTTCGGCGGCACCCAATCCGGCCATTCCTTCTTGGCGGAGATGCTATGTGTGCCTGACCAAGTGAAGCCAGGGCGGCCGACACCGATGCCATAACGCAACGCCTTGCCGCCCTCCTCCACCAGATAGAGGAAATGGTTCGGCGTATCGATGACGATGGTGCCCGGTTTGTCCTTGCCGTCATAGACAACTTCCTGGCGCAGGAATTGCGGATCCATCTGGGAGCGCGAGTCGATTGCCCGCTCGGCGGGCGTGACATTGCCGTAGCGTTGCGGACGCGCGGCCTGCTCGCTCGGTGCATTGCCGAAGAGAAACTCGATGAAGCCGCCACCAAGATTGGCGCGGGTCGGCTCGGCATGCGTCGGCTCTGCCGCGGCCAGCACTTTCGGCGGCGCCACTTCCCGCGGCGGCGGCCCATAGAACTGCGCGGATGCGGCGGTGGTGCTGAAGGCGAGAGCGAGCAAGGCGGCGGAGAGGGAACGCGACATGGTGAACTCTTCTGTAATAAGACGCCTCAACTCAAAGCGAAAACCAACACCGTTTGGTAAACCCCCACGCGTTCGCGCGAGTTTGCTGCGCTTCATACGCGCCTTCGTCGGCTTAACCTTTATTTTGCGTAAAGCGTTCGGCGTCATGGTAAACGCGCAGTGACTTGCGTGCTGCGGCGGCGCACGCAACGCCGCGTTAATGGCGCACGGCTAGATTTTTCCGGATCAAGGGGATTGTCGTGCAGCGCAAAGTTTTCCGCATCGAGCAGATGGACGAACGCCTGCGGGCGCGGGCGTCCTTTGCGCAGGACGAGCCGAATACGCTGGCGCGCGAGCTCACGGCTGTCCGCGCCCTCCTCGCCGATATATCGCGGGACCTCTCCGCCGTGCTCACCGAGGGCAAGGAGCCGCGCCTGGCGCGCGCCGCCGGCGAGCTGGGCGCCGCCGTCGAGGCCATGGAGAAGGCGACCGACAAAATTCTGCATTCGGCGGAAACCATCGACGATTGCGCCAAGGCGCTCGGCGCCGCGCAGCAGAGCGATTACGGCCGCGGCGTCGCCCAGGACATCCAGGACCACGTCACCCAACTTTTCGTCGCCTGCAATTTCCAGGACCTCGCCGGCCAGCGCATTGGCAAGGTGATCGCGACCCTCGGCATGATCGAGCGGCGGGTGACGCTGGCAATCGCCCGCTGCAAGGGCGCCGACACACCATCGCCCGGCGCTTCCGCCTCGGGCGACCTGCTCAACGGTCCACGGCTGGACGGCGACGCCGGCCATGCGAGCCAACTCGACGTCGACACAATGTTTGCCTAAGCGGGCCGCCTGATCAGCGCAAAACAGGCGAGCGCGAGCGCCGCGAAAGCGGCGGCAAGGGCGAGCGCGGCCGGATCGGACGTGCGCTCGACCACAAAGGCCATCACCAGCGGCGCGGCCGACTGCATCAGCAGAAACGGTCCGGCCAGCCGTCCGATTAAGCGGCCATAGCCGGAAGCGCCGAACAGCGCGAGCGGCACCGCGCCGCGCGCGATAGTCAACAGCCCATTGGCTGCGCCGAACATCAGCGCAAACACCGCCGCCGTCGCCGTCGAGATGTCAGCTAGCGCAAGGACGGCAAAGGCACCTAACAGCATGGCGAGCGCAAAGCGCGCGAGCCAAAGCGGGTGCAGATCGCGGCCGAAGGAGAATTCGATCAGCCTCGCCCCAACCTGCGCCGGCCCGAACAGCGCGCCGATCCACACCACCGTTCCGGCATCAATGCCGGCGCGGCTGAAAATCGCCAACAGATGCGCAGACAGCCCCGAAGGGACGAAGGCGTAGGCGGCAAACGCGGAGGCGACAAGCAGGAAGGTCATGCCATGCGGTGGCAGGACTTTGACCGGCGCCAGCAGGTCGCTGGTCGTGGGCAAGTCGGCTTGGTGGCGCTCACGCGGCAGCGCCAAGGCATGCAGCGGCGCGGCGACCAAGGCGAGCAGCGCGGCATAGGCGAGATAGGTGCCGCGCCAACCCAAGGCTTCGAGCAAAAAATGCGTCAGCGGCCAGCTCACCGTCGAGGCAAAACCGCCGATCAGCGTCAGCGCGGTGATCGGTCGCCGCGCGGCGCCGCCGAAAATGCGGCCAAGGCTGGCGAAGGCGGAATCGTAGAGATTGGCCGCCATGGCGATACCGAGCACCATCCATACCGCGAGGTAGGCAAAGGCGTTGGCGGCGTGCACGATGAGCGCGAGACCGAGCGCGCCGATCAGCGAACCGACCGTCATGACCACATGGCCGCCGACGCGGTCGATGGCGCGGCCGACAAAAGGCGAGGCAAGTCCGGCGACGAGCAGGCCGAAGGAGAAGCCACCCATGGCGAAGGCGATCGACCAGCCGCGGTCGGCGGCAATCAGCGGCACGATCAATACCGGCGTGTAGAAGATCGTGCCCCAGGCGATGATTTGCGTGACGCCGAGCACCGGCACGGCGCGCCAAGAGCCGTGGATGAAGTCGCGGGCGGCGGCCATTGTCTCGGATGGCGCGGCGAGCGCCGCGGTTCAGGTCTTCGGCGGCGGCGGTGACGGTGGCGGCGGCGCCGGCTTCGGAGCGAGCCTGGCCTTCGGCTTGGGTTTCGGCCGCGGTTTCTTCGCGCCCGGCGCGGCGCAGCGCACATAGACCATGGTGCCGTAGCGGCCCTGCACCTCCGTATCCATCCAGCGCAGGATGAGGATGTGGCCGTCGAAGGAGACAACCTCGCGGTCCTGCGCACCGCCCGGCGGATCCTCGCCGGGACCGATATAGGTTTTGCCGCCGGGCGCGCCCTTGAGCTTGAGCTCGCTTGGCGTCGCCTGGTCGGCGAGATGCATCATCACGCCGCCATTCGGACCCAGCGTGATGACATAAGGATTGCTGCATTGCTGCGCAGCCGCCGTCTCGATGCGCGGGCGGTCCTCGTCCTTGTGATAGGCGGCGAGGCCCCAACGCCCGACCAAATCCTGCGGCGGAAAAGCCGGCGGCAAAGTCGGCACCACGCTCGGCTGCGGCGGCGCCTCCGGCTGCGGGCTCAAGCTCGGCAGATTCAGGGAAGAGCACGCAGCAAGCGCAAACGCGAGCAGGCCACCCGCCAGGGCGGTCGGCAGAGCGGGACAATGGCGGCGCATGGCGACTCCTTCCGGCGAGGTCAAAGGACTTTGCTGGGCAATGGCAGGAAGCGCAAGCACGGCGTTATTCAGGCCGGCGCAATCGCGGCGCCCGGCCAGCCGCCCGCCACGGGGTCCAGGAGGCGGGTTCGCGCTTGACTCCCCATTGCGAAACCAATATCTCCCCGGCAGCCGTTGGCACTCTCCACGTTTGAGTGCTAAGGCCCTGTCAACACGACAGTTTTGTAAACGCCCCGCGCGGGAAGCGCCGACGAGGAAGCCATGGCTAAAACCAAATTCCGTCCCCTGCACGATCGCGTGGTCGTGCGCCGTATCACCGCCGAAGAGAAGACCAAGGGCGGCATCATTATCCCCGACACTGCCAAGGAGAAGCCGAGCGAAGGCGAGGTGATTGCGGTGGGTCCCGGAGGCCGCGACGAGAGCGGCAAGCTGATCCCGATCGGGGTCAAGGCCGGCGACCGCGTGCTGTTCGGCAAGTGGTCGGGCACCGAAATCAAGCTCGACGGCGAGGAGCTGTTGATCATGAAGGAAAGCGACATCATGGGCGTGGTCGCCTGACCCCGCCGAAACCCAATCGGAGTAAATCGAAATGGCTGCCAAGGAAGTGAAGTTTTCCGGCGACGCGCGCGAGCGTATGCTGCGCGGCGTCGATATCCTCGCCAATGCGGTGAAGGTGACGCTCGGTCCCAAGGGCCGCAACGTCGTCCTCGACAAGTCGTTCGGCGCGCCGCGCATCACCAAGGACGGCGTCACCGTCGCCAAGGAGATCGAGCTCGAGGACAAGTTCGAGAACATGGGCGCGCAGATGGTGCGCGAGGTGGCACAGAAGACCAACGATCTGGCCGGCGACGGCACCACCACCGCCACGGTGCTCGCCCAGGCAATCGTCAAGGAAGGCGCCAAGGCGGTTGCCGCCGGCATGAACCCGATGGATCTCAAGCGCGGCATCGACATCGCGGTCAATGCCGTCGTCAAGGACATCGAGAAGCGCGCCAAGAAGGTCGGCTCCTCGGCCGAGGTTGCCCAGGTTGGCACCATCTCTTCGAATGGCGACGCCAATATCGGCAAGATGATCGCGCAGGCGATGCAAAAGGTCGGCAATGAGGGCGTGATCACCGTCGAGGAGGCCAAAGCGCTCAACACCGAGGTCGAGATCGTCGAGGGCATGCAGTTCGACCGCGGCTACATTTCGCCTTACTTCGTCACCAACGCCGAGAAGATGCTGGCCGAGCTCGAGGACGCCTATATTCTCCTGCACGAGAAAAAGCTCAGCGGCCTGCAGTCGATGCTGCCGGTGCTCGAGGCGGTGGTGCAGTCGGGCAAGCCGCTCATCATCATCGCCGAGGACGTCGAGGGCGAGGCGATCGCCACCCTCGTGGTCAACAAGCTGCGCGGCGGGTTGAAGGTCGCGGCGGTCAAGGCGCCGGGCTTCGGCGACCGCCGCAAGGCCATGCTGGAGGATATCTCCATCTTGACCGGCGGCCAGCTGATCTCCGAAGACCTCGGCATCAAGCTCGAGAACGTGACCTTGCAGATGCTCGGCCGCGCCAAGAAGGTGATCATCGAGAAAGAGAAGACCACCATCGTCAACGGCGCCGGCAAGAAGGCCGACATCGAGGCGCGCGTCAATCAGATCAAGGCGCAGATCGAGGAAACCACCTCCGACTACGACCGCGAGAAGCTGCAGGAGCGGCTGGCCAAGCTCGCCGGCGGCGTCGCGGTGATCAAAGTCGGCGGCGCCACCGAAGTCGAGGTGAAGGAGAAGAAGGACCGCGTCGAGGACGCGCTCAACGCCACCCGCGCCGCGGTCGAGGAAGGCATCGTGCCCGGCGGTGGCGTCGCGCTGTTGCGCGCCAAGAAGGCGGTCGGCAAGATCAGCAACGACAATCACGACGTCCAGGCCGGCATCAACATCGTGCTCAAGGCTCTGGAGTCGCCGGTGCGGCAGATCGCCGAGAACGCCGGCGTCGAGGGCTCGATCGTGGTCGGCAAGATCCTGGACGAGAAGTCGGAGACTTACGGCTTCGACGCGCAGGCCGAGAAATATGTCGACCTGATCGAGGCCGGCATCGTCGATCCGGCCAAGGTGGTACGCACCGCCTTGCAGGACGCGGGCTCGGTCGCCGGCCTTCTCGTCACCACCGAAGCCATGGTGGCCGAGGTGCCAAAGGAGGCGGCCCCGGCGATGCCGCCGGGCGGCGGCATGGGCGGCATGATGTAATCGCCGCGTAAAAACGGCACGAGCAAAAGGCCGCCGCGAGGCGGCCTTTCTGCATGCGGGCCGGCGCGAACCGCCACACCCTTGGCGCGTTGAGATTGGTTCGCTGTTCGTGGTCATATGTCCGCGCCAGCGGGAGGCCCCATGGACCAGCGCATCATCGACCTCTACGACCGTTTCACTCACGGCGATCTGAGCCGCCGCGATTTTCTCGATCGGCTGGCCGAGCTCGCCGGCTCGAGCGCGGCAGCCCTCGCCTTGCTCCCGCTGCTCCGCAACGACTATGCGCGGGCGGACACGGTCGCGCAAAACGATCCGCGGTTGGCAATCGAGGCCGTCGCCTATGAGGCGGGTGAGGTCAAGATCAACGCCTACCTCGCGCGGCTGAAAGACAAGGCTCGGCGGCCGGCGGTCATCGTCATCCACGAGAACCGTGGACTCAATCCGCACATCCAAGACGTTGCCCGGCGCCTGGCAATTGAAGGCTTCCTGGTGCTCGCCCCCGACTTGCTGTCACCGCTCGGCGGTACGCCCACCGACGAGGACCAGGCGCGCGACATGTTCGCCAACCTCAAGCCCGACGACGCCGCACGCTACGCCGCCGCCGCGGTGCCGGTCCTGGAGCGGCACCCCGAGTCGACCGGCAAGGTCGGCATCGTCGGTTTCTGCTGGGGCGGCGGCATCGTCAATCGCGTGGCGGTGCTGGCGCCCGACCTCAAAGCCGGCGTGATCTATTACGGGCTACAGGTGCCGGCCGAGCAGGTCGCCGCCATCCAGGCGCCACTGCTGCTGCATTACGCCGGGCTCGACCAACGAGTGAATGCCGGCATTCCCGCCTACGAGTCGGCGCTCAAGGCGAACCACAAGCGCTACACGATCTACATGTATCCCGGCGCCAATCACGCCTTCAACAACGACACCTCAAGCCGTTACGACAAGGCCGCCGCCGAGCTCGCCTGGAGCCGCACCATCGCCTTCCTCAAGCAGGAGCTGGGGCCGCGCGAGTAAAAAACGGTGGTGCGCGCGCGCGCCGGCTCGGCTAGTCTTTACCGGCAGGCATGGAGGATGAAATGGCGGACGCGGTGACGGCGGCGATCGGCGCGATCATCATGATCGGTTACATGTTTCTGATCGCGGCCAAGCTCGCGGCGGCGCCGTTGTGGGTTTGCGTCGTCATCGGCCTGGCGTTGATGCTCTGGGGCTTCTGGGGCGACGACTGGCGGCCGCTGTTCAAGCGCGACCGCCGATAAGCCGACGCTTCTCGCAAGCCGCGATCTAATCTTCTAAGGCGTTGACCAGCCAGTTCGCCGTGCGCAGCAGGCGTGCGTCGTCGCCGCGCTCGCCGATGAGCTGAACGCCCAGCGGCATGCCGCCCTCGCCCTTGAGCAACGGCAGCGACAACGCCGGCAGCCCGGTCAGCGTCCACAGCGAGCAAAACATCGGGCTGCCGGTCGCCTCGCCCTTGGGCGCGACGCCGGTCGAGGCCGGGGTGATGATGGCGTCGTATTCCTTGAAGACTTCGCCGAGCCCGGCGGCATAACGCTTGGCATTGTCGAGCGCGGCGAGATAGCGCACCGCCGGCACTTGGCTACCTTCGGCCAGGAAATCGCGCAACGTCTTGCTCGCAGCGTCCGGGTTGCGCGCGACGATGGCATTGAGATTGTGCGCCATGTCGACGGCCATAATGACGCGCTGGTCGTCCCAGGCCGAGGCGTAGCTGCCGCCGAGGTCGATCACGCTCGCACGGTCGCCGAGCTGCGCGACGAAGTTCTCAAAGGCGGCGCGTGTTTCCGACTCGGCCTTGTCCCAGATGGGCGTGCGCACGAAAGCAAAGCGTGGCGGCACCGGCGGCTCGCTCGCCGCAATCTCCAGGCAATCGGGCGCGGCAGCAAGGCGCGTGTCGCTGTCGTTAGCATCGTAGCCGGTAAGGACATCGAGCATCAGCGCCACGTCGGCGACCGAACGCGCGAACGCGCCGACGTGGTCGAGCGCCTTCGACAGCATCAGCGCGCCATGACGAGAAATCGTGCCATGCGTTGGCTTCACGCCGTAGACGCCGCAAAAGGCGGCTGGACGAATCATCGAGCCGTTGGTCTGCGAGCCGATGGCGAGCGGTACCATGCCGGCGGCGACCGCCGCCGCAGAGCCGGAAGATGAGCCGCCCGGCGTGCGCTCGAGATCGTGCGGATTGCGCGTCGGTCCCGGATGGTAATAGGCGAACTCGGTGGTCACCGTCTTGCCGATGATCACGGCGCCGGCCTCGCGCAGGCGGGAGACCGCTGTGCAGTCGTGCAATGGGCGGCGGCCCTTGAGCAACGGCGAGCCGCATTCCGTCGGATAATCGGCAGTGTCGAAAATGTCTTTGATCGCCACCGGCACGCCGTGCAGCGGCCCGACAGCCTTGCCATTGCGGCGGCGCTCGTCGAGCGCACGCGCCTGCGCCAGTGCGTGCTCGGCATCGAGATGCACGAAGGCACGCACCTTGTCGTCGACCGCGGCGATGCGCGAGAGGCAAGCGCCGACATAGTCCTCGGCGCGCATGTCGCCGCTGGCGATCCGTTCCGCGGCTTCGATTGCCGTCAGCGTTGCCAGATCGCCGTTGTCCACCATCAATTGGCGTATAGCTTGGTGGGCAGCCACAGCGCAATGCCCGGGAAGATGTAGACCAGCGCCATGGTGATGAACACCATGAACACGAACGGCAGCGCGCCGGCGAAGATCTGGTTCAACCGCACGTGCGGCGGCGCCACGCCTTTGAGGTAATACGCCGCCATCGCCATCGGCGGGGTGTTGAACGAGGTCTGGATGTTAAGCGCGACCAGGATGCCGAACAGCGTCGGGTCGATGTGGAAGGTCTTCACCAAGGGCAGGAAGATGGGGACGAAAATGATGATGATCTCGGTCCATTCCAGCGGCCAGCCGAGCAGGAAGATGATGAACTGCGCAAGAATGAGGAAGGTGGTCGCATTCAAATGCGCCGCCAACACCCAGCGTTCGATCACCTCGTGGCCGCCGAGGTAGGAGAACACCGAGGAAAAGGTCCACGAGCCGATGAACAGATAGCAGACCATCGCCGAGGTGCGGGCGGTGAGATACACGGCTTCCTTCAGCCGCTGAAAGGTCAGCGATCTGTAGGCAGCCGCCAGCACCACGGAACCGAGCGCGCCGACGGCGGCCGCCTCGGACGGCGTCGCCAGGCCGAGGATGATCGCGCCGAGCACCGAGAGGATCAGCACCGCCAGCGGAAAGAACGAGGTCAGCAGCGCCGTGAATATCTCGGTGAAAGGAATATGCCGTTCGAGTTCGGGCGGCCGCGGCGCCAGCTTCGGATTGATCAGCACGCGGATGATCACGTAGAGGCAATAGAAGCCCGCCAGCAGAAAGCCCGGGAGGAACGCCGCTGCGTAAAGCTGGACGACCGAAACCGATGTGGTGGCGCCATAGAGAATCAGCAGCACGCTCGGGGGGATCATGATTCCGAGGCAGCCGCCCGCGCAGACTACGCCGGCCGAGAGCTCGGTATTGTAACCGGCGCGCAACATCGCCGGAAAAGCCAGGAGCCCCATCAGCGTGACCACCGCGCCGACGATGCCGGTGGCCGTGGCAAACAGCGCGCAGGTGACCAGCGTCGCCACCGCCAGCGCCCCCGGCACCCGCCGCATCGACATTTGCAGCGAATAAAACAGCCGGTCGAGAATGTTCGAGCGCTCGACCACGTAGCCCATGAACAGGAACAGCGGCACCGCGGTCAACACGTCGTTCGACATCACGTCATAAGTGTTGGTGACAAGCAGGTCGAAAACGCGCGTGCCCATCGCGTAGTAGCCGAAGAAGACGCCCATCGCGACGAGGGTGAAGGCGATCGGAAAACCCAGCAAAATAACGACAATAAAAGCGGAGAGCTGGATCATCCCGATTTCGGGATTGGTGAACATCATCGCGCGGCCCCCACGTGCATCTCTTCTTCGATGCGCCGGCGATCCTCCGCCTCGGCCAAAATCGCAGACTCCATCTCTTCCACGTCGTGCAGCCGTTGCGGCCAAACGCCGTCGCGCAAGCAGATGATGCAGCGAACGATCTCGGCGAAGCACTGAACCAGCATCAGCACGGCCGCGATCGGGATGAGCGTCTTGTGCGGATAGACCGGCGCGCCCGTCGGGCTGTAGATGCTGACCTCATGGATCAGCCAGGACTGTTTGGCGTAAGGAATGCCGTAATAGAACAGCGCGCCGAAACCCGGCCCCATGAAGATGATGAAGAGCACAAGGTCGATCGCGGCCTGCACGCGGTACGGCCACATTCGGTAGACGAAGTCCCCGCGCACGTGTCCGTTGCGCGACAGTGTATAGGCGCCGGCCATGATGAACAGCGCCCCATACATGAAATAGCTCACGTCAAACGCCCAGTTTGTCGGAGCGCGGAAGAGGTAGCGCATAAATACGTCGTAACAGGTGCCGAGCGTCATGATGACGATGCACCAGCCAAACGCTTTGCCGACACCCGCGCTCAGTCGGTCGATGAAGAGGAGAAATTGTTCCACGGGGAATTCTCTCGCTTAGCCCAGACACGAACCCGCCGAGGCGGCGTCGCCGCCCCGGCGAAGTTTTTGCTCGGCGTTCAGGCCTTGATCGGTCCGAAATAATGCTCGTAGGCCGATTTGAAGTCGGCTTCGTTGTTGATGCTGTAGAAACCGACCCGCTTGCCCCAGCCCTTCTGGCTCGCCAGCACCTTCTTGATGAAGGGACCTTGCGCGGAATCGGCGCTGATCTCGTCGACGACCTTGTCCCAAGCCGCGAGCTGCGCCTTGAAGATGGCCTCCGAGGTGCGCTTGACCTGCACACCGTGCTTGGTGATCAGCGTCTCGAGGTCGTTTGAATAGATGTCCCAGGCCTTCCAGATGCTGTCAGAGTTCGACGCCATGCCGGCGAGCTTGAGAATCTGTTGCTGCTCCTTGGCCAAGCCGTCCCACTTGGCCTTGTTGTAGACGACCTCGATCGCTTCCGACGCCTGGTGGTAGGAGCCAAGATAATAGAACTTGGCGACGTCCTGGGCGCCGAAGCGCATGTCCGAGGTCGGATTGTTGAACTCGAAGGCCTCGATCACGCCCTTTTCCATCGCCGGCAGAATTTCCGGTCCGGGAAGCTGCGCGACGCTGGCGCCCATGGCCTGCATGACGTTGGAGGCAAGACCGACGGTGCGGTACTTCATGCCCTTAAAGTCATCCGGCCCTTTGAGCTCCTTCTTGAACCAGCCGAGCGGCTGCGTCGGCATGGCGAAGACGTAGAAGCCGACCACGTTGAGCTTGAGGATATCCTGCGTCAGTTCACGATAGAGGGCGTCGCCGCCGCCGTAATAGAACCAGCCCATGAACTGGCTGGCATTGGTGCCGTAAACCGGCCCGGTGCCGAACAGCGAGGCGGCGCGATGCTTGCCGTACCAGTAGGCCGGCACGCTATGGCAGCCGTCGAGCACGCCGGAATGGGTGGCATCCATCACCGAGAATGCCTTCACCACCGCACCGGCATTGAGATAGTCGATCTTCAGGCGGCCGCCGCCCATCTCGTTGACCTTGGCGGCGTAGTCCTTGCCGTAGTCGTTGAGAATGTCGGTGGCGCCCCAGCCGCCTTGCATCTTTAGCGTGACGGTCTGCGCACGCGAGACTTGCGGCATAGCGATGGTCGCCACGCCGGCAACAGCAGCTCCGCCGAGGAACTTTCGCCGCGTCGAAGCGGTCATATGTTTCGGTTTGGTCATTTCGTCGCCCTCCCTTGGGAATCGTGATTTTTTTTGTTTTTTGTGGTGGTGCCAAAAGCCTAACACCCACACTTCACACTTTAGTCTGTAACGAATTTTTATGCCAAACAAGCCCCGGGGCTGCCCCATGGCCGAGCAGGCGCGTCAAAAGGATTGGGGATTTCCGGCGCCAAAACGGCCCCGAACACGCGGCGTCGCCAAAATAAATTTCGCGTAAGCGCGGGCTTAGGCGTGTGAGCCTTGCGGCTCCCAGTTTTCCGCGCTGGCGCCGGCGAGCGCGCGCACGCGCTCCTCGTCCTTGGCGAATTCCTTGGCGTCGCCCGCATAGACGACGGCGCCGTCGTCGAGCACGTAGGCGCGGTCGGCGATCTCGACTGCGGCGCGCACGTTCTGCTCGACCAACAGCACCGATATGCCCTCGCCGCGCGCCGCGACGATGGTCTTGAACACGTCCTGTACGATCAGCGGCGCCAGGCCCTGACTCGGCTCGTCGAGCAAGATGAGCTTCGGATTGAGCAGAAGTGCGCGGCCAATCGCCAGCATCTCCTGCTCGCCGCCGGAGAGTTGGCGGCCCCTGTTGCTCTTGCGCTGGGCGAGCCGCGGAAACAGCTCGTAGATGCGCGGAATGGTCCACGGGCCCGGGCGCTCGAGCGGCACCTTGAGGTTTTCCTCGACGGTCAGGTTCGGAAAAATGCGGCGGCCTTCGGGAACGTAGCCGACGCCGATCGAAGCGACGCGGTAAGGTGGCCAGTCGGTCGTGGCGTGGCCGAAGATACGCACCGCGCCTTCGCGCGCATGCGTGAGACCGACGAGGCTGCGCAGCGTCGTGGTCTTGCCGGCGCCGTTGCGCCCGAGCAGCGTGACGATCTCGCCCTCGCGCACCTCGAGACCGACGCCGTGTAGGATGTGGCTCTTGCCATAGTAGGTATGCAGGCCTTCGGCTTGGAGGACGACGTCGCTCATGCCGCGGCCTTTCCGAGATAGGCAGCCTGCACGGCCTCGTTGGCGGCGATTTCCTTCGGCGTGCCCTCGGCGAGCATCTTGCCCTCGGCCAGCACCATGATGCGGTCGGCGAGATGGAAGACGACGCGCATGTCGTGCTCGATCAGCACGATCGACAATTTCTGATCGTGGTGCAGCCTCCGGATCAACTGCGTGATATCGTAAGTTTCTTGGTCGCCCATGCCGGCGGTCGGCTCGTCGAGCAGCAAAAGCCGCGGCTTCAGCGCCAGCGCCATCATGATCTCGTTGGCGCGCTGGTCGCCGTGCGACAACTCGCCGACCAGCCGGTCGGCTTTTTCCGACAGATTGCCCATCTGCAAGAGGTCGACGACGCGCGCTTTGACTTCTTCTTCCGCATCCTCGGTCTGCCAGACCCGTGTGCGATAGCCGCTGGCGACCTCGACGGCGATGCGCAGATTTTCGCGCACGGTGAGCTCGGGGAAGACTTCGGTGATCTGGAAGGTGCGGGCGATGCCCTTCCACACGCGGCGGGCCGGCAAGAGCGCGGAAATGTCTTCACCGTCGAAGATGATCTTGCCCGAGGTCTGCGTGAGGAAGCCGCTGATCATGTTGAAGAAGGTGGTCTTGCCGGCGCCGTTCGGACCGATCACGGCGCGCAACTCGCCAGGCTCCACCGTCATCGACACGTTATCCACGGCGATGAGGCTGCCGAAATGCCTGGAGACGTTTTCCACCTTCAGCAAACTCACGGCGCGAGCCTCCGCCGGATCATGCCCAAGAGGCCGCGTGGGAAGAACAGCACGACCAGCACGAAAATCAGCCCGACAAAGGACATCCAATTCTCGGTGTGGCTGGAGATGTAGTCGCGCAGCACGATAAAGATCGCCGCGCCGATGAGCGGACCCCAGAAAGACCGCATGCCGCCGAGCACCGCCATGATGACGAAATTGCCGGACTGGTCCCAGCGCAGGGCGCGCGGGTCGACGAAGTCGTTGAGCAGCGCGTACATCACGCCCGCGAGGCTGGCGAAGGCGCAGGAAATGACCCACGACATCCAGATGTGCCGGTCGACCGGAATGCCGAGAAAGCGAGCGCGCCGCTCGTTCTCGCGGATCGCCAGAAGCGTACGACCGAACGGCGACCGCAGCAGGAACGCCATGATGCCGATGGCGACGGCGAAGACCGCGAGCGTGAAGAAATACAACGCCTTGCCGTTATTGAGGATGTCGAGGGTGACAAAGCCGAAATGCAGGGGCTCGCGATGCCAGGCCGAAAGCCCGTCATCGCCGCCGGTGAAATCGCGCCATTGGAAGGCGATGAAGTAGAACACCTGACCGAAGGCAATCGTGCACATGGCAAAATAGACGCCGCGCAAGCGCACGATCAGCGGCCCGATGACCGCCGCCGCGACGGTGCCGAGCACGACACCGAAGGCCATCGCCAGCGGCGTGCTTTCGTAGACGTATTTCATGATCACGGCGGTGCCGTAGGCGCCGAGCCCGAAATACGCGGCGTGGCCGAACGACAGCACGCCGGTGTAGCCAAGCAGGAAATTGAGCGCCATCGCGGCAAGGGCGTAAACGAGAATCTCCGTGCCCAGCTCGACATAGCCGCCGGTCAGTGGCAGCCAGAAAGGCGCGGTCAAGAGCAGCAGCCAAATGATCGCATCGCCGGCGCGGGCGTTGAGGTTCTGCATCAGAAGCGTCCCTCTTCGCCGAACAGTCCACGCGGTCGCACCAGCAGCACGGCCGCCATCATGACGTACATGATCGCCTCGCTGGCCTGCGGCAGGAACACCGTGGTGACGCCGGAGGCCACGCCGATCAACAGCCCGCCGAGCAGCGTCCCGGGCAGGCTGCCGAGGCCGCCGATGATGATCGAAATGAAGCTCGGCATGATCAGCGAGTCGCCGATGGTCGGCTGGAGGCCGAGCATCCCTGCGGCCAGCACGCCGGCGAGGCCCGCCATATAGATGCCCAGCCCAAAATTGAGGTTGCGCAGGATGCGCACATTGACGCCGAGCACCGAAACGGTTTCGAGGTCGAGCGTGCCGGCGCGGATGCGCAAGCCGAGCCGCGTGTAGTTGAGGATCACGAACAGCGCGACGACGATCGCCGCGGCCATGCCGACCATGAAGACGCGGTAGCCGGTGAGGAAGAACAGCGACGAGGACAGCGGCGTCTGCAGCCAGGACGGGATCTGATACTGCAAACCTTGAGCGCCCCAGATGAAGCGCGTGCCGTCCTCGATAATGAAGGCGAGGCCGAAGGTCAGCAGCAGGCTGTAGAGCGGATCGCGACCATAGAGCTGACGAATGAGCCCGCGCTCGACGAGAAGGCCGAGCAACGCGGTCAGCAATGGCGCAACGATGAGTCCACCCCAGAAGCCGATATAGGGCAGCAACATGAAGGCGATGTAGGCGCCGATCGCCATGAAGCCGCCATGCGCGAAATTGATCACGCCGGACAGGTTCATGATGAGCGAAAGGCCGAGCGCCATCAACGCGTAGAAGGCGCCGATGATGAGGCCATTAAAGACATTAAAAAAAATGAGCTGAGCCATCATGTGTCGGTTACGTCCCAAACCCTCGGAACCGGCATCTTACAGAACGACGGCCCGTCCGTTGGCGGGCGGGCCGCATGTCAAAAACGCAAAGTTGAGGAGCCCTGTCAAGAACGACGCGGGCGCCGCGTTTATTCCGCGGCGCCCGGACGCACCGCGTCCTCAGCTCGGCCACACCATCTTGCAGCCGGTCTCCTGCACCGATAGCGCGGCGTCGGTGCCCTTGACCAGTTCGGTGACCTTGAACAGGTCTTCCTTGTCGCCGCCGGCCGGCGCCTTCTGCGAGGTACCGACGAACAGAGTCGGCATCAATTGATTGTCGCCTTCGCGATAGAACGGGTTGTTCGGCATCAAAGCGACCTCCGGCGGCAAGACAAGGCCCTGCATCGCCTTGGCAAGCTTCACCGCCTCGAGTGACTTGGCCTTCTCGGCGGCGAGCTTGCAGGTCCAGGCCGCGGCATAGCCGAACCAGGTGCGCGCAGTCGGAACATGGCCGCCGCTGCGCTTGCGCACATCGGCGACGAACTGTTCGACATGCGGCACGCCCGGCTGCTTCCAGTACCATTCGAAGCACCAGTCGCCGAGCAGCGCCTCCGGCGGCAGCGCGAGGTTGACCTCGAGCTCCTGCTGGGCGCCGGCGATATGCGTCTTCTTGTCGAGGCCGAACTGCACCGCCTGCTTGAGGCAGTTCACCATATCGTCGCCGGCGAGTAGCAGGATGAGCGCGTCGGGATTGGTCGACTGCGCCTTGATCAGATTGGCCGAGAAGTCGGTTGTGCCGAGCGGCGTATAGTCGGCGCCGAGCTCGGTGCCGCTCGCCTTCTTCAGGCTCGCCTCGAAGCCGGCCTGCAAGCTGCGGCCGAACGCGTAGTCGGTGGTGATGAAGTACCACTTCTTGCCGTAGCTCTTCAGCAGCAACTGCGACACGGAGTTTGTTTCCATGCGCGTCGTGTTGCAGACGCGGAACACGTTCCAGTGGCACTGCGTGCCGGTGACCGAATCCGTGTGGCCGCCCGGAACGATGTGGAACACCTTCTTCTCGAAGCTGACGTTCGCCATCGCCTGCGCCAGCGCCGAGTTGATGTTGCCGAGCAGGAAATCGACCTTGTCGCGCTCGATCAGCTTGTTGGCCTTCTGCACCGCGACGGCGGCCTCACCGCTGGTGGAGTCCTCGACGAGCAGATCGACCTTGCGCCCAAGGATGCCGCCCTTCTCATTGATCTGGTCGACGGCGAGCTGACAGCCGATCAGCTCGTTCTTGCCGACCGCGGCAAATGTGCCGGTCAGCGGATTGTCGAGGCCGATTTTGACGTTGTCGGCTGCCCATGAGGTGACGACGAAGGGCGCGGCGACCTGCAAGGCGCCGGCGGCGGCCGCGGTCTTTAGCACCGCGCGGCGATCGACTCTCGTGGAGAATAGATCAGAATTCATGCGTAACCTCCCCCAAGCTTGTTCGGCTGGCTGTTGAGCAGTTTTGGATTCAGCGCTGAATCGTTTGACAAGCGTCGCGTGCGCTGAGCGCGTCGCCTTTGGCGCCACCCCTGCGGCACACTAGTGCGCGGCAATAATCGAGCGCAAGGATTCAGTCGCTCATGGTAAAATTTTTTGTTTCGTCAGCGGGCACGGACGTCGAGTTCGATGCGCCTCGCGTAGCGCCGCGCTGCTCGACTTTCGTCGTAGAGTAGATCATAAGCGTAAGATACAGCAGCAGAATCGACGGAGTGAAACTGATCGCTTGCAGCGCCGGCCTCGACGCAGCATCGCCATGAGTTCGTGTCACGCACGCACCTTTCGTCGTTCCGCCGCGTCGGTCACAACAGGAGCCTGCCCGTGAAAGGCATCTTTTCCACGCTCGCCATCGTCTGGCGCATCGCCAGCCCTTATTTCCTGCGCGCCGAGGATCGTTGGGCGGGCCGCATTCTGCTCGGCGCCGTCATCGCCATCGAGCTGTCGATCGTCGGCGTCACGGTGTTGATCAACGAATGGAACGCACGTTTTTACAACGCGCTGCAGGACCGCAACTGGGACGCCTTCGTTTATCAGCTCGGCTATTTCTGCGTCTTGGCGGCGATCTATATCGTCATCGCGGTGTACCAGCTCTACCTCAATCAATGGCTGCAGATCCGCTGGCGCCGTTTTCTCACCCGCTCCTATCTCGATCATTGGCTCACGGGCGCCAATCATTACCGCATGCAGCTTTTGGGCGACGCCGCCGACAACCCCGACCAGCGCATCTCCGATGACATCACCCAGTTCGTCAGTTTGACGCTCGGCATCGGACTGCAATTGCTGAACTCGACCGTCACGCTGCTCTCCTTCATGGTGATCCTGTGGTCGCTGTCGGCGGCGGCGCCGTTGCATTTGTTTGGCGTGAGTTTCGATATTCCCGGCTATCTGCTGTGGGCGGCGCTGATCTATGCCTGCATCGGCACCGTGCTCACCCACCTCATCGGCCGGCCGCTCATCGCGCTCAACTTCCAGCAGCAACGCTACGAAGCCGACTTCCGCTTCAATTTGGTGCGGGTGCGCGAGAATTCCGAGCAAATTGCGCTGCTCGACGGCGAGCGCGCGGAAACCGACCGCCTGCTCATGCGCTTTGGCAACGTCATGGGCAACTGGTACGCCATCATGACGCGGCAGAAGAAGCTCACTTTCCTCACCGCCGGCTACGCGCAGATTTCGGTCGTGGTGCCTTTTATCGTGGTGAGCCCGGCCTATTTCGCCAACGCGATCCAGCTTGGCGGACTGATGCAGACCGCCAATGCCTTCGGCCAGGTGCAAGGCGCGCTGTCGGTGTTCGTCACTATCTACCGCAGCCTTGCCGAGTGGCGCGCGGTGGTCGAACGTCTCTCCGGCTTCGACCGCTCGGTCGCCGCCGCCCGCGCGGTGGCGGCAAGCCCGCCGGTGATCACACTCATGCCAAGCGCAGCCGACGCGGTCAGCTTCGACGAGCTGGCCGTGCGCTTGCCGAACGGCGTGCCGCTCATCAACGCCGAGCACATTGCCATTCACGCCGGCGAACGCGTGTTGGTGACCGGTCCCTCGGGCGCCGGCAAATCGACTTTGTTCCGGGCGCTCGCCGGCGTCTGGCCGTTCGGCGCGGGCCGCATCGAAATCCCGAAGGGCGCGCGCATGATGATGCTGCCGCAGCGGCCCTATTTCCCGATTGCGCCGCTCGCCGCCGCCGTCGCCTATCCGGCCGAGCCCGGCACCTTCGACGACGCCAAGGTGGCCGAGCTGATCGCCGCGGTCGGTCTGCCGGCACTCGCCGAGCGCATCGACGAGGAGCAGCATTGGAATCGCATGCTGTCGCCGGGCGAACAGCAACGGCTCGGCATCGCGCGCGCGATCCTGCAGGCGCCGGATTATCTGTTCCTCGACGAGGCGACCGCCTCGCTCGATGAGCCGGCCGAGGCCGCGCTTTACAAGCTGTTGCAGGCGCGGCTGCCCAAGGCCGCGATCGTGTCGATCGGCCACCGCGCGACGCTCGCCGCCATGCACCGCCGCTTCCTGCGGCTCGCGCCGGAGGGAAAAGTCAGCCGGCTTGCTGAGGCGAGCGCCGAACTTGTCGGTGCGCCGGCATCGGCTTGAGCGCAAACAAACGGGCGGCGGATCCGAAGACCGCCGCCCGCAAGTTTAGGGCAGAGATTGCGCGTCGATCTATTTGAGCGCCGAGATCGACGTATCGAACTTGAGCGTGGCGACGAAGCGGGTGTCGCAGGCGTCCATTCCCGGATGTCCGCCGACCACGCAGAGCGGGTTGGAACCGACATCCGTATTGGTGTCCCAATAACGCAGGTCGAGGGTGATGGCCTTCCAGTTGAAGTCGAGGCCGACGTCCCAGTAGGTGTAGCTCTGGACGCCGAGGTTGGCCGTCACGTCCGAGCTGAACCACTGGCGGCCGACTTCAGGATTGAGCGAGATGGTCACGTTCGGAATCGGCTGCCACGGCAGCGTGATCGTCGCGTTGACCGAATAGTAGCCCGCGTCGGCATTGCCGACCCACGGCAGCGCGCAGCCCGCGCCGTTACACTTGTCGTTGAAGTTCCAGCCGCCGTCGATGACGCCGGCGATGGTCAGCCAATCGGCGACCTTGTAGGAGGGCTTGGCATAGAATTCACCGAAGCTGCCGAAGCCGTTCGCTTCGCCATCCGGATACTCATAGTAGACGAAGCCGAGATCGAGGCCGAAATTGCCGAAGGTGAAGCGGCCGCCGCCCGAAATATCGAACTCGGCGTCGGCAAAGCCGGTATAGAGGCTCGAGCCCCACAGGCCGGCATAGAGCTTGAGCCAATCGGCGGCAGTGTAGTCGACCTCGAAATAGCCCTGTACCGCAGGCTTGTGCGCGGATTGCGAGACGCCGCGCAGTTCATAGTCGGTGGTGAAAGCAACGCCGAACAGCACATCCCACGGGCTCGGCGCAGCCGCCGGCACCACAGGCGCGGCTTTCGTCGGCATGTCCGCCGCATAGGCGGGAGCGCCGAGAACGGCCAGCGCTGCGGCCGCCAACAACATCGTCTTTTTCATAGGACCCTGCCCCTTTGATACATCGGCGGAGAAGCCGCCGATCAAGTTCCGCTCGCCCAATTGCGCACTTTAGCGAGCCATCCCGTGCGCTAAAGGACGCGCTTGCCGTTAAGAATCCCCTTTTGAGCCATGTTGCGGCAAGGAGAAAACGCCGGCAATTGCCGACTTTTTAGGCAATTTAGGCGTGTAGCGAAAAATAGCTGTTTCATGTTGCAGAGATGTCACATTTTTCGCAGGTTTTTAACGGTTTACTAACCATAATCTGCGCGCTTCGCCGGCCAATGCGGCGGGTCATTTGGGTGAACGCAAAGCCCTGATTCGCCCGCTCCAAAGGCCGCGTTTATGCGGCCGCTTTCTTGCGATTGGCCTCCAGCCGAGCGTCCACCAGCGCGACGATGGCATCGACCTTGGCATTGCGCAGACCCTTCTGCCGCGCGATCAACTGCACCAGCTTGTCGGCGCGCTCGATATTGGGCGCGCCGTTCTGCAGCGCGCGGGCGGCCGAGGCCGGGCGCGACAGCGACTGCGCGGCGGCGGCGTATTTCTCGAACGGCACCAGATCGTCCGGTTTGGCGCCGAGCTTGAGGCAGAGGTCGACGACGAAATTATAGACTTCACGCGACTCCGCGATGTTCGAGAGCACCGCTTCCTGCGCCGTGCGCATGCCGTCCTTGGTGATGCAGCGGTAATTGCCGGCGAGCAGCATCGCCCATTTGGCGAGCGGCACGAAGATCGAGTCGTAAACGCGCAGATGCACCGGCAATTCGATCTTGCCCTCGGGCGCGTCGAAGCGCGCGGCGTCGACGTCCTTGGCGAGCTGGCGGATGATCTGCGTATCCTTGTCGTCGTCGAAGCGCGCGCATTTGAAATTGGTCGGCAGCGTCACCAAGAGTTCGTTGGCCTTGCCGTCGGGCGGGCGGATCGCCTGCGGGTCGGGGCTGTTGAGCGTGATCTTCTTCGCATCGACCGAATCCCAGACGCGCGCATCGGTATAGGCGGCTTCCAGCGCCTTATAGTCGAGGCCGGGGATGCGTTTGATGTAAGGCAGCGGCGGCATGTTCATGATCGACATGCAGGGCTTGGCCGACTTGCCGACGGCGTCGAGCAATTCGCGCACGCCCGCCGAGCGGTATTGCGGCTCCTGCATGCACAGGCCGACGAGGTCGTATTGCGAGGGATCGACGCCGGCCGCGCCGCCCGCGGTCACCTTGCCGGGCAGCTTGCGCGACTCGAGCAGCACCGGCTCAGGCCGGCCGCGCACCGGCAGCGTCACCTTGAAGCCTTCCTTGTTGATCAAGTCGGCTTCCGCCGGCAGGCAGACGAGATGGATCGCATGGCCGCCGAACAAGAGCTTGGAAGCGAGCAGCGATCCATAGGATGCGCCCATCAGCAGGATTTTGTACGGCATGGCCGATCACTCCTTGCAATGAGGTAGCGTCGCGTCGCGCTGTGGAAATTCGCGAGTTCTCGCCTCGCGTGCGTTGCATGCTAGGCGCACGCGCCGAGGCGCGCAATCGGCCTTGCTTGCATCGACATATTCGCATGCGTGATTGCGACTCGGAGGCTGTCATTCCGGGGCGCGAGCGCAGCGAGCGAACCCGGAATCCATACGCCGCAGCTAAAGAGCATCAACGAAGCCGTGCCAGATCGAGTCACTGCGGCGTATGGATTCCGGGTTCCGGCCGGAGCCTGTCATCGGGCCGCGCTTCGCACGGACCCGTTGGGCCGGCCCCGGAATGACGAAGGCGTGCGCCATCGCCCGCATTCTTGATGTCGGCGCCGGGTGCGCCCTCGTGCCATCCGCCTCCCGCCTTTGCGTAACGCTGCGGCGGGTAATCTTCGCCCCCCCTGAGGGGAGCGGAGCGCCGGGAAACGCGGGAGCTTGCGAAGCTCCCTGGGCGGCCGGCGAGCCGCCCGCACGCTCGGGTAAAGCGTGCGCCTCTCGTGGCGAAGAGAGGCGCGCTTCCCGGCGCTCCACGTGCGGCGATTTCTGTTCCCGGCGCCGTACTTCCGGGCGGAAACACCGGGCCGGTTTGAGGCCGGCCCGTCGAGGCGGCTTCCGCCGCCTTTCATTTCCGCGCACGTGCAGCCATCGAAGGCAGACCCTCGTAGTGGGGCCGGACGGCTTGGCCGGGACCTCCCGGGCGCGGGGTTACGAGCCCCACGCGCGGGCGCCGCATCGACCGAGAGGTTTCCCTCCCGGCTCCGGATGAAGGATGGCGCATCTCCGCCATCGCTTATCCGGCGGCTCCATCACCAGGATCGTCTCTAGATGACGCCCCTCAGAGAGCCGGACGGGGGCAAGCTAGGCGATGATAGGATTATTGTCAAGAGGCGATAGGAAAGATTTCTGGGGTTACCGAAACCGCTGGTTCCCGCGCCAGCGGGAATCCAGGCGGCCCGATGAAAAAGCCCTCAATTTTGCCCTGGGTCCCCGCTGGCGCGGGAACGAACGGAATCGACGCCGGCGCGCGGCCTTCCGGCCGATCAGCGCGCGTGCGACAAGGGCCGGGCATCGAAGCGCGGTCCAGGGCAAGCGCATGAAGGTCTTCATCACCGGCGCCAGCGGCTATATCGGCGGCGCGCTGGCCGACGCGCTGCTGAAAGGCGGCAACGGCGTCAGCGGGCTGGCGCGGTCGGACGAAACCGCGGCGGCGTTGCGCGGGCGCGGCATCGCGCCGGTCGCCGGCGGGCTCGACGATGCCGAGGCGCTTGGCCGTGCCGCGCGCGCGGCCGACGTGACGATCAACGCCGCCAATGCCGGCCATCGCGGCGCCGTCGAGGCGATGCTCAACGCGCTCGCCGGCAGCGGCAAGACGCTCATCCACACCTCGGGCTCGAGCATCGTCGGCACCCGCGCGCGCGGCGAATTGGTCGAGGCGGTGTTCGACGAGGACACGCCGTTTGCGCCTTCGCCGCAGCGCCAAGCGCGCGTCGAGATCGACAGGCTGGTGCGCGTGGCCAAAGGCCTGCGCGGCATCGTCATCGCGCCGAGCCTGATCTATGGCCGCGGGCAGGGCTTGAACCCGCACAGCATCCAGGTGCCGTGGCTGATCGCGTTGGCGAAGAAAGCGGGCGTCGCCAAGCACATCGGCTCCGGCGAAAACCGCTGGTCGAACGTCCACATCGACGACGTGGTGACGCTTTATCGCGCCGCCATCGCCAAGGCGCCGGCGGGCGCCTTCTATTTCGCCGAGAACGGCGAGAATTCGATGCGCGAGGTGTGCGCAGCGGTAAGCCGCATGCTCGGCTTCGGCGGCAAGACGGAGGCGATGACGGTCGAGGAGGCGGCTCAGGAATGGGGCGAGGGGCCGGCGAACGACACCATGGGCGCGAACAGCCGCGTGCGCGCCAAGCGCGCGCGGGCCGAGCTTTCGTGGCGGCCGTCGGGCAGGGCGCTGATCGCGGAGATCGAACACGGCTGTTACGCGGAGGAGGAGAGGCGGGCTGCGCGTTAGGGACGTAGTGCCCACCCCCGTGTCTGTCGTCCCGGGCGACACCCACCTGATCGGCGGGAGGCCGGGGACCCATACTCCGCATCCGTCGATAGGCTGCGGCGTATGGGTCCCCACTTGCGCGGGGACGACGCAGTGCGTTGCTCATTGAGCGACCCGCCGGGCGGTCTATAGTTTGCGGCAAAGGAGCCGCTCTTATGTGCCGCAACATCAAGACGCTGTTCAACTTCGAGCCGCCGGCGACCGAGGACGAGATCGCCGCCTCGGCGCTGCAATTCGTGCGCAAGCTGTCCGGCTTCAACAAGCCGTCGCAGGCGAACGAGGCGGCCTTCGTGCTCGCCGTCGCGGAGGTGGCCGCCGCCGCCCGCAAGCTCTTGTCGTCGCTCTCCACGCACGCCGCCCCGCGCGACCGCGCGGTGGAGGCGGAGAAGGCGCGGGAGCGGGCACGGGTGAGGTTTGGGTAGGTGGCGCTATTGTCTCGCCTCGCGACCGTGCCATAGCCGCAATACCAGCACGTTGCGGTCGCCACGAATCGTGTACCGGGCGATGTAGCCGCTTACGCCGAACGGGATAATGAGCTGGCGGATCGCCGGGTGTTCCGTCGGGCGGCCCAGCTGAGAGAACTCTTCCAGCCGTTGCAGAGCCGTGAAGATTGTGTCCAATGCACGCTTGGCGGCTTCAGGATTATTGACGTCGAGGAATTCGCGGACCCGCTCAATATCTGCGCGGGCCTCCTGCGAAAGATAGATCATTCAATGCGACGCGCTTTCGGCGGCGGCAGCTCGCTGGCGGTGCCCCAGCTTTCGACCCATGCCTTAACCTCATGCAACGGGATTCCCATGCGCGTGCGCTCGAATTCGCGAAGGCGGCGGCGATCCTCCTCAATATCAGGACCGGTGATATCGATCACCGAATCGAGCAGCGCGACGGCCTCCGCGAGCACGGCGGCCTCATCCTGCCCGCGCTCGGCCGCGAGCTCGCGCAAGCGCGCGTCGGTGGCTGGATCGATGTCGAGAGTGCGGCGGATCATGTTCATGGTACTCTTTTAGCATATAATGAGAATTGAGTGAAACGAGCTATGTCATGCCACGGAAGAAAAAATCTGGCGCCGCCGCATGGAAGGATCCGGATGACGCGCCGGAGCTGACCGATGCGTTCTTCGATCGCGCCGAAATCCGCCACGGCGACAAGGTCATCCGCCGCGGTCGCCCACCGCTGCAGAGCCCGAAGCAGGCGGTGAAGCTGCGGCTCGACGCCGACGTGCTCGCCGCCTACCGCAAGACCGGCGACGGCTGGCAGACGCGCATCAATGCGGATTTGAGGAAGGCGAGGAAGTTGAAGGTGGGGTGAGGGTGGCGGATCACGCTTCGCTAGTCCGCCTTACGCGTTAGGGAGAAAAATCGATGGCCGTAGTTAAAGTTCATAGATTATGGAAATATGATATTGTCTCAGATACAAAGGTCGAATCTACACGTATGGCGACAGCCGGAAAAATTAAGAGCCTCTGCGCCGAGATTATTCCTGGGACCGAAATCGAGATTGACGAAAGTTGCCTAATTCCGATGGAAGAATGGACTCAGCCAAAATTTGAGCCTCCTAAAACAGAATAAGAATAATGCCGCACAGGCTTGGGCTCCCTGAGTAATAAATGTTTACGGGCCACTGCGATGCCGGCTCATTTTAGAAATTCGCAATGTCCGCGATAAATGTAATCCGTTTGGTTCGGAACGGAAAAGTTCAATTCAGATATCTCAAAACGCCCATCCTCTAAGAATCTGAGACGCACACTGGAAATCGACTGAAAATAATCGGCTCCGTCGATCGAGCCCATCGGCCCATAGCTCTCCAACTTGGCAAAATAGTTTGTAAGACAGTATTGAATGAACTGTTCGGGTGAGCTTGAAAAATACGGGGTGCCATTTTTCTTTGCATCCTCCCAGAGTTTATCTTCTCTCTCTATCATTTGGAGCATCGACTCACTCGCTGACTTCTCTGGTTCGTATTTTTTAAAAGTTCAGCTTGCTTTACCGTAAAGCAATCGCTGAGGTGACCGAAACTTTTTTCTATGGTCACAAAGAACTTCTGCTTTTCGGGAGGGAGATCAACCTTTTCTGCAATTATGGTTCCATCGGAGCGTGGACCGATCCTAAAAGAAAAATCGCTGACGCAGATATACTTTCCTAACTTCGGAGTTGCCTCCGCCGGAGCAACTGCGAACACGACTAGAAGTGTTAAAATTATTTTTCGCCCGAGAAGCATTAGATGTTCACTCTTGCCGAGCGTGTGCCGTGATCTACCCGCAAGTACGTCCTTTACGCTTTTCGGCGTTGCCGCGGTGCACCGCTTTCGGCCTTCGCGGGCAAAAACCGACCCGAACGTTCTGCGCGTGTTCCGCGAAGAGCGCGCCGTGCGGCGCGCTGTAAAGCCGCGTCGACGGCTGCGACATCCAGTTTCCGCTTTAGGTTTGATCCCATGACTGTCTCAGCGCGAAGGCACCCTCCAAGCTGTCCCATATATACCACTCATCGACGATGGGTTTGTAAATGGTCTCGAAATAACGGGCACTCTTGCCGAATCGCCTGCGGATCGTTGCTTCGGCAATGCCATGACCGCCCGCGGCGACGCGCCTGCGAACACGGGCGACGGACGCTTCGACCGAAGATAGACGCAAATAGATCAGCGTCACAACATAGCCTTGGCTGCGCCAAAGCGGAATCTTGCGCGCATAAGTGAGCGTTGCGAGCGTGGTTTCGAACATAAAATCCTGCTTGGCTTCGACGAGCCCGTCGAGGCGCCGCAGCATGATCCTCGCGGCATGCCAATCCGATCGCTGTGTTGTGGGCGAGGAGAGGGCTATTTCGTCGGCGTTGACGTATTCAAGGCGTTTGCGGGCCGCGGGTAGATACTCGCTTGCGAATGTCGTCTTGCCGGCCCCGTTGGGACCGGCAACGATTAGAACCTCGGGCACGCATCGCCCCCTCTACAACGCCTTGTTGCTCTCCTTCACCGCTTTCGCCTCGACATACACCTCATTCCCCATCGCCCTAAATTTCTCCGACATCTCGGCCATGCCGTCTTCGATGACGCCTTTTTGCGTCAACGTGCCGAGAGAATTCGGATCATTCAACCCCGCCGCATAGTCGCGCACGTCCTGCGTAATCTTCATCGAGCAGAACTTCGGGCCGCACATGGAGCAGAAATGCGCCACCTTGTGCGCCTCCTTGGGCAGCGTCTCGTCGTGGTACTCGCGCGCGGTCTCCGGATCGAGTCCGAGGTTGAACTGATCCTGCCAGCGGAACTCGAAGCGCGCGCGCGAGAGCGCGTCGTCGCGCAGTTGCGCCGCCGGGTGGCCCTTGGCGAGGTCGGCCGCGTGCGCGGCGATCTTGTAGGCGATGACGCCTTCCTTGACGTCGTCGCGGTCGGGCAGGCCGAGATGCTCCTTCGGCGTCACGTAACAAAGCATCGCCGTGCCGAACCAGCCGATCATGGCGGCGCCGATGGCGCTGGTGATGTGGTCGTAGCCGGGCGCGATGTCGGTGGTCAGCGGCCCGAGCGTGTAGAACGGCGCCTCGCCGCATTCCTTGAGCTGCTTCTCGACATTGACCTTGATCTTGTGCATCGGCACGTGGCCGGGGCCCTCGATCATCACCTGGCAGCCCTTGTCCCAGGCGACCTTGGTCAGCTCGCCCAGCGTCTCCAGCTCGGCGAACTGCGCGCGGTCGTTGGCGTCGGCGATCGAGCCCGGACGCAAGCCGTCGCCGAGCGAGAACGACACGTCGTAGCGGCGCATGATGTCGCAGATCTCGTCGAAGCGCTCGTAGAGGAAGCTCTCCTTGTGCCGCGATAAGCACCACTTGGCCATGATCGAGCCGCCGCGCGAGACGATTCCGGTGACGCGATTGGCGGTGAGGTGGATGTAGCCGAGCCGCACGCCGGCGTGGATGGTGAAATAGTCGACGCCCTGCTCGCACTGCTCGATCAGCGTGTCCTTGTAGCATTCCCAGTCGAGCTTGACGGGATCGCCGTTGACCTTTTCGAGGGCCTGATAGATCGGCACGGTGCCGATCGGCACCGGCGCGTTGCGCAGGATCCATTCGCGCGTGTTGTGGATGTTGCGCCCCGTGGAGAGATCCATCACCGTGTCGGCGCCCCAGCGGATCGCCCACACCATCTTCTCCACTTCCTCCTCGACCGAAGAGGTGACGGCGGAGTTGCCGATATTGGCGTTGATTTTCGTCAAGAAGTTGCGGCCGATGATCATCGGCTCGAGCTCGGCGTGATTGATGTTCGCCGGGATGATGGCGCGCCCGCGCGCGACCTCGCTGCGCACGAACTCCGGCGTGATGAAGGCGGGCACCGCGCCGCCGAACTGCTCGCCGTCGGCCAGCGCCGCCTCCGCGCGCTCCAGCATCTTCTTGCGGCCGAGGTTCTCGCGCTCGGCGATGTAGATCATCTCTTTTGTAATGACTCCCGCCCGCGCCCATTCGAGCTGGGTGAGGGGGTGCTGGCTTGTGGCCGCCGCAGCCTGTTCCCCTCCCCCTTGTGGGGAGGCACTGCCTCTCGCTCCCTCCCCCCTTGTGGGGGAGGGTCGGGGAGGGGGGTAGCTCGTTGAGGCACTGCGTGTGTCAACTTCGACCCCCACCCCTGACCCCTCCCCACAAGGGGGAGGGGAAAAGGAAGCAGAGGGGGAGGGTGAAGAAGCCCGCCACGGCTTCGGCGTGTTGGGGAAATTGCGCGCCAGGTGCTTGCCGCTGACATTGCCGTTGTCGACCGGCCTGATGGGCCGGCCCTCATACTCCTCGACGCCGCCGCGCTCCTTCACCCAGTCGATGCGGGTGCGCGCCAAGCCCTTCTCCACGTCGATCGTCACCTCCGGATCGGTATAGACGCCGGTCGTGTCGTACACGGGCAGGGCTGCCTCGCCGCTCGAGGCGTCGAGCGCAATCTCGCGCAGCGGCACGCGCAAGTCCGGCGCGGCCTCCGGCGTCGCATAGACTTTGCGCGAGGCGGGCAGCGGTCCCGTCGTCACTTTCGGGGTGACGAGATCGGCGGCGGTGACGGGCTTGTTCATGGGTCTGCTCTCCTGACGGCCGCGCGGCGTTTACGCCGCGTAGCCCTTGAACGTGAGATAACTGCCGAGCGCGAGAAAAAAGACGCCGGCGCCGAGAAAAAATCCGCCGCTGGTCAGAAAACTGCCACCGACAAAGGTGACGAACTGCGGCGCGATCAGACGGAACACGCCGACGCAGGCGAGCGCCCAGCCGACCGCGGTGACGACGCTGCGCCAGTCGCGCGTCCAGACGGGATGCGCGTTGAGGATGGCGAGCCCGCCGACCAAGAGCAGCACGCCGGAGAAGTAGATGAAGGGCTGGTTGTTGATGAACTGCGTGCCGATCTGCCGATAGGTCTCGCCGTTCGCCAGCATGCCGATGCCCATCGCGCAGAATACGGGGCCGATCAGCCGCGCAATCGTCGACGATGCATCCATTGTCCTGTCCCTTCGCCGGCATGACCCGGATCAGGTTCAAAGGGTTTTTCTCAGCCCTGACCGGGCACCCCTCGGAACTGCCGTTAATGTAGGCGCGAGCGCAAGCGTGTCAATCTAGGCTAGGCTGCGCTGCAATGTCCGCCGGAGGGCGACAATGGCCGCGAAATTGTTCCCCACCAGCGTGGTCGGCAGCTACCCGCAGCCGGACTGGCTCATCGACCGCAAGCTGCTGGCGCAGGGCGTGCCGCGCGTGCGCATGCGGGAGATGTGGCGGGTTAAGCCCGAGTTCCTCGAACAGGCGCAGGACGACGCCACCATCCTCGCCATCCGCGACATGGAGCGCGCCGGCATCGACGTCGTCACCGACGGCGAGATGCGGCGCGAGAGCTATTCCAACCGCTTCGCCACCGCGCTCGCAGGCATCGACCTCGAACATCCCGGCGTGGTGAGGACGCGCGCCGGCCGCATGACGCCGGTGCCGCGCGTCGTCGGCAAGGTGCGCCGCGCCGGTCCGGTCGAGGTGCGCGACATGCAATTCCTCAGACGCAACACCGAGCGCACCGCCAAGATCACGCTGCCCGGTCCCTTCACCATGAGCCTGCAGGCGCAGGATGAGTTTTACAAGGACGGCGAGGCGCTGGCGATGGACATGGCGGCGGCCGTCAACGAGGAGGCGCATGATCTCGTCGCCGCCGGCGCCGACGTGATCCAGCTCGACGAGCCCTGGGTGCGCAACGATCCGGCGACCGCCAAGCGCTACGCGGTGAAGGCGATCAACCGCGCGCTCGAAGGCATCAAGGTGCCGACGGTGGTGCATCTCTGCTTCGGCTATGCCGCGGTGGTGCCGGGCGAGGCCAAGCCGCACGCTTACGCCTTCCTCGCCGAGCTGGCCGCGACCGACGCGACGACGATCTCGATCGAAAGCGCGCAGCCGAAGATCGACCTCGGCGTGCTCAAGGCGCTGGCGCCGAAAAACGTGATGCTCGGCGTGCTCGATCTGTCCGATGTCAATGTCGAGGCGCCGCGGACGGTGGCCGAACGCATTCGTGCCGGCTTGCAGTACGTGGCGGCGGAGCGGCTGATCCCGGCGCCCGACTGCGGCATGAAATATCTGCCGCGCCAGGTCGCCTTCGGCAAGCTCAAGGCGATGGTCGAGGGTGCCGCGATCGTGCGCGCGGAGATGTGACGCTGGACGTGCCGGAGCTCAGGTGCGCCGGGCGAAGCCGCAATATTTCTGCAGCGCGCCGAACAGCTCGTTGGTGTCGAACGACTTCTTGAGCACGTGCGCGGCGCCGGGATGCCCGCCGATCTCCCGTTTCAACAAGGTTTCGGTCGCCTCGTCGAGCTTGCGGCCGCTCAAGACGATGACGGGAATGTTCTCGGTCTCCGGCGCGGCACGCAGACGGTGCAGCAGATATTGCGCGTCGCCGTCCGGCATGAAGCAGTCGGAGACGATCGCGCTCGGCTTCTCGCGGCTGGCGAGGCGCATCGCGTGCGTTGCGTCGGACGCATAGATCGTCTCGACGCCGACTTTGTTGAGCCGGCTGCGCAGGAAGCGTTCGATGTCGGGATCGTCGTCGACCAAAAGAATGCGCGGCAGCGCCGGCACCTCGGCGTCGTCCGGTGGCCCCTCGAGCTCCACGATCTTGTCGGCGAGGCTGGGATAGATTTCGAGCAGCGCGGCTTCCAGGTTTCGCCAGAAATCGGGCCCCTTGCGTCCGTAATAAAGCCCGAGGCTCTCGCAGCGTTCGACCGTCTCCTCGTCGTTGCCGCCGGTGATGACCACCACCTCGACCGGCTTGCTTCCCGGATCGAGGAAGCGCGAGCACACGGAAAGACCGTCGAGCTCCGGCATGTTGACGTCGACGACCAGGATGTCGGGCTGGCCGCGTTTCGCCTTGATCAAGAGCTGCATGCCGTTGGTCGCGGTTTCGACCTGAAAGCCCATCTTGCCGCAACGCTCGGCCAGCATTCCCAAGATCGTCGGGTCGTCGTCGGCGATGAGCATTTTGAGCTTGCGCAGCGGCGGCTTCACGGAAATGACGGGCGCCTGCGGCCGCTTCACCGGCGCGGCGCGCGGCAGCGACGGCTCCTCCTGCACCGTCGCCGGCGGCTCGGCGCGGGCGATCTGATCGAGCAGGGTGTCGAGCTTGCCCCGGATTGCGGGGATGTTGCTTTCTCCCGCCAGGCGCTCGATGACCGCCTCTTCCAGCGCCAAGGCTGCATCGCTGACGGCTTGATAGTTGAACACTCCGGCGGCGCCGGCGAGCTTGTGCGCGAGCTCGCGCAGGCCCTCGGGCGCCATCACCGAATCGGGAATGTGCTTGAGCTCCTCGCGATACATCGCGAGCCTCTTGGCGTCGGCCTGCAGGCGCTCGCTGAAGTCGCCGGTCTTGGAGGCGAGCTTGGCGGCGTGCAGGTGGTCGCGCATCGTCTTGGCGAGCGTCTTGGGATCGAACGGCTTGGCGATGACCCCGGCCGCGCCGAGCGCCGTCAGCCGCTCGATTTCGCTCGGCGGCACGCGCGCGGTCATGAACAGCAACGGGATTTTCGTGGTCTTCGGCTCTTGGCGCAGGCGGGCAAGCGTCGCCGGTCCATCCATGTCCGGCATCAAGACGTCGCAGAGAATGACGTCCGGAGTTTCCTCGGCGGCCTTGGCGACCGCCTCTTCGCCGCTACCGCAGCTCGTCACCGCGATATTCGAATCGAGCAGCAACGCCAGTTCGACCGCATCGCGCATCAGCGGATCGTCATCGACATGAAGGACACGCAACGCCATCGCCTGAGCTCCCGTTCATCGCCGCGACGACTAACACGCGGAGGCTTAAGAGATTCATGGCGCGGATGCCGGCTGCGTAGTAGTGCGTATGGCCGCGCGCCGCGCGATCTCGCGCGGCGGCAACGGGCTACCGGGGCAGCGAGAGGACGCGATGAAACGCGATTGCCCACACACCTCCGGCCTCGAGAAGGTGACGCCGAGCGCGCTCGGCTGCGAGGAGTGTCTGAAGATCGGCTCGCCCTGGGTGCACTTGCGGCTGTGCCGGACCTGCGGCCATGTCGGCTGCTGTGATTCATCGCCCAACAAGCACGCCACCAAACACTTTCATGCCAGCGGGCATCCGATCATCGAGGGCTACGATCCGCCGGAAGGCTGGGGCTGGTGTTATGTCGACGAGAAATTCGTCGACCTGCCCGGGAAGACGCCGCAGCGCGGCCCGATCCCGAAATTCGTCTAAGCCGTCCGCGCCGGGCGCGGGATCGGCATGAGCGCCTGCGGCTGGTAATGCGCGAGCGTTTGCATCGCCTCGATGTCGGTGAATTCGACCTGCCGCTCGCTGTCGGCGATCATCTTCTCCGCGCGTAACTGCTGCATCATGCGATTGAGATGCGGCACCGACAGGCCGAGCACGTCGGCCATGACCTCTTGCGAGAACGGCAGAACGAATCGGTTCTCCTCGGCATATCCGACCGCCTTCAATCGGGCGTGCAGCTCGAGCAAGAAATGCGACAGCCGCTCGATCGGCGTGCGGCGGCCGACGTCGATGACATGCTCGGCATAGGTCGTCGCCTCCTGCACCGCCATCCACGACAGCGCCAGGCCGAATTGCGGCCGTTGGTAGCAGAGCTGCACATAGGCCTCGATGGCGCAGACATGCATGCGCAGGTCGGTGATGGCGCTGACCGAATAGACCGCCCGGTCGTAGAAGCTGCCGGGCAGGCCGACGATGTCGCCGGGCAATACCACGTTGAGGATCTGGCGCTTGCCGTTGCGCAACAGCTTGTAGCGCACGGCATAGCCTTCCTTGACGAAGCAAAGTTTGCGGTATTCGTAACCGTCGACGATCAGGTCGCGCCGCCTGCGAATGGCCAGCTCGCCATCGATGATGGCGTCGAGCGCCTTCAGGTCGGTGGCCGAGAGCGCGACGTGCTGCAACAGCCGGGCGACGAACGGGTGCCGGTCGAGGTCGCTGCGGGAGGTTGTAGCGTCCATGATAGGTCTACCACCACGAAACGTAATCCCGTTCATTCATTTAAATCAATGATCCGCGCGAATGCGCGCGAGGGGCCGCCGGCTCTATCTGATACGCCACTTTCCCCTCTGGAGCGGTGGCGTATGACTTCAACAATGGCCGCGCCTGTCGTGTGCGGCCATCTTTTTTGAGTCCCCGGCCGATGCGCGAAGTCCCGGTTGACGGCGCCGAGAGGCTTGGACGGGCGATCGCAGATGTCCTGATCGTCGCGCTCGCACTGCCGTTCATCTACGGCTATCTCGGGCCGTTCGTATTCGGATAACACCGAGACCGCGTGCCGGCGCGGCTGTTCGGCTTGCCCGTTGCAGCCGCCGCCCGCGGCGGAGCCCCGGCCTCGCGCCGGGGCTCTTGCCGTCGCGCTATTTCATCTCCGCCATGCACTTCTTGACGAAGGCGGCCTTCTCCTCCATCGGCACGTTCTCTTGCATGGCGCGCACGTCGCAGGCGCGCATCTTCTCGGCTTCGCCCGGCGGCGTCATCTTCTCCGGCGCGGTCGATTTCATGTCCTCGGCGTGGCCCGCTGCGGCGGCGGCGAGCACAGTGTAGACTGCCAGGCACAGCTTGCGCATTGCGGACCTCCGATCAGTGCGGTTTGCCCATGCGGTGCAGCTTGAGCACGGTGTAGACGCAGTCGCTCGCCGGCGTCGGGATGCCGTATTGGCGGCCGAGGTCGCGCACCTTGCCGTTGAGCCAGTCGAGCTCGAGCCGGTTGCCGCGCTCGAGGTCGTGCGCCATCGAGGCTTTCATTCCGGGCTCGATCGCGCTTTCGAGGAATTTGATGCGCTCCTCGATATAGGCGTTGTCGAGCGCGACGCCCTTGGCGCGGCCGACGGCGATCGCTTCTTCCATGAGCTGGCGGAAGAAGGCGCGCAATTCCGGGTCGGCCGCAATCGGCCCGATCGGCGAACGCAGCGCGGCGGTAGAGCCGGCCATGGCGGAGAGGAAGATGAATTTGTGCCAGAGCTCACGCTCCATGTCGGGCGAGAGCGCGATGTCGAGCTTGGCGGCCTTGCCGGCGTCGATGAAGGCCTGCAGCCGGGCGTCCGGCTTCTTGTCGAGGCGGCCGACGCGCATGCTGGCGAAGGCGCTCGTGTGTTTGATGACGCCCGGCGCGGCGATGGTGGTGGCGATGTAGGTCGCGCCGCCGATGGTGCGCTCGGCGCCGAGGATCGCCGCGATGCGCTCGACGCTGTCGACGCCGTTCTGGAAGGTGATGAGGCGGGTGTCCGGCCCCATCAGCGGCTTCGCCGCCTCCGCCGCCTGCTCGGTGTCCCACAGTTTGACCGCGAACAGCACGATGTCGACCGCGCCGACCTCGGCGGGCTTGTCGGTGACGTTGGGCTTCGGCAGATGCAGATCGCCGTGCACGCTCTCGATCTTCAGGCCGTTCTTCCTGATGGCGTCGAGATGGGCGCCGCGCGCGATGAAGAAGACGTCGTGCCCGGCCGCCGCCAGGCGCGCGCCGAAATAGCCGCCCACCGCTCCCGCCGCCATCGCCGCAATGCGCATGCCGCCCCTCCCGCTTCGGACGGCAAACCATATAGCAAAAGAAAAGGCCCGGCGCGCGGCCGGGCCGAGTCGGGGAGGTTCTCTCGAATTCAGTAAACGCCGTGCACGGGCCCGCCGTTCCAGCTCATGCGCTCGGGGGCCCGCGGCGTCGGCGACGTCGCCTCGCGCGTCGGTGCGGGCGAAGCCGGCAGCACGATGACCTTGGCGCCGACCTGCACGCGGTTGTAGAGGTCGATCACGTCTTCGTTGGTGAGGCGGATGCAGCCCGACGACACGCGCTTGCCAATGGTCGTTGGATCGTTGGTGCCGTGGATGCGATATTCGGTGCCGCCGATATACATGGCGCGGGCGCCGAGCGGATTGCCGGGGCCGCCCGCGGTCACGCGCGGCAAATAGGGTTGGCGCGCGATCATCGCCGCCGGCGGATACCAGTCCGGCCACTCGGCTTTGCGCACGACGTCTCTGATGCCCGACCAGGTGAAGCCGGCGCGGCCGACGCCGATGCCGTAGCGGATCGCCTTGCCGCTGCCGAGCACGTAATAGAGATAAGTGTGCGCGGTATCGACGATGACGGTCCCGGGCGCTTCGTGGCTCGGATAATCGATGATTTGCCGCTGGAGCCGCGGCGCCAATTCGGCGTCCTCGTTGCCGATGTCGGCGTCGTAATTTGGCTGCGCCGGTGCAAGTTGACTCGGCGCCGGCGCTGCGACGACCGCAAGCTGTTGCGCCTGCGCACCGCCGCACACGGCGAGTGCGGCGATGAGCGAGCCATAGACAAACTGGCGGGACATGGGAGCCCTCGTTGCTTTCCCCGATGCTGGTGCGTCGGGGAAATCGCGTGGGCGGTCCAAAGGTTCCTGCTCGCGCGCGGCTCAAAACTGCGTAAGCGCCTGGAACCGGCGGCCTTTTTGCGCGTTGCCGGCGCCTGCTTGGTTAATTTTTGCCGCGGTGCCAGCCGACCACGGCGTCCGGCACGCTGTCGGTTGAGGCGAAATACGGCTTGATGTCGATGAGCGGCGTGCCGTCGAGACAGTCGAGGCCGATCACGGAGAGCTTGCCGTCGTCGACGCCGAGGAGCTTGACCACACTCATGGCGATCGGGTTGGGGCGGGCCGGCGAACGCAGGGCGAAGGTGCCGCGGCGCACGCCGTCGCTTGGCACCTGCTGCACCAGGTTGCGCGGCGATTTGTCCATCCAATAGAGCAGCACGAGGTGCGAGCAGGAGGAGACATCTTTGAGCGCGTCACGGAAGCGCGCGTCGACCTCGACCGTGCAGACGGCGTCGGACCCGCGGGCGTTCTTCGGGCAGTCCTTGCGCGCTTTCCAGGGCGTGCGGATGCGGCCGATGAAATAGACGCCGGCGTCGGTCGCCGCCGGCAAGGCAACCGTCTGCTCACCGTCGCGAATGCCGAAATCCTTGTGGGCCATGGCTTTCTTTTATCGGCAAAATGAGCCTTGCGGCAAGGCGCTTAAAGGCATAAAGATATCTTTATGTAATGGGAGGCGGCCCAATGGGCAGCAAGCTTGGCTTCGATGCGCTCAATGCCGCGCTCAAGGCGGCCGGCGAGGAGACGCGGCTGCGCGTGCTGGCGCTGCTGGCCGAGGCCGAGCTCACCGTCTCCGATTTGACCGATATCTTGCGCCAATCGCAGCCGCGCATTTCGCGCCATCTGCGCCTGTTGGCCGAGGCCGGGCTGGTCGAGCGCTTCCGCGAGGGCACCTGGGCCTTCTTTCGCCTCGCCGAGCACGGCGGTGGCGCCGAAGTTACCCGCGCGCTGCTCGAGCGGCTCGACCCGGCCGACCAGACCATCGCGCGCGACCGTGCTCGGCTCGCCGCCGTGCGTGCCGCGCGCGCCGCCGCCGCGCAAGCCTATTTCCGCGCCCACGCCGCCGAGTGGGACCGCATCCGCAAGCTGCACGTCGCCGACGCCGCGGTGGAAGCCGCGATCAAAACGGCGCTCGCCGATAAGCCGTTCCGCTCGCTGCTCGATCTCGGCACCGGCACCGGCCGCATGCTCGAACTGTTCGGTCCGCTGCTCGAACGTGGCCTCGGCATCGATCTGTCGCTCGACATGCTCTTGCTCGCGCGTGATCGCCTGGAGCGCGCCGGCTTGAAGCATTGCAGCGTGCGGCAGGGCGACATCTACGACCTGCCGCTGCCCGACGATTCCTTCGATGTCGTCATCCTGCACCAGGTGCTGCACTTCCTCGACGACGGCGCGCGCGCGATCCGCGAGGCGGCGCGCGTGCTGCGGCCGGGCGGCCGCTTGCTGGTGGTCGACTTCGCCCCACACAGCCAAGAATTCCTGCGCGAACAATTCGCGCACCGCCGGCTCGGCTTTGCGCCGGAGACGGTGACGCAATGGATGACGGCGTCCGGGCTCGAGCCGGTGCTGCACAAATCGCTGCCGCCCGAGACTGGCTCCGACGGCAAGATCGCGGTGTCGCTCTGGCTCGCACGCGACACCCGCGCGTTGATGGCGCGACCGGCGACGCGGGAGGTCGCGTGATGAACGTGCAGCCCCGCCTCAGCCGTTTCATGCCGGCCGGCCATCGCCGCATCGGCGTGTCGTTCGAGTTCTTCCCGCCCAAGGACGAGGGCATGGAGAAGACGCTGTGGGAATCGATCGAGCGGCTGAAGCCGATGGCGCCGGACTTCGTCTCCGTCACCTATGGCGCCGGCGGTTCCACCCGCGAGCGCACGCACGCGACGGTCAGACGCATCCTGACTGAGACGCCGCTCGTGCCGGCGGCGCACCTGACCTGCGTCGCCGCCACGCGTGCGGAGATTGACGCCATCGTGCGCAATTATCACGACGCGGGCGTGCGCCACATCGTGGCGTTGCGTGGCGACCCGCCGGAAGGCGCCGGCGGCCGTTACGTGCCGCATCCGGGCGGCTATGAAAACGGCGCCGCGCTCGCCGCCGGCATCAAGCGGCAATTCGCGGACATCGAAATCTCGGTGTCGGCTTACCCGGAGAAACATCCGGATTCACCGACCGTCGAAGCCGACATCGACATGCTCAAAGCCAAGGTCGACGCCGGCGCCACGCGCGCCATCACGCAGTTCTTCTTCGAGAACGACCTTTATTTCCGCTACGTCGACCGCGTGCGCGCCCGCGGCATCGATATTCCGATCGTGCCGGGCATCCTGCCGGTGCAAAACTTTGCCGCGGCGAAGAATTTCGCGACGCGCACCGGCGCCTCCGTGCCGGTGTGGCTCGCCGAGCGCTTCCACGGTCTCGACGACGATCCGGTGACGCGCAAGCTCATCGCCGCCGCGGTCGCCGCCGAGCAGGTGATCGATCTGTTCGACCGCGGCGTCACCAATTTCCACTTCTACACCATGAACCGCGCCGACCTCGTCTACGCGATCTGCCATCTGCTCGGCCTGCGGCCCGCGACGCAGGAGGCGGCGTGATGGTCGTCACCCTGCGCGCAAAACAAAGCCGCAGGCCGCAGCCTGCTCCCTCCCCCCTTGTGGGGGAGGGTTGGGGAGGGGGGT
>Ga0335079_10000103_pt1 | contig 97979 bp, 96 predicted proteins | sample Lox_Sample_33_FD_206719 | JGI IMG/M metagenome (GOLD analysis project Ga0335079, IMG submission 206719) | Soil microbial communities from Loxahatchee National Wildlife Refuge, Florida, United States - Lox_Sample_3.3 | ecosystem: Environmental > Terrestrial > Soil > Wetlands | place: USA... | reverse complement strand
TCCTGCCGTTATGATAGCCAAACCATCGAACGCGAAACCGCCGCTCTCGGCCTCAACTGCCGTCCCGCCCTCTCCGATGGCGAGATCAAGGCTGCCATCGCCGGCGGTAAGCAGATCGAGAAGATGGGGGACGTAACTATTGCCGAATGCTTGGAGATCAGCGACGAAGAGGCCCGCGCCATCCCGCGCTTCTATCGCGGTGGCTTGCCCCCCGGGGTCAAGCCCATCACGGTCGACGCGTTCGCCCGCCGTTGCCACGTCCGCGACATCCTCGCCAGCAGCCAGAAACGCTTGTCCTGCTCCGACATACGCACCGCCCTGCTCTGGCGCGGCATCGCGGTGGATAAGGCCACTGTCATCCGCGACATGAATCTGATCAGGGGCCAGTGGATACCTCGCTCTAGGCCACCGGAGCAACTCCTCCTCTTAGGAAAGATCATGCACCGCAAGTTATAGGAACTTACTTCCTATATATGCGGTGCATGGTTCAGTAGAGGAATACGGCACGGGAGATCGGCGCCGGCGAGCGCGAGAAGACGGCGGCGACAACCGGGCAAGAAGTCTTCCGAAGAGGACTTTTGGGGAGAATGACTTGGGCAGACGGCGGAAGCACGAGAGCAACGCGGAGCGGCAGAGGGCCTACCGAACCCGAAAGTACGCTAAGCGAACCCGTTACGACATTGGCGCGTGAGTGTTCGCGTGACAGTTAGCTCGATGACCACAGTGGTCTCCGCGTCGAGGGTTTGCCGAGAGTCCTTGGGCGACATCAAGACGCGAGCGCGGGCAGCGCTGGAGAGCCTGGAAGGGCACCTTCGTGAGAGATCGACATCAATGATTGCCGTCGGGACGCCCAGTCCAAAGAACCATGCGGCGGTTGATCGCGGCTATATTTGAGCTTGCCGTGTCCCTGCAACCCGCGCGGCAAGGAAGGAGAGCGGAGAGGCCAGAGCGAAAAAGAGCCGCCCAGCGCTGGGCGGCCACCGGAGGACCTTCGGAAACATTGTTTTAACTGGGTCGCCATCTTGCTGGGACCAAGCTGACAAGTCAATCAACATTAGTCGGAAGGTTTTACTCTATTTGTTCTTTCAGCACTGGTCGCGATCCGCAAAAACTCGTCCCTGCGCGACGGTCTTTGTCAACAAAACGCTGATGGCACGGGGCATTTCACACAAGACGGGCCGATCTGGTCTGGTGTGAAGAGTGCGGAGGAGTCAACTTAGTTTTGGTACAAAAGTCTTCTCAGAAGACTCGAACCGGGAAAGCCGGTCGCTACGCGGGCGTCACATGCCCGTGAGCAGGGCACAGGCGGCGTCGAACCTTTCAGGCTGGGATAGCCGAACGCCCGAGTCCACAAACTGAACTCTTCGGAAGAACTCTCCCCTGGAACTCCAGCAGGCGCTCCGGAAAGCCCCAGAGCTGCCTTGGGCCGACGATCTGCCGCCAGGCGAGCCGCAGATTGCAGGAACGGGCATTCTCGGAGCGCTGCTCACACAGACGGAAGATAGTTCCGTCGGGCACACATGCCGCTTCGGCGTTAGCTCATCACCGGGAGAGTTGTGGGCAAGTGCGTTCCCAAAACGGAACGGCATGCTCCCGCCCTCTACGTGCAAAAGTTCAGGTTCTCATTGAAACCGCGTCTTTCTCGCCGTCGTCTGTCGTCTTTGTCCTTCGGAGCGGCACGGACGCAACTCGGTCCCACATGTGAGGTCGTGCCCGACGATTGGTGCAAGGTGTCCGGTCCTACGACTCCTCGCATTGTCCAGATTGCCGTCATCGCGAGCCTTCTGCCTTGACCCAAAGCTCGCCCGCGCACGCAGCCGCGACAACAGGCGTTGGGTACTTCGGCGGATGGTACGTGCGTACTGCGGGAATGTTTACCAATCCATGCGGCGCGATCGTTACGGTCACCCCTTGCACTTGGCCGAACAGAAAGCCCTGCTCTGAGCAGCATTGCTTTCGATCCACTCGATCTGCTCAATATAGCCGCGTCGTTTCAGTTCATCTTGAAGTTGCCTTGGCGTAGGTCTGTTGTTTGTTGGTCATCCGTTGCCTCGGTCCTGTACTTGAGCGCGATCCGGACATTGCGCGTCGCTTCGTAGAGCCAAGCGCCATCTTCCTCGAACCTCATTCTGATCCAGAGTTCTCCCGGCAGCGGAACGTTCAGGGCTGAACGAATGGCAGTCTCGTTCTGCTCGACAATCTGCTGCGTTCGACCCAGTTCCGCGAAGATGCGGTCGCAATCGACTAGATCTTGTAAGCAACGGCCGGCACACGTAATGCCTAGCTCGGCTCCGACGTGTGCTTTGCCGTCCTGCATCGCCACAGCGAAGTTCACGTTGTTCTTGCGGAGCGCAATCATCTGATCGGGAGTCAAGGCTTCTGGCGCGATGCCGCGCAACTCGCGGCTCGCCGACTCCGGCCAGTTGTCCTCTAGGATGCGAAGCAGCGAAGAATCGACCCACGTCTCTGGGTGCGCCCAACCGTGGGGAAGGAACTTGACGACAAAAACAGCACTGTGGGTGATCCGCCCGAATAGGACGTCACGCGTACCTGAAGGACGGAAGTGTAGATGGTGCAGCCCCCACGCATTGAGCGTCTTGTCGTTCTCGTCGGTGCGACTCCGCAGCACGTCTCGGCTCAGGTACGGCGTCAAGTCGCCGCCCTCGGTGATCAGCTTCTTCAAGGCAAGATAGTCCGCCGCGTGCTGGCCTATATTCTGAGCGAGGAACTCGCGGGACTCATGCACGACCCTCGGCCTGCGCGGGACATTTCGCCGACGAGCGTTCAGGAACGCGATGGTGTTCTGCTCCAACGTGGATGCCGCGGAATATCGTAAGCCAAACTTCGGCGCTTCCGCCTCAACGAACTCCCGCCAGTCCTCTCTGAAGTTCACTCGGATCATTGTGTCGCCAGGGGTAAGGAGGCCGTTCACGCGGCCGTCGATTCTTCGCGGAGTCGGATTTGCTCGAGAACGTAGCGGTGGAGGTCGGTCACAGACTCCACGAAGCCATTGTAGATTTCGCGCAGTCGGTCGAACTCCACGAAACTGTCCGGGTCGTCGAAGGTTTGAACCGGCTTCTTGAGCAAGATGGGGTCGAACTTCATCCCGTCCCCGACGCTCACTGCGAGCCACGGGGCGGTCTGGTGGAAGAACAGTTTTCTGTTTTCCCTGAGTTCCTCAATCCATCGCGTGTCGATGCCGTTGGCGGACAGGAGTGCTTGAAGGTCGGCTTCTGTCACAGCTTCGCCGAACAGTGCACGAACGAGGTGGACAAGGAACTTGCCCACGATTTCATACAGGGAGCGCGTTTCGAAGATGAACGAGTCCATATCGAGCAGCAACTCGTAGGGCAACTCTTTGTCTTTGACCGTGAATGCTCCGTTCTTAGCCAGACACCACTCCACCTGCGGAAGGTCCGCGTTCAACTCGTCGCGCAGCGCAGAGACTTGGCGGTTGAGGCGTCGGATGGAGAGCCCGAGCATGTACATCCGCGTCGTGATCGCGAAGCCCAGTTCCTTGAGTGGCGTGTCCGACCAGTCCTCGAATGCTTTGCGGAGTTGCGGGTCGCGGCTGTGGAGTAGGCGCGACATGATTGTCAGCACCCACCCATTCCCAGGGACGTAGTTGATATGTAAGTGCTGAACTCCCATGCTTTTATTTTACGGGACTTTTTTGACTTTACAGATCGGGAGATCGGCAATCCGCGCTGACGTCGCGGGTGTTGAGCCGGAACCGCGCCTTCCCGCGCGGCAGGATTGTCAACCGCCGCTGGAAAGACGCTTACTAGCGTTTATAATCTTCCACGCGCCGACTTCCGGCTCGTTCCGTTTGAATGCGTCGGCCCGAAGGGACGTCCTCCCGGATGGCACTAAGCACCGAATGCCAGACCAGCGGCGGAAAGAAGATCACCGTCGCGGAAGCGTTGAAGCTGACGCGCGACAAGAGGCGAGACCTGAAGTGCGTCTCTTGCGGGCAAAGGGTCAGTCCCCATCGGCGCAGCGCGAGCGGAAAGCAGGCCGCGCACTTCGAGCATGTTCCCAGCGACGGAGGCCGCAACCCTGTGTGTCCCCTTAGTGACCCCTCCCGAAGCAAGTAGAGATGCCGTACCAACCGACAGTCGAACAGACCGCGATACTCGGCCACGACCATCATCGGCACGCTCGGGTTCTCGCTGGCCCGGGTACGGGAAAGAGCGCGACCCTAGTGGCGCTGCTAGACCACTTGGTCGGCGAAGAACCCGCGCCGCGGATCAAGCTATTGACATTCACGCGGGCCGCGACTGCGGAACTCGCCAAGAAAGTCTCCGATCATCCAGACGCGGCAGCCGAGCGCCCTAGCACGGTCCACTCGTTTTCGATCTCCGTTCTGCTGCGTAATCCGGGAACCGGCGGCTTCCCCGAGCCCCTTCGGATCGCCGACAAGTGGGAGGACGAGGAGATCGTTCACCCCACGCTCGCGCGACGCATCGGCGTCCGCGTGACCAGGCTGGATAATCTGGTACGCGAGATGGCGTCGAACTGGGAGTCACTTCGTCCCGAGGAGAACCCGCGGGTCGATCCCGCGGAGCGCGCGCGGTTCAACGGAGCCTGGGGCGAGCATCGGCAGGTCTACGGCTACACATTGCTCGCGGAGCTGCCTTACGCGTTACTTCATGCTCTGCAAAACCACCCCGACCTCGACGGCGTGGAGTTCGACCTGCTGATCGTTGACGAGTACCAAGACTTGAATGCGTGCGATCTCGCGCTTTTGCACTGCATCGCCGAACGCGGCTGCTCTATCGTTGGCGCCGGTGACGACGACCAATCGATCTACTCGTTTCGGCGGGCCGCGCCCGAAGGTATTCGCCGCTTTCCCGACGACTATCCGGGCTGCGCGAACTACCCGCTGTCCGTGACGCAGAGATGCGCTCGACGGATCATCGAATGGGCGACATACGTCATCCAAGGCGATCCTGATCGCCCGCATGGTCGCCCATGCCTGCACTGTGCTGACGGGTCGCCGGATGGCGAAGTCGCGCTGATGGCCTTCCCCGGCGACGCGACCGAGGCGACTGGCGTCGCCGACTTGGTGCGGCACCTGATCGACCACGAGCATGTTGAGCCGGAGGAAATCCTCATCCTGCTTCGCGGAGATCACAACGGAACATTCAGCCGCCCGATTAAAGTGGCCCTCGACCAACGGGGTATCCAGTATTCGGATCCGGAGGTGGTCGAGAGAATGCTCGCCGAGCCCACAAATCGCCGGACCTTAGAGATGTTTCGCTTGCTCGTTAATCCGAACGACTCGCTGGCTTGGGCGGGGCTTCTGCATCTCGCGCCGGGCATCGGCGACACATTCATGGACTACATCTACGAACGCGCGCGTGTGGCTCGCGTTCAGTTCGGCGCGACGCTGCTCGAAGCGTATGAAGCGAACTTTCCGGGCGGACCTCGCGCGTCGTCGACGCGAGCGACCACGCTGGTCCGGACGGTACGGGCTTGGCTCGACGCGCATGCCTTGCCGGACGAGATGCCCGATGGTGGATGGGGTCACTGGATGGTCCAGGCTGCCGGCGGCGATGTGGCTCCAGCACCCAGCCCTCCGCTTGCCGAACTCCTTGAGGCGCTCGACGGCCTTGATGAGCGGGGACAAGGCTTCGCCCGCTTCCTGTCGCAGATTGGTCCTCTCGGAAAGGATCGCGCGCTCGCCGAGAACCAGGGTGTCCGCATCATGACGATGGGTGGCTCGAAGGGACTTACGGTCCGCGCCACAATCGTCGCCGGACTTGAAGAAGGCATCGTGCCCAGGCCCGACTGCGACCTGCAAGAGGAGAGGCGACTGCTCTATGTCGCAATGACGCGGGCAAAGCAATACCTGTACTGCACATGGGCGAGGCGACGGCGTGGGCCGACAGCCCGGGCTGGAGCTGCTCAGGTCGCCGAGCGTCGCACGCTCACGAACTTCCTTCAGGGCGGCCCAGTGGGATCGCAGGACGGAGAGGCCTACCTGCATCAACGCTAGAACCAACTCGCGGCTGGTCCGCTTCAGACGGCGCGATCGCTCACACGGCGACCCCTGGCGATGGCGATCCGTTTGCTGATCGTCTGGCCGTCGAAGATGTACTCGATGACATAGGTCCCGTCAGGCACTTCTCCGTAGTTCTTCGCTGAGAATCCATCGGAGAGAATCTTCCCATTGTCCAAGCTCAAGTTCCACTCAACCGAGTACATCCCCTCCGTCTCGCCGATTCCCCTCAAGCTGGCCGTGACGGTCTTCATCGAACTACCGAGCAGTCCGAACTCCTGCTTCCGAAGCGAGAGCGGAGAGTCCTCGAACTTGTACCTCTCGCACAACTCTTCCAGGTCTTCTGGCGATAGCTGACCCGCGTCGGTGGTTCGTACCGCATTCTCCGGAGGGTTCAGACCGATACGCTCTGCGGGACCAGCCACACCGATCGATAGAACCTGGTAGACCTGGCCGGTCTTCAGGTCAGCGAACTTCATCCCGACGACCAGGGGAGAGTTGAACCCGAGCTGTGTGTCGCTTTGCCAGTTGTAGCGATACGTGTACTCCATGACGGAACCTCCTCGGCTGAAAACTCCCCTGATCCAGGTTGTTAACTGTTCGCTCTGAGGCACCTCAGTAGCCCGACGATGGAGCTTCGCGCCAGAGGCATCGATGGTGAAGGGAGCGTTATCCGTCGCTTGAGTGAGGTCGATCTCAGCAAGCCCTACTCTCGGGTTTAAACCAGCCACCGAGTTCGAGACAGCCTGGTTGATCTTGTACCTCAGATCGTTCGAGAGACCCGCGTAGGTTATCTCGCCGCGACTGATCTGATCGAAGTTCTGTTCTCTCGAATCGACCACAATGATCACGTATAGGAACACCTTCCAGAAACCCATGTCGGCTAGTAGGTTCGCTTGGCGGACGGCTTCCTTCAACTCTTGCAGCTTGCTTGGGGCGCTGAAGCGGAGCTGTGACATCCCGACCTTGACCCTCTTCACCTGGTAGGCCACCGTTCGCTCCGGCTGGCCGGGAGCACCCAGCAGGATGTCTGCGTCCCCTTGTGGGTTTCCCGGCGCCGCATTCAACGGCACTCTCTGTCTGTCGATCGCGTTCTTCGGAATCCCTTCCCAGCAAAAGAGATTTGATCGCCAGTGCGGACTCGAGAGCAAGACCTCGATCAGTTCACCCTCGGGAACGTCCGCGAGCGACGAGTGAACGAGTTCAGGAGAGGACGTCATCAGCGGTGATCTTACCATCCGCGGATAACGAGTAAGGTGTCGCCGGGGCGACGCCGCGCCTGAGTTTCGACGACGGTGCTGCACGCAAGTCGCCTAGCCTTGGCCGAGCGCACCCATCGTGTTCCGGCCCCAAAGTGACAAGGCCGGTTCTGTTCCGCTACGCTTTAAGAATGGACAAAGCAAAGTTTCAGCTCGACGAAAGGGCCCTCCAAGAAAAGATCGCGGCGGAGTTCCAGAAGATGGCCGAACGTGAGTCGGCGAACGTCAGCATTCGCTTGCTCGATCCCATCGGTGTGATGTTCAGCTTTGTCCAGGACATCCAGGTCCAACTGAGTGCTCGGGCCGCAGAAGCGCAGCGGATGGTGGAGCAACTTGTAGCGAATGCGCGAGATGTGGCGACCACGATTGCGGACTCCATATCCGAAGCGTCAACAGTCTTCAAAGAAGCCCTCGGCCGCTCCGCGCACGTCGCGAAGCTGGGCTGGACTCTGGATCCGAACTCCGCGTTCCCCGACGTGCTTCATCTGTGTAAGCTCACGAACAGAGCGGACGCGGATGCCTATATGCTAAAGCGGTATGAAGAGGCCGACCCCGAGTTGGAGCACATGGAGCAGAGCCTCCGCCGCAACCACTTGGTCGCTCCGTTCGACACGGTTCTCCAGCAGTGTTTTGAAGCGTTTCGCAGGGGACACTACGCCATTTGCGTCGCGAACCTGATGAACATTCTGGAAGGGGCTGCAAGCGAGCTCGATCCGCCCCACATCACGTCAACGGACCTGCAAAAGATGCTGCGCAAGGGCGGAAGCGTCGCAAAGCGGGCCGAGCAGGACATGTTTACCGCGGCGATCTGGCTCTCGCTGGCGACTTTCGTCGATGATCTCTATCGGTCGTACCCCCCGCCGGCGATCTCTGCGTCAAACGCACCGATCCTCTCGAGACATCTGACCCAACACGGTCGCAAGGAGCCGCCGAACGAGAAGATCGAGGTCATCCGCCTGCTTCACGCGCTCGAGACCGCACTGAGCCTACACCGGGAGTTGGGAGCGTCCTTACACATGTCGTTGAAAGGAGACTCTTCTGCAGAGGCTCAAGAACCAGGGGCACCACTCGTTGGCGCAGGAAAGTAATGCCCCCAGTTCGGGACGTCTTCTCCGAGCAGTTTCAGTAGCATCAGCCCTCTGTGCGACGGACGGAAGCAGTAATCGCCGATTGGAACCTCTCGCGCGGAAACCTGGATTTCGTGCGCCAGGCCGAAACCCTGCAGCCTCGCGCAGACCGAATAGCCCACCTCTGGATTAAACCGACTCTTCGCCGCATCCACGTTGGTCTCCATGCCTAGCGCTTCCGCGATTGCGACGGCCATCTCTTGCCTGCGTTGTATGAAGGTCTGCGGATGAACCTTCGATAGCGGCGTCGGAACTGGCGGGCCACCCTGAGCCTTCCAGTCGCCCTGCTTGTTCATGACATGGTTGAGAACCTTGAGCACAGCGAGGTCGCGCTCGGTCATCTGCTCGACGTCGCGAATGAAGGCGGCCACATCGTCTATCTGCGCGTCGCTGCGGACGGCGTTGCCGATGATGCTGACGTAGTGGTTCCTTTTCGCGTCGTTGAACGTCTCCGCATCCCGCCAGGCTGCGATTTGGATGGCTTCCGCCAAGTCGTCGACTCGCACTTTCAGCGCGTCGCCGCGCTTGCCGATTTCGTCGAGAAGTCGCTCGTGGTCGTGAAGGATGGCGAGGAGCTGCGCCGCGCGCTCCTGCCGCTCCTTGGCGGAGAAGTGCCCCTTGATCAGCTCGGCGAACTTCAGGAAGAGGCTTGCGTGCGGCAACGCAAGTTCCACGGCGGTCGGAACCAGCGCAAGCAGCGGCGACTCGGATGCTTCAGGATATTGCTCCTCGACTGCGTCAACTCTGCTGTCGATTGCCATGATTGGCTCCTCTCCGTCCCACGTGCGACGAACTCCTCAGGGCCGCATCAGCACGCGCCGCGAGTTCTTCGCGGAGCCTCGGAAGGTGTTGGCGAGTCGAAGCTGCCCGGTTAAACTACGCCGTCGATGAGCGGGTACTTAGCCCATGCTGTAGCCATTTTCCCCATCGTTCGTAACACACCTCGTTGGGAGCGCTCGTCTCCATCGCTGCAGACGAATATCGGGTGAAACTCAGAGCGAACGACGCAGGTCTCGCGCCTCCCGGCTGACGGTTGTGCTCCCAACCCCAGTTGGAAGGTGAGCCCCGGAATGTGAAGCGTGTGCCCGTGACTCGCATCGATCCGGATGGTGTCGGGAAAGTTGAATGTGAGATGCGGCCTCGGTAGGGCAGAGACTATAAGCATCACCGCGGCATTCTGCGGGAAGCCAGGCGTCGCCAAGCAGGTACGCTCGAATCTCTTCCTGATATTTCGGCCCGAGCCTGATCCCCTCGTATCGTTGGCCCGAGGACTCCCACCTCCGAACCGACGCGCGCCAGAAAACGCTCACGCAAAAGTACACCATCTTCTCGATATCCATTCCTGCGACGGCTGAGGCGTTGAAGATGGTGTTTTGTTCGTCAGCGTGGATCGGAGCGGTTCGCTGCAACATCTCGCGAAGCCGAAACCTGCCCCGTCCGCGATAACAATGCCGCATCACCCAGTCTTCACCGTCATGGTCGAATCGCTTTTCGCACTCGGCGCAGAGCAGATACTGGGTGGCTTGGAAAGAGGTCTGCCGTTTTACTTTGGAGGTCAACAGCACGGGATCCGGATGGCGTCGATGATCGGCGGCTCGGACGACGCGGTACAGCGCCTTCGGGACCAGATGACTGTCGCACAGCTCGCGCGTCCTCAGGCAAAGGGCACAGACTCCGAGTAGGCGGGGATATTCCATTCTCCATCCGTTACTAGCTTTCCCTTCTAATAATAATAAGGTGGATGGAGTCCTTTCCGATCTGTCGAAAGGTAAACCAGTGTTGATTTCAGGTCTAGCGTGGCACTCAGGAGATTACGGAGTGGGCCGGATCTCCCACTTTTCACGGGCGGACAGCGGAAAGTTAACTAAGTAGTTATGCTGAGCTCTCACTCGGATCGGTTCCGGGCGTGTCACGCTGGAGCGGAAACTCCTTCCGCCGCGCAACCTGGTTAGGCTAAGGTGGGGGATTCCTAGCTAGGATCAGTTCAAGAGCTCTTTCGTCTCGCTCTCAACCGCCTGCGAGGCATCACCTTCGTCGGAATATCTGTGCCTGCCGAGCGAGACGACGATTTTTGTGTACTTGGACTCGCGCTCCGGGCCGAGAGCCTGCTCCTGGAGTTGTGCTGCGGTCTTGCTCAGGAACGCGATCGTTTCCGGAGACAAGTTCAACGGCAAGCCTGCCGCAATCCGACTTTGCCATTCTCTCAGTGCCTGCGCGCCAAGGCCCTCAAGGGCGTGGGCCATTTGCAACCTGCGCTTCCTGATTTCCGTCCGGCTGCGCGCCATCTCCTGGCGGTGCATTTCGTCCACGTGAACATCGTATTCCGCTGCCCGCTGTTGCCAGTTGTGCCGCGAACTCCAGCGTGCGACGTTCGGAACAGAGCACGGCGGAACTAACATCCGGGCGACGGTTGCTAACTTGCGGTCGGCACCGTCGCGGAACAGAACGAACGCGCTGAAGGCGCGCCGAGACTCGTCCTTGCGCCTGTCCCACGACCTGCGAACACCGTGCGGCTCAACATGTTCGGCGAGATTGCGGTCGTGGTCAGTTGTTGGTTTCATGGAGAACGCTCCGGGCCGGGTGCGGCGGCTGCGCCATGCTCGAAGACATGTTAACGCCAAGCGGCAGGATCCCTCTTAGCGAACTTAATATGCGTTGACTCTTGGGGTAACCTGTGCCACATGGTCGGTGCGGTCTCCGCACGCAGGAAGGCTCTCCTTCCGTGCTAGAGTTGTCTTGGCATGCACGAAGTAGCAACCCTACACACACCGGTTTCCCGTTCATCGAGCGGACCGTTCAGGCTTGAGCGGGACATGTTCGCCAGCGTCGCTGAGACTTTGCCGGGACGCATCTCCAAGCAGCCTCACCGGGTTTTTCCGCTCAAGGAGGCGACGGTTGGAAACGTCATACCGGATTTGCTCCTCGGCGAGTGGACGGACGAGCTACGCCCATTGCGGCGAAACTTCACTTTCATAGAAGCTCGCATCATCGCGCTTCTCGATGAACACGATGAGCTTTTCCAGGCCGAGATCACCGACAGGCTACACCTGAGTGAGCCTGCGGCGGCAAGAGCGTTCAAGCGTATCGAGCGATCCGGCATCACTGTAGAGACCGCAGGGGGCAAGATTTCGCTGGACGCCGGCGCGTTCACGAGGGCGCTCGTAGTCACGGCTGTGGAGCTGAAGCTGTCTCGCTGGCGCGAGGCGCTGGCTCAAGGGATGAGCTACCTGAAGTTCGCGGATCGTGCCTATGTCGTACTTGATGCCGACCGAGCTGATCCTGACGAGGAGATGATCGCAGCTTTCCGTGATGCGCGTGTCGGTCTGTTCGTGCTGGGCGCCGATGCGATGACAGAGGTCGTTCCTGCGGTCAAACAACGTTGCGTGGGCGTGCAGCGTATCCTCGCGGTGCAGAAGCTCTGCGTGTCCCTCACAGCATCCGGTCGTCTACAGTCCAGCTTGGTTGCGCCAGTTGGTGAACGCGTCTAGCCAAACGACTTGGTGCGTAAGTTCGGTCTGCGCGGAGCCGGTGATTCCGATTTTCTGCAAGTTGCCCACCCAATGAACTGCTCCCTCAAGCCACCTCTGAACTGTTTCGATTCTCTTGTCGGGACTTTGCGTAGCGAGTCGCCCGAGCCGATAGGCGACCTCCACGTAGTGACCTGATGCGGCCGTCACGTTGCTCTGGGCGTATTCCCATTCCGCCGGTGGATATGTTCCCGACTCCAGTGCTCGCGTGAGGGTCGCGCCGTCCTTCGTGTCTATTAGGAGTCTGTCGCCGTATTGTTTGTAGGCTTCCTGGATGTCGTGTTCGAGTCCGATGTCGCCCGCCAGCTTGGGACTGTGGTATCGGGGCATTGCCCTGCCGATCTGGTCCTCGAAGTCGGCGAGTCTCAGTCGACGCTGCCCCCTGTAGTAGCCAGACGACCAGACAGAGGCGCCTGCGGCGGAAGCGACGGCCCCGAAGGTCCCGACGTAGTTCATCACAACCCTCTTTCCCGCGCCGCGCACGAAGTCGTCGATGAGGAGCAACATGCTCAGAAGGGTGTCCCTGCTCGTGCAGACGTATCCGTTTTCGGATGCCATTTCAGGGAGAAGATACACACCCGCGAGTTCGGGCCTCGCGCTGACTTGGTTGCTTATGGTGTGCAGCAAAGGGTTCTCGGTCGGGTCGACTCCGCGGAGAACGCTGTCGGAGATTGCAACCGTCGCGAGAGCGGGTTGGCTTACTTTCAAAGCCTTGCACGCCTCTATTCCCGCGTCGATCCATTCTGTTTCGCTCACGAAGTGGTGGGTCGCAAGGTTCGTCAACGGGCCCGGCAGAATGACCATTTCGCATCCGAGCTCAAGTTGGACTCTGATCGCCGCTACGCAAGCATCACTTATCGTTTGCGAGTCGGTGTGAGCGCATCCGGGCCAACTCTGGAGAAGCGTGCCTCCGTAGGTGTCCTTCCAGTTCTTCAAAGACGTGTGCGTGTCGGAGTCGTACTCCGGAGCGGCACCCGGGCAGAACCACGGCCACGAGGCGAGGTTCACGACCGTACTTGCCGCCACGTGAGAGTCGAGAGTTGAGAGGTAGACTTGCGGATCAAACAAACGGTGCTGAAGGTACGGGAACTTCCTGAAACTCCGCCTCAGCAACTGGCCTGCGGGCATGGCCGCAGCCGAAATAATCCCGCCAGCGATTGCAGTCGGTGCTTGACCAGGCAGTGCGAACGCGTATTTGGCGTTGTAGTAGAACATGTCTCTATAACTCCGCAGCCAGTTCTGCGAAACAAGCGACCAACTGAGAAGGAAGCGGCCTAAACGGTGCTCTCAAGCTGAGCATGCGATCGATGGCCTCAGCCAGCGCAGCAGGCGCAGAACGGACGAGGTCGGAAGTCTTTGGCGGACGGCCGACGAGGGCCTGTTGGTCGCCTCTCGTTGGGTGCCGACCTGCAAGGGCTTCCTGAAGTGAAACACCCAGCGAAAAAACGTCGGAATGGCATGTGAGATTTGGTTCCGCTCGGCATTGCTCGGGGGACAGATACCCATACGTTCCCCACGTAAATCCAGGTGCAGTCAATGGACTCTCGAGGAGATGCCTAGCAAGTCCCAAATCGATGAGTACCGCCTCGGCGTCACCGCGTCTGAGCATGATGTTCTTCGGCGCGACGTCGCGATGAACAATGCGCTTCGACCAGATATGGTCAATGGCGCGCGCCGCGTCTCGTCCGACGCATGCAACAATCTTTGCGGATACGGCACCCGATCGGAGCCTCGTGTCCAACGGTTCTCCGTCAATGTAATCCCATACCACGAACCTGACCGTTTCCCCGCGAAGATCGAAGTGTCCATGTTCTAGGACGTTCGCGAGATTTGGGTGCCTGAAGCCTTCCAAAGCCCGAATCTCGCGGTCAACCCGACGATCCTGTGCGGAGTCGAAGTAGTATTTGATCGCGCAGTCGTCTGCGACGATTTTCCCGTCAGGCGTACTTGTTCGTGTCGCTCGGTAAACGGCGCCTTGTCCGCCGGATCGGATCAGCAAGCCGACTTGGAATCTCGGACCGAGGGCTGCGTTCGCTTCGGTTGCCGGGAATGTTGTCTGCGTGAACACCCTCAAAGCTCCTAGTCGGTCGAATAAGAGGCCACGGCATCAGCCCGGAGGCCCTTTGCTCGTAACTACGCGGCCCCTTCCGCCCGCATTCGATTGTGGGCGCTTTCTTAAATGAAAACTAGTAAGTTCAAGCACACAGTAAACAATCGGAAGGCTAAGTGGCCCATAGGTCACAGCGGAACTAACTGTAGGTTCTCCATCGAGTCGTGTCCCGACTGAGGACCCACGATCCTATGAAAGCGCAGTTGCGAAGATGGAATCGGGTGAACCAGTTCGAAGTTCATCTCCGCTCCGTGATGCAGCAGATCGTCGCAACGTCGGTCTTCATGTGGTTCATGACGGACGCCCCCGGCGACGTGTCGGCTCCGGCCTGCATCGAGAGCGCCAGCTTAGAGAGCCGCGCGATCTCGCGCTGAACCTCAGCGAGAGACTTCGGCGGCGGTGCGGGCGTTCCTGCAGTCGCCTTCGCCCTCCACGAATCAACATCACGTCCGTCGGCTTCCAGGTATACGGAAGTGCTCGACAGGCTGCGGTGCCGCAGACTCTTTTGCACGACGGGCAGCGGTGCTCCGGCGTCGAGCATCGCGTGTCCCAAGCTGTGGCGCAAACTATGCACCCCTTGTCTCGGCTGGAGCTCGATGCCGGCCTTTTCGCAAGCGCAGTGGAATAGTTCCGAAGCCCACTGCCTTGAGAACGGGAACACCATCGTGCCGGGACAGATGTGCTCGGTGACACGGTTCCATAGAGCGAGCGTCGCCGGGTTAATCTTCTCGTCCGTGTGCTTACCTTTCTTGCGAGCGCGGACGCGCAGGTATCCTCCGCGCTGGACAGACGCCTTCGTCAGAGCTAGTGCCTCGCTGATCCGCAGGCCGTGCTCGAACAGCATCGTGAACAGCAGCTTGTTGCGCTCGCCGTCCACAGCCTCGATGAGTTTCTGAACTTGCTCAGGCAGCAGGTGCTTCATGGTCGTTCGCTCCCTTTACCGTGTCGAGAAGAAACAACCGCGGTTGACTCCGTTCGTGCACATTGTCGAAGTGTTACTTCGAAGCCACTCTTTCGCCCCTCAGAGCCCGGCGATCTTTCGGTTCGCGTCACTCCAGTACCAAGCCCGCGTCCTTCATGCGGATGGCGAGTCCCAACGCGACCTTGTCTCGACGACCAGACTGGCACCGAGCCTCGGCCACGCCTCCGACTGGACGTTCTCGTCAATCCAGTGCTTTGCCTCGCGCTCATGGGCGTGCAGATGAACGTCGTGAAGGCGTTCGCGACCAGCACATCCCGCATGCGCGTTCCCTGGACCTGCTTGGCAGTTTCCATCTCGTTCGTTTTCCTCATAGCTTCCTTTCGCACTCCTCGCAGACCATGCGACCGTCCTTCTCCTCGAAGCCGAGGTCGCCGTGTTCGTCGCACCGCGCGTTGCCGCAGAGCGCGCAGACGTGGACCGCGTTCTCCCGGCACTGCCGCTCCATGCGACCGCCAGCCACGAACCAAGGAGCGCCGCAGCGCACGGTGACCCTCTTCACGACGGGCAGGCCGAGGACCTCGGCGATCTCGTCGTGCAGACCGGCGGCGGACTCGTCGAGCGCGTTTTCGATCAAGCCCTCGCCGATGACGGCGTGGGCGCGGCGTAGTAGTTCCATCAACTTCTCTTCGTTTGCCATGATCTCCTCCCCCTAATCGCTATCGCTGCCGTCAGTCCGAGACAAACGGCAGAGTAGGGACTAGGCCGCTACAACTTCCGCATCGATGAACGGTGTCTCAACCTTCGGCCCCGCGCCTTTGAGTTCCGCCAGCTTCGCCGCCAGTTCCCAGAGCGCCCGGTTCAGGCGCACATCCTGATCTATGCCGTTGATGCGGCGCGTCGAAACTCGTCGAATGCGGCGACCATTCGCGTCCCGCTGCACCGCCGACAAACCGCCGGAGATCACGTTCTCCTGCACTCGATTGAAGGTGTGCCAGAGATCACCGCCGAGATCGTCGCGACGGCGCGGCACGAGCAACAGATCGGGTGTGATGGGCGTGGTGACCTTCCCTCCCGCGTCGGCGAAGCGCAGCTTGTGCGCGGACTCGGCGAATGCGTGACGCTCGCCGTCGGTGAGTTGGAGTTGGCTCCAACGGCGCACCGTGTCGAGCGAGTTCTGCGCCTCGGCGATCAGCTTGCGGCTTCCCTCGATCACGTCGCCCACGACGTCGCCCTTGTGGGTGACGTTGATGGCATCGATCTCGGCGTCGCTCACCATCATCCCGTTCGAGCAGATCAGGCGGTAAAGTCCGGCGATCAGCTTGTAGGCAGAAGTGCCATCGTGCGAGTTGACGAGGACCACTTCCGGGATCACGTCGCCCACGGCCAACGGGTGCGAGACTTCCTCGTGTCTGAACCGAAGCATGTGCTTCGTGAACTCGCCTTTGCCCGGAACGAGCGTTCGGCTCTGCACCGCGCTGAACGGCTGGAAGCCGGCCGCGATCATCGACTCGATCACGCCGAGCGTGGCGATGTGGCTGTACTTGGCGGACATCCCGTCATGGGGCCTGGTCGCAAGCGCGGACGGCGCACGCCGTGCAATCTCCTCGATCGTGAGCGGGGTTTGGTTTCTGTGAGTAAAGTTTTGTGCGTTGAACATTTCGTTTGCTCTCTTTTCCGCGCCGACTTTTTGAGGACGGCGCCTAGTTGTAGGCTTCCGGGTGAGTGATCGGATCGGCACACAGCGAGGCGTAGCAATCGCCGCAAGTCGCACTGATGAAGAGTTCTCTTTCCGCAGCGGAGAGATACGGCACGCCGTGCTCGTCTGCGAACGCAACCTGCACCAGGACGCCTGCTCGGTGTCGCTCCAAGTCGTCGGCGTCAAGTCGCAGTGCCACGTGCCGACCGCAGACGACGCAGCGGAGAGTGATAACCGTCGAGAGATTTCTGCCGTGCATTGCCCGTCCCTTCACGCGAAGGTTTGGGCATCAAGCGATGTGTGGGATCAAAGCGGTTTGCTTTTTGCGAGAGTCATCGTCTCGCCACATCCGAGCCTCGTTGCAGCTCTGGGCACCGTGCCTTCGTTCCGGTCGGTTGCCGGACCAGCTTGAAAACTGGCCGCTCTTGATGCTTCTCCTACGAAAACAGTTTACTACTTACCGGGGATGGCGTCAACCACAAGCCGTGCATTTACAATGGTTTACGGAGATTGCATGCACAGCACGAATCCGGTGAGAACCATTGCTGTTCGGATAAGCGTTGTGTGCGAACGTGGAGGCGATCATCGTCCACAGGACGATCACCCTGGGATGCGGCCCCACGCCGCGACCATGTATGCGGGAATCCATCGCGCGCCGGTTCTCGTAGACTCCTCGTTCAGACGCTCAAGGAGAGTCTCAATCTGTACCTGTGCTGCAGTGGTCACACCAGACTTCTCAGCAAGCGGCAGCATCGTTCGCATTATGTCCACCAGGAACGGATGCGCCAGCGGATCTGTGCCGTCACTGACCTGACCCTCACGAACGATGCGCATCGCTTGCACTCCCGCCTCGCTGAACGTTCTTGAAACCCGACCGGCATCGGTCACCATGCCGCTGCGGCGGAACGTCTCAATGATCCACGAAAAAAGTTGCTCAAAGAGTGGCATCTGCGGTCGAGACCAGCAACCTGCATCCTGATCGTACTCGTGAAATGCGACGACTCCCCCCGCATGCGCATAGCTCATGACCGTTCGTAGCGCTGCTACGGGATCCTTCTGGAAGACGAGTACTAATCTCCCCACTACTGCGTCGAAGCGTGCCGACCCGATCACTTTCCCGAGCGTTCCTTCATCGGCCTCGATGAAACGGATGCGTCCAAAACCGCGCTCGGCTGCACGAGCACGCGCCTTGGAAACGGCCTCGCTGGAGCGATCAAAAGATACGACTTCACCTGATGCTCCTACGATTTCCGATGCGAGCATGGCAACGTCTCCCGCGCCGCCCCCATAGTCAAGCACCCGCATCCCTTGCTGTAGGCCAGCGCGAACAAAAAGATCCCGCGTAAGGTCGCGGAAGTAATCGCCCTGTCGCCCTAACCGCTTAATCTCATGTTCGGAATGACCCAGGGCGTATTCTGGGTTGCTCTCTTGACTGGTAGACATCCGTCGCTTGGTCCTTGCACTCAAGCGTATCATGACCTACGTTGGGGGGAAGCCGCACTGCTTCGGCACTTACTCCGATTTGATGGAGCCCTCGTAGGCGAAACAGCAGCCCTCCCTGAGGCGAGTTCACGTGAGTGAACGGATGTGACTATGACAGCAACTACTGGCACTCCGGGTGCAGAAGCATCGGTCAGTCAGAACGTCGATATCAAAGGTCACATAGAAACCATTTTCAAGTTTCTTGCTGCAGGTATCGGGTTAGCCTACGCGACGGGTTATCTCGTGGTGCTGACGTTCCTGAACGGTTACGGTATTCGTGAAACCGGGGCGGAGCTCTTCAAGCTAAGGTATATCTACGTAGGCAGCCTTTGTCTTGCGTGTCCCACAGTAATGGTGTGCGTTATCTATGGACTACTGTCGGGACAACCAACAATACTGGCCGACTCGCCAGCCTCGACAATCAAGAACTTCATCTCACGCCTGTTTCCCGCTGCTGAGAACATGCCTTGGGCGTTGGTAGTGATGATCGTGAACTTGCTGGTGGTCTTCTATTGCATCATCGCATTCGCCCACCCGGGACTGTTCGGGGCAAAGCAAGGTCTCATTAACTGGTTGTATGTTCCATTGTTCGCTACTCTCCTTCTTCGGATCGTTGTCGGGGAGAAAGGGTTGTGGTCGCGTGGGCTCAATCGTGTTCGATGGGTTCTCGTTTCCGTTGCCCTTGTGGCTTCTGTTCTCATACTTAAGGACATCGATTTCGTTTCGATGCTCAAGGAGCGTACGTACAACTACGTCGTTCTCCAAGCACTATTCTTTTTCTTCACGTTCCGATTCACAAGATGGTCGCGCTTGGGATCCAATGCTAGGAGTCGCACTGCTCGCCTAGTCGTTCGCATCACGATTCTCGGGCCGTTGTTTGTCCTCGGTGTATTTTCTTTCGCGCACACCGTCTACAACCACATACCTGCCGAAAAAGGTGGAGGAGATTTCAGTCAAAGCCCGGATTCTCAGATTTGCTTTTCCGATGCTTACCGCACGAGTATTCCATTGGGTCTGGTGGCGGATCTTGATCGGACGCCTGTTTGTTCGGTGCCGGTGAAGGTGATCGAGGAGACAACAACGGATGTGTATGTTGCGAGATCTTCAGACCGCGGAAACCGTTCTGAACAGGACGTGCCGAACCCAGCATCCTTGTGGAGGTCCGGCGCGTACCATCCGGCGGTGTTTGAGGTCAGCCATGGTGCCATTAGCAGTATCGTGATTTTGAACCAGGCTACGATCCAGATCTCGATGCCGACGCCCGTAGTTCCGCAGGCCGCACCTGCTGGTGAAGGTGGTCCTGCATCTGCCGGCAAGACACCTAGGTCGTCCAAGAAGTCGACGTCTCACTAGTCCTTTCTTTCCGCCTGCTCCTCGTGGAACGCAGCCTCTGGACCGCCTATTCGACCACTGTCTTTCCGGAGATGATGTCGTCGAAGCTCTCTCGCAGCTTGTTCATGTCACGGTGATCGACGCTCGCGCTCGGCTGCGGGAAGTACCGCGCATCCTTACGCATTACTCGGATCTGTTCGTCAAGAGAGCGGCCCTCGTCGACCGTGACGTAATAGTCCCGACCCGTGGACGAGATTTTTGCGTTAAAGTCAAGCACGCCCGCGATCGGATGGTCGGGCGGCAGTCCGGCGCGGGCCATCGCTTCTTCCACTGCCGATTTGATGAAGCCGTCTTCTGCCGAGGTTCTTGCCATGCTGGCCTCCGATGCGATCAGAGTAGCACGTGAGTAGGGCCTTACTTGCGTCTCGATCTGGGTCACCGCGCGGGCACTCGTAGGGTATCGAGCAAACGTCTCACATGCGCGACGCCGCCTTCGTCCCCGGTCTGGGCGAACTTGTCACGTGCCGTGGCAAGCCAACTGGCGGCGGACGAAGCCTTGCCCTCTGCGAGATCAATCTCGGCCCACAAAAGAGCGAGGCCCCCGACGACGTTCATGAGCCCGCAGGCGTCTGCCAAGGGCAGCGCCTCCCTGATGCGTTCGCGTGCGCGATCGTACTCGTGTTCTTCCGTGAAGATGCGCGCGATTGCAAGCAGGGAGATCGCAACGCCCCCATCGTCGCCGCGCAGTCGATCATGCTGGTAGCTTTCCAACAGGTGCTCAAGTGCTTCCGGTGCGTCGTAGTGTTTCAAAAGGAGTGCCTTGAGGTGGAGGAACCGCGAGCGAAGCCCTGGTGGCATGTCGATCCTCGATACTGCGTTGAGTTCATCCAGTGCCTCCCGATCTCGTCTGAGCAGCCGCAGGAGGTCTGCTCTGGTGTTCCGGAGTTCTGCGATGAGAACGTCCGGGCAGTGGTTTGCGATAGCATGCTGAATCGCTTGCGTAGCAGCTTGGAGAGCCGCGTTCATCGCGTTCTGCTCGCGTCGTAGGTTTGCGAGCTGTCCCAGCAAACGGGCTTGAGCTTCCGCCCGGTGTTCTTCCAGGTGCGGAATCAGCGCATCGGCGTCCTGCCAACGCTGTTCCGCGTCGTCGAGTCGGCCAAGTTCGACGAAGCAGTCAATCTGCTGCGTAACGGCGGCATGAAGATTCCGGTAGTAATCAGCGTGTTCTGCCAGCTCTCCCAAATCAGATTCGAGTTGCTGGTTCTCTGCAAGGCCAGTCCGGTAATCGCCCCGATTCATCGCAATCGTGGCGAGGTGGCCGCGGAGAACAATGCGCTCCATCCCCCTCGAGCGCGGTAGCAAGAGATGATTGATTGCCTCGAGGTCTTCAAGCCTCCCGTGTTCGATGTACCAGCTGGATGCGGCAACGTAAATCATTACCGCCGTGTCCCAATCTTCGAGTCGGATGGACCAATCGAGAAGCCTGGAAGCCGTCTCAACATTGACCGCACCGCCAGCGGCGATCATGAAGAAAGCGCCGCACAGGCGGCGACAACCTGCGCGATGATCTGTGCGCCAGTTAGGGAACCATCGTTCTCCGAGAATCATAAACTCGTGTGCTAAGTAGAGAACATCCCGTTGGGGAAGGACGACCGTCGCCGCCACCGCGTTTTCGATGCCAGCCACGATGGCTGCCGGCGTCATGTCGACCATTTCCTTTATACGTTCTGCAAACTCAGCGCGGTTCTCGAAGCTGGTCGCAGCCACACCCTTATTTGTGAACAACCAACTGGAGAACAGCGACCCTTCCCGGTTCAGCCTGTCTGCGCGCTCCGCCATTCTGTTCACTTCTTCGAAACGCTCGGTGGCCTCGCGCTCTGTGCGCCCGCTGATGAGGTCTTTCACGAACCCCAACATGCCTAGGAGCGGGTGATCTGCTACCTGCGCTGCGATGTTTTGGTCTTTGGCCGCGAGCAACGTGTTTGCGAATCGCTGATCCATCCCGACGCCGTGCACAAAGTTTTCAGTGGGCACGGGTACGAAGGAGTATGGATACGCGAGTCGGACAAGCTGTGCTCCGGGTACGTCGAGAATCGGAACTTCGTCGAGGAGGACGCGCCATCTCGTAGCTTGCGTTTGCGATCGCTTAACAAGTTCGGCCCAGTGACGGATCAGTGTCTCTCCGCCGCTTCCCGCGGCAGCGAGCAGGGTTGCCGGTTCCTCCCAGTGTGCATAGCCATTCAGCCAGCCAAGAGTGAACTCCATTCCGGGACACCGGGTTGCTGGCGCACCGGGCTGTCTCGGAGCGGCGTCGCCGATGTGCAGTGACCTTGCACGACTCCGATGGAGATGAACGGCGTTGAAGAAGGCATACTCGTCATCGCTATCAATGGAGCGCACTGCCACCATTGCCTCGTCGACGGTCCGGCCCCTGATGACTTCGCTGAGCAAGCACTCGATGCTCTGTGTTGCCGTTGTGGTCATGACAGGGAACGAAAAAGCGATGACGTCTGCCGGGAGTACCGTGCCGTCGTCGACGACTGGCCCTCCGAGTCGCGCGCTTTCGCATGTTGAGAGCACGAGGAGTTCGCAGCCATAGAAAGCACACAGTTCTACGATTTCAGCCGTCCGGATGCATTTGTCGTCCTGCAGGGAAAGGTAGTGCTCTCCTTCGAGATCGTCGTAGCGTCCGTGACCCGAGACGATCACGATATGCGGCCGGAAGACGTCGATCTCGAACTCAAAGCGTCGCGCGGACGAACAGAAGAGAAACTCGATGGGGATTTCAGTGGGGATCGTGTCGAGGAGCATGCAGCGCTCCTCGTCTAACCGTAGATTGCTGTCGGTGCCAAGGCTGACGTGCACGATGTTGGTAACGGGATTGCGCCTCTTTCGCTTTGGGACTGGTGATGGCAACTCGCGCTTCAGGTGGCTGCCCCGGTCGCCGATGAGGAAACCGTTGTTGACGCGGAGAAGTTCCCAAGGGAACTGCATGAGACGGTGCGCTGGTTGCGAGAACTGCACGCGCACCTGCCTCGCGTCATCGGGCAGTCTTAACCTTTCCCACGTCGCAGGCGGGGCCACGAGCGCGGCGAGTCGGTCGCCGACATCGCTGAGCAGGATGTCTCCCGGGTCGTGGATCCCGATCGACTTCCATCGCAATAGCCGCAGGTCTTCAAAGAAGCTCGCAGCGAGGTCTGGGTTGACGCTGCTCGTGACCTCACGGCTGCCCGAGCGCATCCGGAACTCGTACCGTCCTGCGGCGTCTACGTCGACATAGATGCGTAGGTCTGCTGCCAAAGTGTCTCTAGTCTCTAGATAAGTTACTGGTGATCCACTCGCTGGTCGCGCTCTGGAGCCTTGTATTCATGCGGCATCGAATGCCTCGCCGCACGCCGGAAAACTGCTGGCGCTCGAAGTCGAGCCTGATGATCTTGTCCGGCGTAATCAGATGGCCGCATTTCGCGCAGGGGCGTGTCGAGGCACACATGGACCGGCGCCCGTTGTGCTCCCGAGCGCTGTCACCTGACATGCTCAACGTTTGCGGACATGACACCTCCCGTTCGAGTCACGACCAAGGCATCGCACGTGGCGCTTCCTGGCGACCGTCCGCACATCGCGGCACTGGCGGCAGAGTAGACGGCCGCATTCCTTACACCGCATCCGCGGCCGCTGCTTACGCTGTCGCAGACTTCGCAGAAGTTTGTGTGCACGTCCGCCATCAGAAGGCTTCCCAAATGCTCATCTCTTGCGTCGATCTTCTTGGTGCGGGGCATTAGTTCAACAGTCGATAGAACATTCCGAGCGGCTCCTCATACCACTGGTGTGCTTCGTGCCAGCACTCCCATCGCTCGTCCTGGCGGCTGATCATGACATCAAGCACGATCAGGCCGAAGAACCAGCCCGCCTGCCTAAAGGCGAGAGACTGAGCCTCCTCAGTGCCGCCGAGCGATTCGAGGATCGACTCGTAGATTGGCTGGTACACGCCGCCGTTATTCTCTTCCCAGTTCAGTCCCGGGATCCACGAGGAGCAGAACACCGGATGGTCTTCTGCAACCCGGGTCTCGACGTACTCATTGATCGCATCATGGATTCGACGCTCCGCCTCGGCGTCCTGCGCGTTCAACAGCCCTCGCCACCTAGCGTATTCGTCGATGCGCTTCGCGGGGATTACCCTGACCTCGCCGCCTCCTCTGTGTTCGACCATGACGTTCTTCCTTTTCCCCATCCCTGTGCCGTTTCGGGCGCGAAATCACATTTGCTCACCGTTCTCCATCGTGATGAGCGGCGCTCGGAGTCGCCCGTCCTTGTAAACGCACGTACCGATGCCCGCGATCTGCATCCCGAAGGCGTTCTTCACCGAGAACTCTACCTTGACCAGCCTTCCGCGTGAAACGTCGAACGTGTACTGTGCGCTCCCCATGTCAAAGAACGAACTGTCGAAGGACGACGGATACTTCGCGCGATATCTAACCGCTTCCTGACAACTGGTGTAGAGTTCAGGGAAGTTGACTGCTGCTGATGGCCGCGTCGCCGATTCTGTCGCTGCGGGCAGTAATGGCTCCTGTGCCAGTTGCTTCACGGCTTCTTGCTGTCGACTTTTTTGCGGCTTCATCTGCAAGGGTTCGTTGGCGCTCTTCCACGAAAGCATCGCGGTCGCCATCAACAGTGCCAGAACCCCCACGCCAATGATCAGAACTTTCAGCGCCATTGATGCACCCCGTTCCGTTACGACTTGTTTAACCTGCGAACCCCGGGCTTTGAGGAGGCGGCACCAACAACAGCATCAACACGAAAGCCGTGGTTCGTCTCACAACTTACCTCACCGATCTTTTCAGTGACTCCATACACAAATAGGATTGCCACTTGCATCGTCACCCCAATAAGTTCCTTGCGCGCACTTCGGACCTGGCATTTTTGCGGACTCCTTAGATCTTGATGCTGGGGTGGCAACCGGAGCTTGCGGGTTGGGCGTTACGGACGACGAGGACGGATTTGGATCAGACACCGCGGACGAAGTATTGGGGGCGCGTGCTTCTTGGTCAATGGCCATGTTCTCGGAACGCGCGCCATGCGCTGTTGCATACTGGCTCAGGAACTTGACCAAGTCGTTCCCCAACTTTCGACCGACCATGCCGGCACTCCACCCACTCCACTGCCACCCGCCACCTTTTTCTTCGCTCCACAGTTCCTCTCCAGTCTGACGAGCCTTGAGAAGCGCTCGCCCACGGTGCCCACAGTCAACGAAGATGCCCGTGGTGCAAGTTCCAAGGCTGCGGCCCGTTTCGTCCAACTCCAGAACCAGATCGGCCTTCCCGGGAAGGGTGACGATCTTCACCTTGCCCGATTGCTGGAGTTTATCGACCAGTTCTTTCTTGAGCGGATGTGAGTTCGGGAGGTGCGTGTCGACATAGAGGCTTTGCTGCGCTTGCGCCACAAATACGACAACCAATAATGGGACTAGAAACAGACATCTTGACTTGCTGTTTTTCTGCGTCATCGTCATCCTTCAATCGTTGCTACCTTCAGTTAACCGCGTAATCTTGACTGAAATGAGGAAACGTCATTGAGTCGAAAAATGTGACGCGTGTGAACTTGTCAGAGCGCAGCATTTTTCGAAAATCTCTTCGCGCCATGAGATTGTGAGCGAAGGGCCGATTAACACACTCGCCGACAATCAGCATCTGCGAGTCATCTTCGTCGATGAAAGTAACCTGCACGTCGAAACCGGCCTCGAGCAAGTTGTTTTCAACTTGCTTTACCGCCATGCGGCGAACGAGGTTTTCAGCCTTTAACTGTTTGGTGGCTGGCGGCGCGGCCGGTGCTGTCATCGCATCCTGGTGTAATGCGATGGCGAGACCAACGAGTGCAACGCAGCCGAATACAATCAGGAGTATTTTCACGTGAGTATCTCCTTACTCAGTCGACCGTCATCGTCTCCCGCAAGATCGACTGGCAACTGCATCAGCCTTCGGAGATTGCGGTGCCTGCATCAAACTGGCGGCTCGTCTTGACACTACTGTTCAGCGCGTCGCGTGGGGGCGGGGTAACGAACTAAGCTATGTTTAAGTTGGCACAGCGCCTGTGACTCGAGTCACGGGTGGGTGTGATTGAAGGAAGGCATCCTTGGGCTAGTGAAGCCTCGAACGGCGTACTACTTCATCGTTCTGCCACGGGATGTCATGGTTCTCCAGATCGAGCGCTTCGGGTGTTTGCGGCCGCGCTCTCCGGATCAAGGGTGGTGGAAAATGTCACGCACCAGCACTAACCCGGCGCTTGCGTCTCGCATTCATACGGTTTGTAAGCGGACAAAGGAACTCGCGGATACGCCGTGCGCTCGCAAGGAAGGGGGACAACTACTCCGCTGAAAAGCCGGTCGTGCAGTCGCATCGCAGGCCCAGAGGCGACTTGTGCGGCCTCAGCGATGTGTCCAACGGAGACGGGCGCCGAAAGTGCTTTCCACACATCAGACATTCGATCGTGAACGGGCGGGCGGGACTGGCCACGCGGCGCGGACTAAGTTCGGACACTGACGACTTGATCTCGCTCAGCCTGCGTTTGCGGTCCCTGTCTCGTTCACCCTCAAGCTCTGCGTCCGTTTTGAACCCGCGGCCGAGCAACCAGTTGCCCCAGCGATTGAACATGGCGGCTCGCCAGTGATAGTTCCTCGTAACGAGACCGCGGCGCCAGCGTGTTGACCAGTAACCCGCCATATGAGAATCAGCTTTCCTTATCTGTTCGGCTCATGCAGTGCGACCGTGGGACGCGAAGTAGTGCGTCCGGTTCTCGTCCTGCAAGCGCCAAGCGATCAGGTCCAGCAGGTCGCTGACCTTCATGCCGGACTCGAGCAGTTCGATCATGAACTCGATCTCGAATCCCGCCCTCTCACCCATCAAAGCCAGCTTTTCGATCGAGCGTTGAACAGATGCATTCATGCTCAGACGATGCCATCTGAGAACAATCGAAGTCTAACCGTCGCGTCACGTCGCCGCGTGATTGGGCTCACCTGAATGAGGATGAAGAACCTTCGCGCATTCAAGCCTTCACCGCACGGTCTGTTTTCGAGCGACCTGTGCGACGCTCCTTCGCCGCGATATAGAACCTCTTCATCTGAGGGAAGACCTTGATGACCACCTCCTCAGGAAGGAACAGTGTTAGCTTGAAAGTCTTTCCTCTCGCTTTGACGTGCATCTTTGTCGGTTCGTTCGCATATCGTCCACGTCGCTTCTTCGCCATTCTTCCCCCTAGTCCAACGGAGAGTTCTTCACTGCAGCGACCAGCGGTCGCCGACCACGTGCGGCTGGCAGTCGTACAGATTGTGGTCGAACGCCCGGCAGTCCAGGTCGAGCACGTGGCCGAGGAGCCTGCGCTCGCGGATGACGGTGAACGAGACGGGGTCGACGGTGAACCCGACCTTGTCTCCGGTCTTCTGGTCCTTGAGTTCCATGAAGCATCTCCGAACAGGATTACCGTCACCGTCCGGCAACACGTAGCACTTCCCACCACTGAGAACGCCAACGATCTCTACCGAAGACGCGAACGGCGCGTGGCGCTTGAACTGCGCGACTGTGTATTTGTCGCCCGACCATGCAGGCAGAGAGAAGAGGATCAGGAACAAGAATGCCATCGGCTTCATGCAGTCCTCCGGTGGAGAGATTCCTTAGGTCGTCACGAGATCCCTTTGCTGCACTCTCCCGTTTCCTGGTTTTCGATCGTAGAGGTTTTCGGCCCGTCCAGTGTTCCAGCATTGAGAACCTGTGCGGCGGCATCGCTGACGATGCTGCTGTCCTGGCTAATGATCCTCCACTGTCCTCCCATGTCGATCCTCCCTCTTCGAGCCGTCGTTCCCCGGGCTCGCCGTAAGATCGCTCAACATGATACGCGCAGCTTACTAGCGACGCGATGCTTGCGCGATCAATACCCCTCGAGTTACCCCAGAGTTCTGAAAAGGGGGACGACCACCAACACGAGGCGCAAACTTATGACTTCGCAGGATCAAATCGTGTGATAGGCATCACATCCTTGCGTCACTGGACCCGGTAACGTAGGAAGTTCGACATCGACTTCCGTGATCTCCTGAGGCACTCCAATGACCAGCCAGCAGGCCCATCTGTGTGCGCGACTTCAACGACTCGGCTTTACGGCAGGAGCGCAGATGAAGCTCTACGGAGAAGTCTTCGACTTCCTGAGCGAGCCCATAGTATTGACCGAGGATGTTGTGCTGGTTGACGCCAAAGAAAGCAGAAGTGGAGAGAAGCGACGTGTTCGCGTTCCGCTACCTATACTTCACATGGCCGCGGGAGGCAGGACCGCCGCGTAGATCAATGTTCCTAAAAGCCACAATGTGCAGGCTCCTAAAGTTTCTTGGGATGCATCCGTTCGAATGCGAGCGTTGCTCGGTTACATCAGATTGCGAGGGCCGACTGATGCGGGAACGACTCCAAGAACTCTGCTGCCAGACTAAGCCAAAGAACGCGCCTGCGGTCGACGACGCAGCTTAGCTGTTTCGCATATTCTCCTCTTCACGAGATGTGCGGTCGCGACTTGGGTGTGACTTGCGATCCAAGCAGCTCACGAAGCGTTTCCGCCCGACCGTCCAAACTTCACGGCAGCTTCGGCACAGCAGTCTACCGCACTCACGGCAGCGAAGTCGGTGTGCGCCATGCACGCCGCCGCATGCCTCGCAGAAGTTGCTGCGCTCAGAGTTCATGTTTCGGGACCTTCTGGTCCTCTCGGTTCCCTAAAGTGTTGTCTTAGGCAGCGCGGCCTGGCAGCGTCAAGTTGAGACTTCTATGCTCGTTCTGCATTCTCCAGGCAATAAGATCCAGCAGGTCGGTCACGTTCATGCCGGACTCGAGAAGTTCGATCATGAACTCGATCTCGAATCCCACCATTTCACCCATCAGAGCCAGCTTTTCGATCGAGCGTTGAACCGATGCCTTCATACGAAGACAATGCCATCCCGAACGGTGGACATCCAACCGTCGAGTCACGTCGACGTGTGATTGGGCTCACCAGAGTGGGGGATCAACACCTCGCCGCACGCGGGGCACTTCTGGTGCTCGCAGTCCAGGCGGGTGATCCGGTCGGGAGTGATGCGGTGGCCGCACTCGTGCAGATGGTGTCGAGGCAGGCGCGAACCTTGTCGAGGTCGATCTTCTTGCTGCGGGCCATTTAAGCGCGCGCGAGACATGCCGGACGCCTGCGCCAGATCATCGGCGTATCTAACCCATATCTAAAACTGGTCCAACTCCTGCGATTCCTGCGTTTTCTGCTTTTCATAGAATCAATATGTTGCTGATTCTAGGTTAGCTGGTCGGTTTATAATAGAAAGATTCAGTCAGCTATCCGGAGGGCTCTGTGCGGCTGCGCTCGGGCGACGGATAGCTTGCGGCCCATTTTTCGATGTCCTCGACACTGACGCAGACAGACAGCATCATCGTACGCGGCGCACGCGTCCACAATCTCAAGAATATTGACTTTGCGGTCCCGCATAACACCTTGACGGTGGTTACGGGTGTGTCGGGATCGGGTAAATCGTCCCTCGCTTTTGACACGATCTATGCCGAGGGACAGCGGCGCTACGTTGAGTCGCTCTCGGCCTACGCGCGGCAGTTCCTGGAACGCATCGAGAAGCCCGACGCCGACACGATCGACGGGATCGCGCCCGCGGTTGCCATCAAGCAGAAGAACACCACGCGGAATCCGCGCTCGACCGTCGCCACGGCGACCGAAATTTACGATTACCTGCGGCTTCTGTTTGCCCGCATCGGACGCACATACTGCGCCAACTGCGGACGCGAGGTCAAGAAAGACACCGTTGACGAGATCGCGGATACGATCCTGGCGCTCGCACCCGAAACACGCCTGCAGGTGTTATTCCCGTTGCAGCAAACTGGTGCAGCGGCCGAGGAGACCAGAGAGAAGCCTTCGAGAGCGAAAAAATCTGCTAAGAACGACGCCACATCCCCTGCAATATCCGATGCTCTCAAGACCCGCCTGTTCGATCTGCGAAAGGCGGGATTCAACCGGCTATATCAGAACGGCAACGTCTATGAATTCTCGACGCCGGAGTCGCTTCTCGATGTAGATTTTTCGAAACCTGTGTTCCTGCTCGTTGATCGACTGACCGTTTCTCCGGATATTCGTTCGCGGGTGATCGATGCCGTCGAAACGGCGTATCGCGAAGCCGGCGAAGTTTTGTTTGAGATCCCCGGCACTGAACAGATGCTACGTTTCTCGCAACGCTTCGAATGCAAATCCTGCAACCTGAGATACGAGGAGCCAGAGCCGCGGCTGTTCTCTTTCAATAATCCCTACGGCGCCTGCCCAAAATGCCAGGGGTTCGGAAATACGATCGACTTTGACCTCGACCTGGTCATCCCGGACAAGACAAGAACACTGAACGAAGGCGCAATCGAGCCTTGGACCAAACCCAAATACCGCCCGCTCTTCACCGACCTCAAGCGTTACGCGAAACTGGCAGGCATTCCGCTGGATATGGCGTGGGTCGATATGGCCGAAGAGCATCGCAACAAGGTGCTCAACGGCGAGGGCAAATTCCTGGGTGTGCGCGGCTTCTTCGCGCATCTGGAGCGTAAGAAATACAAGCTGCACGTCCGTGTCTTCCTGAGCCGATATCGCGGATATTCGTTGTGCTCGGCCTGCAACGGAGCGCGCCTGCGCCTGGAAGCGCGCCAGGTCAAGATCAAGGGTAAGAATTTGTGTGATATCTGTTCCCTGACCGTCGAAGACGCGTTGAAGTTTTTCGAGCAGGTAGAACTGACACGGCAAGAGTCGGAAATCGCTGACAAGTTGCTGCAAGAGATCCGCGAGCGGCTTGCATTTCTGAATGACGTCGGGCTGGAATATCTGACGCTCGATCGCCTCTCGTCCACGCTTTCCGGCGGCGAGGCCCAGCGCATTCAACTGGCTACGTCCCTGGGTTCAAGGCTTGTAGGCACGCTCTACGTGCTCGACGAGCCCTCCATCGGCCTGCATGCGCGCGATACGCATCGGTTGGTGAAAATCCTGCATGACCTGCGCGATCTGGGAAATACGATTCTCGTTGTCGAGCATGATCCCGATATCATGAGCGCCGCCGACCGCATTCTCGATCTCGGTCCTGGCGCTGGTGAAAACGGCGGCAAGCTCATTGCCGAAGGGACCTACGACGAAATCAAACACAATCCTGCGTCCTTAACAGGAAAGTACCTGTCGGGAGATTTGCGCATTCAACAACCGCCGGCCAGGCGCAGGCCCGGGACGCAGCAGATCCGCATGCGCGGCATACGCGCCAACAACCTGAAGAATGTTGAGATCAACATCCCGCTCAACATGCTGGTGGCGATCACCGGCGTTTCGGGGTCGGGCAAGTCGACGTTGCTGCATCAGGTCCTGTACCGTGCGCTGTCTCAGGCCAAGCAGCAAACCGGAAATGGAGCGGCCGGACCCGGCGCGACAACATCGGCAATGTGGGAGAGTCTTGACGGAGACCAGTACATCGAGGAAGTCGTGCTGGTGGATCAATCCCCGATCGGCCGCACGCCGCGCTCGAATCCTGTGACCTACATCAAGGCGTTCGATGCGATCCGCGAACTGTTCGCTTCCCTCCCCGAGTCAAAGAAACGCGGCTATGGCGCAGGACACTTTTCGTTCAATATCCCAGGCGGACGCTGCGAGGTTTGTCAGGGTGACGGAACGGTCACGGTCGAAATGCAGTTCCTGGCCGACGTCGAGTTGATCTGCGAAGAGTGCAAAGGTACGCGCTACAAAGCAACGGTGCTCGAGGTGCGATATCGCGGTAAAAATATCCATGAGGTCCTGAATCTCACGGTCAAAGAGGCGCTCAAGTTCTTCGCAGAAGCTCCCAAGGTCACCGAGAAACTGCGCTCTCTGGAAGAAGTGGGATTGGGCTATCTGCGGCTGGGACAATCGGCCACGACGCTCTCTGGAGGCGAAGCGCAACGCATGAAGCTGGCGGCCCACCTGCAACCGGCCTCGGCGTCATCTCGTTCGGGAGGGGGCGCAAAGGTCAAACGCCGTCTGCTGTACATCTTCGACGAGCCCACGACCGGGCTGCATTTTGATGACGTCAGCAAACTCCTGGCGGCTTTTCGCCGTCTCATTGATGCAGGTGGCTCGATTGTCGTGATCGAGCACAACCTGGAAGTGATTAAGACGGCCGACTGGGTCATCGATCTCGGCCCCGAGGGCGGAAACCGTGGCGGCAAGATCATCGGGGCCGGACCTCCGGAGGCGATTGCGAAAATGGCCGGGTCTTACACCGGGAAGTATTTGGCGCGTATCCTGAACGGCAATGGAGCATCGCGTTCCAATGGGCGCGGCTAATCTGGCTGGGGCGTTCGTGGTGCTGTTTACGGCAGGAGCTTGCTTCTGTTTGCCTGCCTCTCCAGTCCTAGAAGTTGCCGGCAACGTCCCCACGACCACTTCACTGCAGAGCTCCAGTTCTCACAAGGCTAACCGGCGTACCACCATTACCGACGAAGACGCACCCGATCCTGACCTGACCAAGGCAGAAGCCCTGATCCAGAAAAAGAATTTTGCCGAGGCGGAGAGTCTTCTGCGTCAGGTGACCGAAAAAGACTCCGCAAACAACGTGGCTTGGTTCGACCTTGGCTTTGTCGAAAATGCCCTCGGTAAAACCGAGGACTCAATCGCGGCCTACCGAAAATCGGTCGAGGCTAAGCCGGACGTTTTCGAGGCCAACCTGAACCTTGGCCTCCAACTGGCGAAGTCGGGCAATTCTGAGGCCGAGAAATACCTGCGCGCCGCAACCCAGTTGAAGCCTAGCAGTCATGTCGCCGAGGGACAGGCCCGGGCGTGGCTCTCTCTGGGACACGTTCTGGAGAAGACAAATCCCGAGGAAGCCATTGCCGCCTTTCACAAAGCCGCAACGCTCCGGCCTGCAGATGTGGAACCGCACCTCTCAGCGGGACTCATCCTCGAAAAGCAAAACAAGTTCTCCGACGCCGAGCAGGAATACAAGGAAGCAGAGCAGATCGATCCGTCGTCACCCGATGCGGCGATTGGATTATCGAATATCTACATGCGAGGACGCCGGTTCCCTGAGGCAGAGGCACAATTGCGCAAGGTAGTGGCGGCGCACCCGGAGCAGGCCGCGGCAAGGATTCAACTGGGGCGTGTGCTGGCCGCCGAAGGAAAGAATGACGACGCGATCGTGGAACTGCAAGAGGGCGCCAAGCTCGCGCCTAACGACCTTTCCTTGCAGCGCGATCTCGCCGATCTCTACTTCTCTGCCGGCAAGAATGACGACGCGGAGAAGACATACCGGGCATTGATCGTTGCGAATCCCAATGATGCCGAGTTGCACCAAAGCCTCGGGCAAACCTTGCTCAAGGGCAAGAAATTCCCTGATGCCCAACAGGAGTTTCTCACCGCCGTGAAGATCAAGCCCGATCTTGGGCCGGCGTACGGCGATCTGGCGTTCGCGGCCAGTGAAAACAAGAACTATCCACTGGTGATCAAAGCGCTTGAGGCTCGGGCCAAGCTGCTGCCGGAAATGCCGCTGACTTACTTTCTGCGCGCATCGGCCTATGATCATCTGCACGATGTCAAACAGGCGTCGGCGAATTATCATCTATTCCTACAGACGGCTAACGGCAAATATCCGGATCAGGAGTGGCAGGCTAAACACCGGCTGATTGCGCTGGAGCCGAAGAAATAAACGGGGGCGTGTTTTGCTGGCATGGTGTCGAGCGAAATTTGAGAACTCTACGGTCAGAGAGTGGCCGATTCGGATGGCCTGCATTGCCGCTTTGTTCTTGATGGCAAGTACTCATGCCGCACCCGCAATCTCCAGCGAACAAGTTCCTGTGGAAGAACTCAAAGCGCGGGTGGCTTCCACCAACCCAAGTGATCGGCCTCATCTGTGCATCCAAATCGCACAGAAGCAGTTGCAGGAGACCGACAAGCTATATGCGGCCTCCGACGCGGAGAAAGCACAGGCCGCCCTAACCGACGTCGTAGCGTATTCCGAACTCGCACGCGACTATGCGATTCAGACGCACAAATATCAGAAGCAGGCTGAAATTGCAGTCCGCGGCATGACTCGCAAACTGACCGAAATCTTGCACGCGTTGGGGCATGACGATCAGGCGCCAGTAAAAGATGCGGTCCAGCGGCTGGAGCGCGTCCGCGATGACCTGCTTTCGTCTATGTTCAAGAAAGGCGGCAAATGAAATCTCTGGCCAATCGGTCGTTCTGCGCGGTGGCTCTTGTGCTCACCGCCTGCATCGCCGGAGTTGCGCAGCGCCATCGAGACCCGCTCACGCAGCCGGAAATCGACAAGATCCGTGACGCCAGTTGGGAGCCCCGCTTGCGGCTTCCTCTTTACGTGGAGTTTGCCCGGGCACGGCTGGTGAAGCTAGAGGAAGCGAGGAACGATCCCAAGACCAAAGATCGGGGCAAACAGACCCACGATCTCCTGGATGATTTCCAGCTTCTATACGACGAACTGAACGACAATATCGACACCTACGTTGACCGGCGCAACGACATACGCAAGCCCCTCAAGCTGGTGATCGACGCCGACACCGAGTTCCAGGCGAAGCTGCGGGCGTTGAAGAATGCGGCGGACGTGCCTCCAACCGAGGCGCAGGAATATGAATTCGTCCTGACGAACGCGATTGAGACCCTCGATACATCAGCCGAAGATCACAAGAAACTGCTCACCGAGCAGGAAGATCAGGCCAAACGCAAGAAGCTGATCACCAATCCGACCGAGAAGGTCGGCAGCAAACCGGAATAGAGCAAACGGTCTTAGGTCATAGGTCTTGGGTTTGACCTAAGGACTGAGGTCTGAGGTCCGTCTTACCGTGCTAAGCTACGCTCACCGTGCGTGAAGGTCTTCTCGAGCTTTTCCAGGAAACTTACAGCGAGCTGCGTCCGGGGACGGCTCCGCCCGAGATAAAGATCGAATTCTTCGCATTCGCGAATGTGAACAATACTATCCGCCTTAGGGAAGGCAGGCTTCTCGTCCGGCTTTCGGATCTACTGGAGGGCGCTCCGGAATCGATTCTCCGGGCGATCGCTCATATCCTGCTGGCCAAGATGTATCGCAAGCCGATCGATCGAGGACACGCTGCTCGGTACCGGAAATACATTGGCAGCCATGAGCTTGTGCGGAAAGCGCACCTGGTGCGGCAGATGCGCGGACGCAAGATGCTCCGCTCGGCGCGTGGCCATTTCTACGATCTGGACGCAATCTTCGAGGACCTGAACACACGCTTCTTCCACGGGCTGATGGCCCGTCCGCGGATGAGCTGGAGCCAGAACAAGACGCGGCGCATCCTCGGCCATTACGATCCCGCGCACAATGCGATCATTATCAGCCGGATCTTCGACCACTCCGTCGTGCCCCAGTTCGTCCTCGAGTACATCGTTTATCACGAGATGCTGCACTTAAAGCATCCGGTGAAGCTGCGCGGCAGCCGAAGGTGTGTCCATTCGTCAGAATTCCAAGCCGAAGAGAAACTTTTTCCGCGCGTTGATCAGGCGAATGCGTTCCTGAAACGCCTCTAGGGGACAACCAGCCTTTCCGTGACCCTCCGTCTCTTCGTGGTGAGCTTTTGTTAGTTGCTCCCGCCCACTGGCCGCGCTACAATTCCCGCGCTAACCGACCGCCCAGCACACTATGCGGATGTGTGATCCGGGCCGATCCTTTCTGTAGCTGGGCTGCCAGAAACTCAGAGAGGTGTTCAATGAAAAAGCTGCTGTTGTGCCTGACGCTGCTCGCGTCTGGGGTATTGTTCGCGCAGACCCCGTTTGATGGGACGTGGATGACCAAGCTGGACACGGCCAAGCTTCCCACCAAGCCCGACAAGTACGTGGTCAATCAGAACATGTATGAGTGCATGACCTGTGTCCCGAAAGTATCGGTCAAAGCGGACGGCACCGACCAGAAAGTGACCGGCCACCCGTATTTCGACACGCTTTCGGTCAAGGTGGTCGACGCCAGTTCGATCGAGATTATCCAGAAGAAAGACGGCAAGGTGATGTACACCGATACCGAAACCGTTTCCTCGGACGGCAAGTCGTTGACCGACAAGTTCAGCGATACGACGGGTACTCAACCTGTCACGGGAGAAACGACCTCGACGCGTGTGGCGGCAGGACCTTCTGGTTCGCACGCCGTATCAGGCTCATGGCGGACCTCGAAGATCAACAGTGTCTCGAGCAACGGGCTCACACTCACCTTCCAGGGCACGGAGAACGGGCTGAAAATGTCAGACCAGAACGGCTACAGCTACGACGCCAAGTTCGACGGCAAGGACTATCCGCTCAACGGAGATCCCGGCCATACCATGATTTCGCTCAAGCGGGTGGGAGATGCAACCATCGAAGAAACCGACAAACGGGATGGAAAGGTCGTCGGCATCAACCGCATGACTATCTCCAAAGACGGAAAGTCCATCCAGGTTGACTACACCGACAAACTTCACGGAACGACCACGTCCTTCACCATGGAGAAACAGTCGTAACGGGATTCACGGGCGCGCGTCCCTCCGCGCCCGTTTTGTTATTTTTCTGTAACTTGTTCCCATCGAACAGTTCCCTGCAAGTAGCAGCAATTTAACGTCGAAATGCCGCAGTGTGATGCCAATCACACGCATGTGTGATGACTGCGCATTGACGGGGATCGGCGGCGGCAGCTATCCTTTTAAGTTGAAATTGAAATTCATTTTCAAAATCATTTTCAATATCCGGCGGTCCAATTCTTAGGGGCTCTACTGCATGCTACAGGCATTCATCATTACGTTACGCGAGGGTGTAGAGGCGGCTCTCATTGTCGGCATCACCCTGGCCTACCTGAGCAAAATCGGGCGCACCGAACTGCGCAAAACCGTCTACGCCGCCTTGGGAGCAGCCTTCCTCGGCAGCATCGGTGTTGCCGTCGTGATCTCCAAGACTCACCTCAACGAGGACGTTTTCGAGGGCTGGGTCTACCTGGTTGCCGCTTTCTTCGTGATCACCATGGTGGTCTTCATGATGAAGACCGGCCGCAAGCTCAAGGGCGAGATCGAAGGCAAGGTCGGATTGCTGGCGGGAAACGACGCGCATTTCGGATTGTTCATCTTCATCTTCCTCATGGTGCTGCGAGAGGGCGCCGAAACGGTCCTAGTCCTGTCCGCTGTGTCGCTGAACTCCACCGAACTGATGAGTTTCATGGGTACACTCCTCGGGATCCTAGCGGCCATTGGCTTCGGCATCATGTTCGTCAAAGGCAGCGTTCGCATCAACTTGCAGAAGTTTTTCAAGGTTACGACGGCGATCCTCTTCCTCGTCGCCGCCCAGCTTCTGATCTCCGGACTGCATGAGTTATCGGAAACAGGCATGATCGCTTCCTCGAAGCGCGAGATGGCGATTGTGGGGCCGATCGTCAGCAACGACTGGTTCTTCTTCGTCACGATCTGCGCCATGGCTGCTTTGATGATCCTGTTCGAGGCGAGGCGGCGGCAGCCGATAATTCCCGCGGCTGCTTCTCCCGCCGAGCGCCGGATGGCCAACTGGACCGCGAAAAAAGAGCGCATGTGGATGGCCGCCGTCTGCACATTCTCGTTTGTGTTCATCGCGATGGTGACGGCTGAGTTTGCGTATACGAAGAACGTCAGCGCGCTTTCCCCGGCAACCCAGGTCACGTTCAGCAACGGCAAGGTCAGCATTCCGCTGTCGCAGGTTTCCGACGGCGACCTGCACCGTTACGAGGCCAAGGAGAACGGCACCAACGTTCGCTTCTGGCTGTATCAGAAGCCGGACGGCAAGATCGCGACTGTGTTTGACGCTTGCGAGATCTGCGGGTCCGTGGGCTTCTACAAAAGCGGCAATGGCGTCATCTGCAAGAACTGCGCTGCGCCAATCAATCCTCAGTCGGTCGGAACGGCGGGCGGCTGCAATCCCGTGCCCCTGAAGGCCACCCAAACCGCAGACACGATCCTCATCGAGGAGGCCGACATCGCGGCCGGAAGCCGCATGTTCGGAGCCCAGTAGCCGTGTTCGTCCGGCTTGTCTACGAATCCTTCCGCCGCCAGAAGCGCCGCAAACTGCTGGCCGGTGCGGCTATCACCCTGGGCGTGACTGTCGCGACTGCGATGATCGCCGTCGCCACCGACATCGGCGACAAGATCAACCGCGAACTGCGCACCATCGGCGCAAACCTGGTCGTCACTCCCCAGGAAGACTCTCTGGATGTTGAAATCGGCGGGGTGAACCTCAAGCCCCCGACCGATGGTGCCTTTCTGAGTGAAGCAGATCTGCCCAAAATCAAAGGAATTTTCTGGCACAACAACATCACTGCATTCACGCCGATGCTGCCGGTTAGCGTCTCAGTCGAGCGGAACGGCGCTCGGCAGGACGTTTCCCTCCTTGGCACCTACTTCGCGAAGACTCTCTCTTACGGCAAAGAGGACTTCACGACCGGCGTGCGCAGTACGCATCCCTGGTGGAAGGTGTCTGGCGAATGGCCCGCCGACGATTCGAAAGACGTCCTGGTCGGGGAGCGTCTAGCGGCGCGTGTGGGCGAGAGGGCAGGAGATTCCCTCGACCTTTCCGGCCGGCAGTTGCATATCAGCGGAATTCTTTCGACCGGCGCCGCGGAAGACGATCAGATCGTCGCTCCGCTCTCGGTCGCGCAGGACATCCTCGGCAAGCCCGGTGTCATGAAGCGCGTCTACGTCAGCGCTCTCACCAAGCCAGAGGACGCTTTCGGGCGGCGCGATCCCAAGAGCATGTCAGGCGCGATCTATGACCGCTGGTATTGCACGCCGTATCCGGCCGCGATCGCTCTGCAGTTAACCGAGGCGATCAGCCATTCTCGTGCTGAGCAGATCCGCCAAGTCTCGCAGAACGAAGGCGCGGTGCTGACGCGCATCGAAGGACTCATCTTCCTGATTACCATCGCGGCGCTGTTTGCTTCTGCTTTAGCCGTATCAGCGGCGATGGCAACGGCAATCTTCGAGCGTCGGCGAGAAGTCGGCTTGATGAAGGCGTTAGGAGCCGGCAAACTGATGGTTGCCTCCGTGTTCTTTGCCGAGGCGGCCTTGATGGCCTTGATCGGCGGCGCGGTGGGCTTCGGCGTGGGATCGGTCTTGGCTCGCAAGATTGGCGAGTCGATCTTCAATTCCCAAATTTCCATCCCTCCTGTGTTGCTGCCGGTGATCCTGGCGATCGCGATTATTGTCACCTTTGCCGGCAGCGCGACGGCGATCCGCCGCGCCGTAAGTTTCGACCCGGTATTCGCATTGCGGGGTGAAGCATGAGCGCGCCTATGTCGCACCAGGCTCGGGATCTCGCGGCGACCCGCTCACATGGTCCGCACAAGTCCATGTTCCTGCGAATGCTGCTGCGGGCGGCCGTCCTGCGCCGTGGACGAGCAGCGTCCGCCCTGTTCGCCATGGTCGTTGCGGCGGCAGTTGCAACCGCGATGCTCAATCTCTATGTCGATGTGCAGGCCAAGTTGCGCCGCGAATTCCGCAACTACGGCGCGAATATCATTTTGGTCGGCAAAGACGGCGCTTCCCTTCCCGCCGACGCACTGGCCCATGTGGATTCAGTTCTGGCCGGACGCGGGATTGCAGCTCCATTCGGGCTGGTGGTCGCGCGTACTAGTGATGGTCAGCCCATCGTTGTCGCCGGAACCGAATTTGACCGCGTACGCCAACTCGACAAATGGTGGCAGGTAAACCAGTGGCCGAATGCTCCGCAGCAAGCCCTCGTCGGCGTTCGCGCCCTTCCCCTCGTTTCGCCCAAGAATGCGCCATTCGACCTTACTTTCCAGGGACACACGATTCACGTCACTCCGGCCGGGACTGTCCGGACCGGTGCCGCCGAGGACAGCCGCATCTACATCTCGCTTCCAGAATTTGTCGCCTGGACGGGCGTGCAGCCCTCGAGCATTGAAGTCGGCGCGAACGGATCCGCGGAGGAAGTGGCTGGCATCATGCATCAAATTTCGGAGGTGATTTCGGTCGCCGATGTCCGTCCGGTGCGCCAGATCGTAGAAGGTGAAGCGAGGGTTTTGGGCAAGACGCGCGCAACGCTTTTGGCGGCTGCGGCGCTGATCATTTTGACTGCTGCCTTGTGCGTGCTTTCCACCCTGATGGGATGGGTTTACGACCGCCGTCGCGACTTTGCCATTATGAAAGCGTTAGGGGCTTCCAACCGTCTTTTGAACGGATTCTTTGCCGCCGAGGCTGCCGCTTTGGGCGCGACTGGCGCGGTGATTGGATTTTTGCTTGGAATTGGCATTGCCGCGTGGATTGGGCGCGCCAATTTCCACGCGGCCGTGATGCCGAGATTCAGCGTCTTGCCGGTTGTGCTGGCTGGTAGCATGGCAGTAACGCTGCTTTCAGCCATTCTGCCGATTTCGCTGCTGCGGCGCGTCGAGCCGGCAGTGATCTTGCGGGGAGAGTAGATGATTCAGATCAAGGACGTCACCAAGCTCTATCCCGCCAAAGAGGCGGGCAACGGATCAGGCAAGGATAACGGCGCCATTCACGCGCTGGACCACATCAATCTGCACGTCACGCCGGGCGAATGGCTATCGATCATGGGACCGTCGGGCTCGGGTAAATCGACGCTCGTGAATCTAATCGGCTGCCTTGATCGGCCCTCATCGGGTGAAATCTGGCTCGACGGGCAGAACATCGCGGGAATCTCCGGTGCCGATCTGAACCGCGTCCGCGCCGAAAAGATCGGATTCATCTTTCAGCAATTTCACCTGATTCCCTTCCTCACCGCGGTCGAGAACGTCATGCTGGCGCAGTACTTCCACAGCATGACCGACGAGAAAGAAGCGGTCGATGCCCTTACGCGCGTGGGCCTCGGAGATCGCGCGAATCATCTTCCTTCGCAACTCTCCGGCGGCGAGCAGCAACGTGTGTGCATCGCGCGCGCGCTGATCAACGATCCCCGGATCATTTTGGCCGACGAACCCACTGGCAATCTCGATGCGCAGAATGAAGAGATCGTGTTGCGCCTGCTGCGCGAGTTCCATCAGCAGGGACGCACCATCGTGATGGTTACGCACGACCCCGTCGTCGCCCGTCTCGCCGACCGGCGAATTGAACTCCATCACGGCAAGGTCGCGTCGCAGGAAATCTTTTCCCTGGCTGATGAAGAGCAGCTCGACGAAGTCCTCGAAGAACTGTGGGTTCTAGCCGAGCACGGAGAAATCGCTGAAGTCGAACGCATGGAAGTGCATGGCGCCCTGCCGGTCAGCATGGCGATCGAGAAGATGATTCAGCTTGAGTTGGTGGTAGCGGCCCCGCACCCACCGCAGGCGCATGATCACAAGCCGTTCGTGAATCCCTGCCACGACGCGTTAAAGCCGGTTTCCGCCTCGATTGGGGATGGCACGTTGATCGTGGAACTCACGCCGCGCGGACGCGAACGCGCCGGCAGCATCATTCGCAGGCATCGTCTGGCCGAACGCCTCTTCACGGACAGCTTGGCCATGGACAGCGAGACCGAGATCGAACAGCAAGCCTGCAAGTTCGAGCACATCCTCTCGCCCGAAGCGACCGACAAGATCTGCACCTTCCTGGGACATCCGCGCACCTGCCCGCACGGCGCGCCCATTCCGCCCGGGCCATGCTGCGGAGCATCGGCTTCCAGGGCAACAGCTCTGACGGACGTCGTGCGGTCGCGGTAAAGTCGCGTTCACGCCCACGGTAAAGATCCACAACCGAAAAGAAAGAGCCCACCACAGAGAACATAGAGTGTCACAGAGAAACCCTTGTCATTCCGAACGTCCGCAGACGCGCGCAGCGCGGAGAGGACGCGAGGAATCTGATTTTCGCCGGTGGCATCATCGCGGCATCCCACAGCAGATTCCTCCCTGCTCGCTACGCTCGCTGGTCGGAATGACAAAGTTTATTTGACTTCCAGCACCACCAAGCCGTTCACCGGCAATGTCAGCTTAATCTCGCCGTGCTCAAGGTGCGCTGACTCCGAGTCGTTCTTATCCGCAACCCGGTTCAACTCGCCCACTTGCGCGTGGGTTGGGTAGGGCGGACTTCCCATCTTTTGATAAGCGGCCAGCGTATTTCCATGTTGGGTGTCGGCGCGCAAGACTCGCACTGCGGCATCCGGCGCCACCCCCGCAATCTGAAACTCAATCGAATGATCGTTTCCCTTCTGATCCGGATCAACCAGGTTCCATGCGGCGATCACGAGTGTTCCGTCTCCACGCCGCGTGACCAGCACATCCGACGAACTCTGCTCCAGCCGCTGGTCACCAAGGTGGTGCAACAGCGCAAATGCCGTATAACTCGGTTTCTTGATGCCTCCCATCGCCATCAGCCCGAACCAGCCGTCGAAGGGCTCGCGCTTTGGACCGCCCTCCTCGAACACGTCGCTGAAAGTCCAGAATGACATCATGTTCACCAACCCATCACACTGGCGGATGTCGTCCGCCAATGCGGCACCCACGTATGTCGTATCGCGAGCGTGCAGTTGGTCGAACGAGGGCACGTTCCATTCCGTCCACATCAGCGGCAATTGCGGGCGCGCGGAGACCGCGATCTGATCGTGTACCTTCCTGATCGATCGGCAGACACGCTGGTCCATCGGGATATTCTCATCCGTTCCAAATAGATCTTCGACGGTATCGTCGCCGTAGCTGTGGCTGGAGATGAAGTCTACGGGAATGTTCTTCGCTGCGACATGGCGGATGAAATCGTCCACCCAATGCGCTGATGAACTCGACGGACCGCCTACGCGCAACCGGGGATTCACCAACTTCAAGGCCTGCGCCGTGTGATCGTAGAGTTCGAAGTACGTCGCCTGTTTCGGCTCACCGGTCCAGAAGTCGATGTTGGGCTCATTCCACACTTCGAAGTACCACTGCGCCACTTCGTCAATGCCGTAGCGGTCGATCAGGTGCTGCGCGAAGGCGCGCATCAGGCCGTCCCACTTCGAGTAGTCTTTGGGCGGAGAAACGATCGGCTTGTACCAGAAGGGATGAACATCTTGCCGCGCCGCCAGTTTCTTCGGCATGAAGCTGATCTCGACAAACGGGCGCACGCCATTCTGCAGCAGGCCGTCATAGATCTGGTCGACGTAGGAGAAGTTGTAGACAGGGGCTCCCTGCTCATCCTCGTCGTATACACCGACCTCATCATGCAAAATGGCGTGGAAGCGCACATATCGAAAATCGGTGACCTTCTTCACCTCTCGCAGGTCGTTACGATAGCTCTCGCGCAGCGTGAGGATGGCGCGCCCGGAGCCGAACATCTCCTCCCAGAAATGCGGGAACGGATGGGCGGGAGCGTGAGCATCTACGACGACCTTTTCCGGAAGACTTTGTGCCCTGACAGAACCGAGGAGAGTACTGAGGACAAGACAAGCAGCCGCGACCCGAGAGACGAGCATGCCATCACTTTACGGCAGGCGAACCTCATCCGCCATAGCAGCGTCAACACCTTGGCTTATGATGGACTGTGATGACCACCCGTCGCCCCACCATCGGCGTTTTTGACTCCGGAGTCGGCGGCCTGACCGTCCTTAAAGCTTTACTTGAACCCATTCCCGACGCCGAGTATGCCTACTTTGGCGACACGGCGCGCCTGCCCTATGGCTCAAAGTCGGTTGAAACCGTGGCTCGCTATGCCGTCGAAGCTGCGCAGTTCCTCGAATCGCAAGGTGCGCAGATGCTGGTCATCGCATGCAACACGGCTACTGCCCTCGCGCTCAACCAGATCACCGCTGCCGTTCGCGTCCCGGTCGTCGGAGTCGTCGAGCCTGGAGCCGAAGCCGCCGCTGCTTCCACAAAAAACAAGAAGATCGTGGTGGTCGGAACCGAAGCCACGGTTGCCAGCCATGCCTACCGCAAGGCGCTGGAATCGCGCCGACTGCAAGCACGTGAAAAGGCTTGCCCTCTGCTGGTGCCCTTGGTTGAAGAGGGATGGGTCGACCACGCGGTTACCGAACAGGTGGCGAAGATCTATCTTGCGGAGGCATTTGCCGACGGCTTCCACGACGCCGACACGCTCGTACTCGGATGCACGCACTATCCTTTGCTAAAGCCGCTGCTGAAGCGCGTCACACCCGGACACGTGAATATCGTGGATTCGGCAGAATCCACCGCACACGCGGTCGCAACACACTTGAAACAGTTGTTGCCTCTTCCGGCGCAAGACCAAGGCGAACGCCGCGCAACTCCACGATTCCGATTCTTTGCCACAGATTCGGCCGATAAATTTAAGCGCCTGGGCGCGCGCTTTCTCGGCCATCCCATCGACAGCGTGCAGCACGTGGATCTAAAAGAATAGTCGAATTCGATCGCAAGAATCGGATAGCACGATTGCCTACCCGCAAATTATTGTGTCGTTCAGTCGCTTCCCTAATCGAAAAGCTGTTGGTGGTTTTCACAAACCACTGGCCACTGACTACCGACCACGATTCACTGAACTCATGCACCCACTCGACAACGTAATCTGGAACGCTCTGACGACGCGGCAGGCGAACTTCGCGGAAGGCGCAGGTCCGGCGCGCAGATTCGTTCCGGACGTGACTTTGCTCAGCGCGCTTGAGGCAGAAACCAATGCCGGATTCGAATCGATGGCGACTCTCGTTGGAGACGCCGGAACCTGCGCGATATTTATGGAGCATCCCTACGAGCCTCGCCCGGGATGGGAATGGATCGGCGGAGCGCCGCTGCTCCAGATGATCTGCGAGAAAGGCAACGGGATAGTCTCTTCTGGGTATGCGCACTTTGAATTTGTACCGCTGGGACCGAACGATTCCTCCGAAATGCTCAACCTGACTTCACTGACGAAGCCCGGCCCATTCGGCCCGCGGACGCATGAACTCGGCACTTACATCGGCGTCCGCGTCGATGGACGTTTGGCAGCAATGGCTGGAGAGCGGTTGAAGGTTCCCGGATACACCGAGGTGAGCGCAGTCTGCACGCATCCGGATTTTCTCGGGCGTGGCTACGCTGGCGCGCTGATGATGCACGTGATGCGCGGCATCCGTGAACGCGGAGAGACGCCATTCCTTCACGTCCGCGAAGGCAATGCACGGGCAATCTCGTTGTACGAACGTCTGGGATTTCGAGCCAGGAAGTCCGGACACTTCGCCGTGCTCCGTCGCCAGAACTGAATCAGCCTCCTTGTCATTCCGAGCCGTCCGCAGACGCGCGGAGCGCGGAGAAGACGCGAGAAATCTGCTGCCGCCGCCCGATTCCTCGACGCTCATCGCAATCGTCAGGCAATCCCCATCTCCTGGTTCAGGAATCCGACAATAAACTTCCACGCAAGGTAGTAGATCCCCATTCCCACAGGGATTACCGGCAGGGCGTACCACAGCTGAATACCGAATGTATCCAGAAGATGCGCCACGAATATCCCGCCCGGAAACAGCACGAGGGGCAAGATCGCTCCGTGAAGGCCCAGCGACAATTTCGTGCGCGACCGCATTGCCAGGTACACCATGTTCCAAAGCCCCCACACATTTGGGACGACCGCCATGGGAAATATGACCGCGCGGGCGAAAGGCCACGCTGGCGTGCCCAGCACAAGCTGGCCGGGTGTCGCGAGGTAGAGCCGCAAGCAAGCGTAAGCCGTCATCGGTATTAACAGAAAGATTGTCGGTACAACGATGCCCGCCATAAATGCGCGCAGATAAGGATGTGGTTTCATTTGAGTCCTCCTTTACAGGTGTGACGCCAGCAGCAGCACATCCTGAGGCACCATGGCCAAAGCCGCAGCCGTCGCGGCGATTACGGCCGCGACAATATACAAGTCGAGCATCGACCAACTGGTGCGCGTCTCGACCCGCCCCACAATCGAAGGCCACAGGTCGCGCGAAGGTTCCTGGGCCTCAACTCGCGGAAAGGCCGAACGTAGAATGTTTTTCAGCTCGTCATCAGTCATGGTCCGACTCCCAAACGAACGAACTCCTTTTGTAATTTCTGAACCGCACGCGAGAGACGAGATTTCACTGTTCCCAGCGGCAGGTTCAGCGCTTCTGCAATCTCGGCATACGGACGCTCCTCAATCAACGCCAGCGTTGCCACCACTTGCAGTTTTGCCGGCAAACGGCGAAAGGCGCGGGCTACCGATTCGGTGAAACCATGATCCTGGCCCCGGGGGGCCTCGAGTCTGTCCGCCACAAGCCCACTGGCAGCGTGCGATCGGGCATCGCGTAGATAATCGCGCGCCGCATTGATGGCGATGCCGCGTAACCACGCGCCAAAGCTCCTGGACACATCGAACCTCGCTCGTGCTCGATATGCCTTCCAAAAGGTCTCAATCAGCACGTCCTCTGCACCACTGGCGTCCCGGACGATTCGCAGAATCCAGCCGTACACTTCCCTCTCGAACTGCCGGAAGAGGGCGTGAAATGCCTCTTCCTCCCCGTGCACGAATCTCCGCAGCAGATCGCCATCTGGCTCGTTCTGCATAGCCTCTACCTTGCCTTACTCGGCTGTAGGGCAAAAGGTTCCAATTTGATTCCCTGGAAGCTGCGCGGATGGGAAAGCAATTGCGCGGAAGAGTGACGGAAGCCGTTCAAAGCTCTAACGAGAAAAAGGCACGGCGTCAGCCGTGCCCGGGAAGAATTCGTACGCGTTGCTCAGTATAGGTGGAAGTCGACTTCCACAGCGATTTCAACACGTACCGGATGCCCATCTTTCATCGCAGGCTCGAAGCGCCAGTTCTTAACGGCTTCGATAGCCTTTTCGTCGAGGCCCATACCAAGGCTGCCGACGACGTGGATATTGCTCGGACGTCCGTCGGTCCCGACGATCAGCTGCAGGGTGCAAACGCCCTGATACTTGGCTTTGCGCGCTTCTTCGGAGAACTCCGGTTCAGGAGCGTAAACCTGCCGCGGCGGAGAAACGCCGCCGCCGACGTGGAAAACACCGCCGCCGGTACCGCCGCCTTCACCAGGCCCAAAGCCGGGCCCCTTGCCCGATCCCACACCCCCGCCGCTGCCGGAACCGATACCGCCGCCCGATCCTGTGCCATTCGAAGGCAGGACCGCGTGCGCCATCGGATCACCGAAGTTCGGCATGTTGTTGGAAGCCAGTTTTACTTCGGGGGGTACGACAATCGTTGGCTCAGCAATTAGCTTCGGATGCTCGTTTCGAACGACAACTACCGGAGGCGTCAATTGATCCTGCAGGGACAGCTTTGGAAGGCGTCCTTTGCTTGCTTGCAAAACGTCTCGATCTCCGCCGCCGCCGCCACCGCCCACCTGAGTCTTCGAAGGCTTCAAGGCAGGCAGATCGGAAGGATCGACCAAGGTCACGGTCACCTTCGCCGGCGTTACCGGAGTGACTGCACGCTTCACAACGATATAGCTCAGCGCGATCACGCCGACAATCAGGATGTGAACCCCGGTCGACCCGAGAACACCGTTGCGCGAGTAGTTGTAGAAGCCCCAAATATCCTTGACGGGCTCCGGCTTCGACTCCAGTTTCAGAGGAGGAAGCTTCTTGGGGAAGAAAAACTCATCCAGTTCGCGGAAGAGAGACTTGTAGAGTGGTTCTTCGAACTGATTATCCGCGATGAGCAGATGCAGTTCCGGCTCGTGGCCGGGGCCATTCGGATTCACTTGTTCGGATCCCATAATTGCCGTCTGGATGTGTGGACTGCTTTAACGGAAAAAAAGCCTAACCTACGCGAAACGCGCTTCTTACACAGATGAGCCGGACCCCCTGCAAGTTGCTTAGAAACACCCTGAATTCGGTCCCGATCCGGCAACCCCTGCCGAAGAGCCGCCAGAAGCTCCCTGCTCCATAAAATTGTAACTCCACTTTCGGCATTCGGACAGTGCATTTCTGCTACCCCTGCAACTATCGGAGAGACATGTACTTTGTGAGCATGTCACAGTTTTCCCGGGGTTTCTTCCCGGCGGTGTCACAACGGTGTAAAAATAAGCACCATCGTCCAAGACGTCCGTAGCAACAAATTGCAGCCCCGGCGTTTACGGGCTCTCCTTATGGACAAGAAGGAAATCAACTCCCCGAAGCTGACCGCAAACTTCCTCGTTTGGATTGGCCTTTTCCTGCTGGCAATGTTCCTGCTGATCGCCCACTTCGTGTGGAGAGTTTTTTGAAGTCAACTCTCTGGCCGGACCACCGGTAAATCAGTGGACGGTTCCTATCAGGGCGCGGCTTCAGACGTGCCAAATGCTCGGTTAGTATCAGGGTATCGCTTCAGTGATGCCGTAACCGACCGAAACGGCGGTGTCGCCTTTAGGCGCTGCGGCTTATCAATCAAAGAGTTCGTAAATAAAAAGCCCCATCTCTCTTTCGAAAGATGGGGCAAGCAGAAAAACATTCGCGTCGTCTAACGCTGCGGCTTACCTCCGCCTTGCGGTCGGCCGCCCCCCTGCCGTCCTTGCAGGTTCTGGACCTGAGTTTGATGTCGCTGCTGCATCTGCTGCGTCTGTTGCTGATGCCGCTGCTCCATCTGCTGCTGGCGCGCCTCATTGGCCTGCTGCCTGGACATCTGGGCGTGTTCCTTGTCCTGCTGTTTCTGCAGCTTCTCGCGCTCCTTGTTTTGCTGGTCCATCAGCTTCTGCTGCTGTTTTTGATACTTCTGATCCAGCTTCGCGTTCCCGGTATTGGGCGCCGTGGGGCGGTCCATCGCCGGCAGATCATGCGGATGCACGTAGTTGGTGTGCGGCTCCGGATTTCCCCGCGCCTCACCACCCCGATTTGCCGGCGCGCGATATTCGCCGCCTGCCTCGCGTGCCGCCACTACGTTCGATCCCCGGAATTGCCCCGGGCGGTCCGTCGCGGCTACTGGCGGTTTTCCGTGATTTGCGCTGGCACGGAATTCGCGATCTCCACGGGCGGCCTCCATGTGCTGCATCTGTGCCGCCACCGGCGCCATGTGACGTTCGCGAGCCGCTGCCTCTTCCCGCGCGTTCGCCCGTGCCTCGATGCCTCCTTGGCCGCCGTTGAAGCTCACGTGGCTCTCATTTCGAACCACGACCCGCTCGTTGTAAACATTGCGAATGTTCACAACATTGATGTTCGTGACCGAGCGGTTGTAGAAGAAATGACCGCCCTCCCACCGGCCGCCAACGAATCCGTCACCGAAATAGCCGAAGCCGTAGTTGATGCCGCCATAGAAACCGATTTGCGGTCCCCAGAACCCTTCGTGAAAGAGGAACACTCCGCCATCCCATCCCCACCACGGTGGGGTCCAGAAGAATCCGATTTCGGGAGCCAGCACCCAGGTACCTGGCACCCAGTAATAATCGTCGCCGTCCCAGGCCCAGTATCCCGGCGTCCAGATGTATCCGTCTCCGGGACAGATGGGTTGTTCGTAAATCGGAAGCGCCGGGGGTCCAAAGGCCACCGTAATTCGCACCTGCGCAGACGCCGCAACTGACATCGTCAGCACGATCCCGGCCAATAACCATGCACGCATCGAACGCATCATTCGCATGTTTTTCCTCGTACCTGATTCTCCTTCGCTTACCCGGTGCCACTTTACTGCCGCGGGCTGCGCGGACGAATCAGCAAACTCAGTAGTGCCCTGAATCTGTCAGGCTCACGTAAGTTAACACCGAGCCAGCACGGATGTTTCTCGGGTGAAGTGTGTAGGAAGGGATTCGATTAAGGATACGGGCAGTTCATTTTTCGAAGGCTGAGCATTTTTGCAGCCGGCATCGAAGGGGTTGCTCAAGTCGAGTCGTAACTTATCGCTTACTCGAGATGGAATTGTCCGCCGCTCCATTCTTCCGGAGCCACGTCGGCGACGGTTTCGGTGAAGTCCCAGCGGTGCCCGTGAAAATCCTGCGCGTTGTATTGCCGCTCGCCGTATGGATGATCTTGAGGTTCCGTCAGAATGACGGCTCCGTTCTGCCGCGCACGCTCACAGTGTCCCTTCGCGTCTTCGATGCGAACTTGGATGATATGCGAATTGTTGGGAGTCACCTTGCCTTCGGCGACGGTGAGGCAGCCGTCCCCGGCTTTCATCTGGATACGGTGATTAGCGATTCGCAAACGGACAGTGAACCCAAACGCCTTCGCCAGCCAATCCGCCGCCACGCTGGGATCGGGATAGATGAGCACGGGGATTACAGCGCAAGGCGGCACGGAGCGGTTGAATCGCATCCGGAAACTGTATCACTCAAGGCGGAAACATCATCGAAACAGCCGCCGGTTGTCATCCTGAGGGCCGTGCCGTTCGGCCCTCAGGATCTATGAAGTTCGGTTGCAGCACGTCTGCTGCAGGCAGAATGCAAAGATCCTGAGCGCCGCAAACGGCGCGTCGCTCAGGATGAGAACTCGTCTCTGGAACGTCTGCTGACGAATCTCGTCTTACTGCACATCCCTCAAGGCGCTCGCTCTTACTTCGCCTCGCCCTCTTCGCGGCGCCACATCGGCATGCCTTCCGCGCCTGCCGCGAGTGCTCCGAGCGACGGCCCAACTTGCTTCTGGGTTTTCTCCGCAGCCTGCGACTCAACTGCCGTTTCGGTTGTGGCTCCCGCTTTGATCGTCTTGTTGGCTACGCTCTCGTACGCGTATTCGGTGACGGTGGCCGTTAGAGGAGGCCCGTTCTTATCCGAAGCCGTCCTTACAATCAGCCGTATCCAGCCGTAGTGAGTCTTGCCGTTCAGCACGAAGCTGACGCCCATGTACTTGTTCTTGAGAGTTCCGCATCCGATGAAATGTTGCAGCGGCGCTGCCCAGTACCCTTTGCAGTACTTCACACCATTGCTAGTTGCGCTGAACTCTACGAGTCCCCCGTAGGAAAAGTTCGCATTGCTCGGTCCGATTTTGGCACCCTGCGCCAGAGCGAGCGCGTATGGATCCCAAGTGCCTCCCATCACGATCCGATCGTTCTTGGGATCAACGGTGTCAACCAAAAGGGCTCGCCCAGGGTTAAACGAGTCCTGATAGAGCGACAAGGAAATATTGTTTATCCCATTATTGGCCATCGAGAGATACAACGGTTTTGGGCTGCTTTCGGTCCCGACGGGGACAGGGATTGTTTTCTTGGTCACGATGACTTCGCCCATAGCAGGATCCGCCAAGGCCAGCATGCTCACGCCGGCCACGGCAGCGGCAACCGAGTACAAACCGATTTGTCGGTTGAGAGTTTTCGAAATCATTTTATTTTCACGATGCTTGGCGCGCACTGACATGGGAATCCTCCTTAAACTTGACTTGTCATCCTGAGGGCCGTGCGGTTCGGCCCTCAGGATCTATGCAGTTTCGCTTGCAGCACCTCTGCGGCACGCGGAATGCAGAGATCCTGAGCGCCGCAAAGGACGCACCGCTCAGGATGAGAATCCACAAAAAAGCCTTCTAACGAATTTCGTCTTACGAAACGTCTTTCACGACCCTCGCTCTTTACTTCGCCTCGCCTTCCTCGCGCCGCCACAGCAGCATGCTCTCTGCTCCGGCGGCAAGCATGCCGAGCGATGGCCCTGCATGATGCTGCGGAGCTTCAACCGCTGCTGCCGCCGTCGCGGCAGTACCAGCCTTAATCGCTTTGTTGGCTACCGTTTCATAGGCGTATCCCGTAATTGTTGCTTCCAGGCTCGGCTTCCCCGATTTGACGTTCATCGTCACAGTCAAGCGGATCCAGCCGTAGTGGGTCTTGCCGTTGAGCTGAAAGCGGACCCCGAGATATCGATTCTTGAGATTTCCGGCCCAATATCCGCGGGAGAAGTAGCTGCCGTTGTCAACGTTCGTGCCCGCAACCAGCCCGGCGAAAGAAGAAAAAACGGCAGATTCAACGCCGGCAGGACCGATGCTGACGCCCCGCTCCAGCGCCAGTGCTTCGGTGTAGAAATCTCCTCCTGCAACGAATTGGTTGTGCGCTCCATTCTGTCCCGGGTCTATGCCCACCACCAGCAGTTCTCGAACCCCAGAGCCCGAAAGAATAAAGCTAAAATTCTCGACTCCGTTGTTGGCCATCGAGATTAATACGGGTTCAGGCATGTCACGAGGCGCCAGGGGAATCGGAATCGTCTTCTTCGTGACGACGACTTCCGCGGAAGCCGGCTCCGCTAAAGCCAGCATGCTCACGCCGGCCACCGCAGCTGCCACGGAATACAGACCGATCTGACGATTAAGAGCCTTCGAAGTGATTTTCTTTTCACGATTCTTGGCGCGAACTGACATGGGAGTCCTCTCTAAACTTGACAATCCCCAAAAAGCCTGACGAATTTCGTCTTGCGAAACGTCTTTCAATGCCCTCGCCCTTACTTCGCCTGGCCTTCTTCGCGCCTCCACAGCGGCATGCTCTCCGCGCCAGCGGCAAGCATGCCGAGCGATGGTCCTGCGTGATGCTGCGGAGTTTGAACCGCTGCTGCCGCCGTTGCCGCAGTACCTGCCTTGATCGCTTTATTGGCTACCGTTTCGTAGGCATATCCGGTAATTGTTGCTTGCAAACTTGGTTTCTTCGATTTGACGCTCGTCGTGACAGTCAATCGAATCCAGCCATAGTGGGTCTGGCCGTTGAGCTGAAAGCGGACGCCCAGATAGCGGTTCTTAAGATTGCCTGCCCAATAGCCGCGGGAATAGTAGCTACCGTTGCCGCCGTTCGTTCCCGCGACCAGCGCCCCAAAGGACAAGAAAGTGGCAGAAGGAATGCCGGCAGGACCGATCTTAACGCCACGCTCCAGTGCCAGTGCTTTTGCGTAGAAATCGCCGCCCACAATGAACTGATTCTGCGCTCCTTTCTGCCCCTGGTCCATTCCAACCACGAGTAGTTCTCGGAGGCCTACTGAAGTTGAGGCTGCGCTCGACAGGATGAAGCTGAAGTTCTCAACACCATTGTTGGCCATCGAGATGAACACGGGCTCCTGCATCTCGCGAGGCGCCAGCGGAATGGGAATCGTCTTCTTCGTGACGACGACTTCAGCGGCAGACGGCTCGGCCAAAGCCAGCATGCTTACACCGGCTACGGCGGCTGCCAGCGAATAGAGACTGATCTGGCGGTTGAGATTGTGCGAGGTTGTTTTGCTGACAGCATCAGCGGAGTGAGTAGACACAGTGAATCCTCCGTCGAAAATTGAATTTGATTTTCGGGCCCCAGGGGAGGAGAGATGCTTCTGTGTCAGTGAAGCGCGGTCAGACCGCGCCTCGACAGGACTTTCACAGAAGGCAAAAATATCTAATTAACTTAGTGAGTTGTCAAGATGAAGGAATCTGCACGGTCGCGAAATAGCCACTCTCAACGCGTTGCCAGGTTGTGCCTGTACAAACGTGCCGCCAACAAGACTCCGAAAATCACATCGAATGTCCCGCAGAACGCCGGCCACCAGCGCGGCATTCCGGGGTTCTCGATCAGCAGATGATGGACGGCGTCAAAGACTCCATGGCCAACGATGGCGATTCCGACCAACCAGAGATTGGTCTTGTAGCCGACCACGGCGAGCAGAAGAAAGACGCTGGCTACAACAATTTCGAGAAGGATCACCCGGTTCGAAGATCCCATCACAGCGAACAACACGTAATACGAAGCGATCACGATCGCAACCGTCGGATAGAACGCGCGCTCGCGATCGAGCCCAATCCCAATTGCCAACGCAGAGACAGCCAGCGACAGTAGCAAGCCGACCAGGTATCCCATTTGCAGCCTCGCACCTGCAGTTTGTTACAAGCTATAAGACCGCGAAACCAGATCAACACTCGATAAAAGCCGATCCGAACTATAAATCAACCGAGCTTCGTCGCGCGATACGGATTGATATTCGCGATCGCACCTCATGGCGCGACCGCGAACCGCTCGCTGCATAGACGTTCCCTGCCGCGCTCCCTATAATAAAAAGATTCAATCACTTTGGAGACGCCACTAGAGTGCCGTTAGAACTCAAGAAAACGATCAACCTGCCCCAGACCGCCTTCCCGATGAAGGCGAACCTGCCCCAGAACGAGCCGAAAATGCTCGAGCTCTGGGAACAGATGGGGATTTACGAGCGCATCCGGGAAGCGCGCAAGGGCGCGCCGCGCTACATCCTGCACGACGGGCCTCCCTACACCAGCGGGCCGATCCACATGGGCACGGCGATGAACAAGTGCCTGAAGGATTTCATCGTCAAATCGAAGACCATGGCAGGTTTTGACGCCCCTTACGTCCCCGGCTGGGACTGTCACGGTCTCCCGATCGAGATCAAAGTCGATAAGGAATTGGGCGGCAAGAAGCTGCAAATGCCGGTCACCTCGGTGCGCGCCGCGTGTCGAAAGTATGCCCAGAAGTATCTCGACCTGCAACGCACACAGTTCAAGCGCATCGGAGTGTTCGGACGCTTTGCTCGGCCCTACGCCACGATGACTCCGCAATACGAGTCGGTAGTGCTGTCGACGTTCTTCTCGTTTTATGAAAACGGATTCGTCTACAAGGGCCTGCGCGCCGTGTACTGGTGTATGCATGACGAGACAGCCCTCGCCGAGGCCGAAGTCGAATACGAGAACCACACCAGCAGCACGGTGTTTGTCAGATATCAACTGCTGGATGATCCCTCTCAGATCGATCCAGCGCTCGCGGGAAAGAAAGTCTTCACCATCATCTGGACGACCACGCCATGGACGCTTCCAGCTTCCATGGCAGTCGCGTTCCATCCGGATGAGGAGTACGTCGCCCTTGAATCCGGCGGCGAGGTTTACATCGTCGCTTCGAAACTGGCGAACGAAGTCGCGTCAAAATGCAATCTTGCCGATCCCAAGCCACTGGCGCACTTTCCGGGACGCAAGCTCGAGCGACTGAACTTCCAGCATCCGTTCCTCGACCGCAAGGTCTTGGGCGTGCTCGCAGACTACGTCACGATGGACACAGGTACCGGCGTCGTCCATACCGCACCGTCACATGGCGCGGAAGACTTCATCACTGGCGTGAAATATGGCCTGGATGCAACCAGCAACGTCGATGAGAAAGGCATCCTGCGAAACGGCCTGCCCGAGTACACCGGCAAGCGCGTTTGGGACGCAAACCAGCCAATCATTGATCTGGTGAAATCCCGCGGCGCTCTGCTGCATACCGAGAAGACCGAGCATTCGTATCCGCACTGCTGGCGCTGCCACAATCCCGTGATCTTCCGCGCGACCGAGCAATGGTTCATCTCGATGGAGACTCCTATGCCCGGCGGCGCGAACAAGAACGATACGCTGCGCTCGCGCACGCTTGCGGAAATCAAGAAAGTGAAATGGGATCCGTCGTGGGGAGAAGAGCGGCTTTCGAACATGATCGAAACGCGCCCCGACTGGTGCATCTCGCGCCAGCGCGTTTGGGGCGTGCCCATCGCAGTGTTCCTGTGCCAGGACTGCGGCAAGCCGCTGAATGACAAGGCCGTCAACAAGAAAGTCGTTGAACTGTTTGCGAAATCCGGCGCTGATGCGTGGTTCACGACTGAGTCGGACAACATCCTGCCTGCCGGCACAAAGTGCCCGCATTGCAACTCGACGAAGTTTGAGAAAGAAACCGACATCTTCGACGTGTGGCTCGAGTCCGGCGCAAGCTACCTGGCGCTGATCGACGATGAGCCGGACTATCCCTGGCCTTCCGATCTTTATCTTGAAGGAGGCGATCAGTACCGCGGATGGTTCCAGTCTTCCCTGCTCTGCGCCATGGGCACGAAGCAGACGGCCCCCTACAAAGGCGTGGTCACTCCCGGATGGACGCTCGATGAAAAGGGCCAGGCGATGTCGAAATCGCGCGGGAATGATGTAGACCCCGTCGACATTTCAAGCCGGCTCGGTGGCGAAGTCGTTCGCATGTGGGTTGCCTCCGTGGATTTCCGCGAAGACGTCGTCGGTTCGGAAGCGCTGATGCAGCGCGTCGGCGAGAACTACAAGAAGATCCGCAATACGTTCCGCTACATCCTGGGGAATCTCGACGGGTTCAATCCGCAGACCGACTCCGTACCGTTTGCAGAAATGGAAGAACTCGACCAGTACATACTGCGGCAGACGGTCTCATTCGCGAACGATGTGCGCAGCTACTATGACGACTTCGCCTTCCACAAGATTTATCACCGTGTGAATCACTTCTGCATCGTCGACTTAAGCGCGTTTTACTTCGACGTATTGAAGGATCGGCTCTACGTCTCGGCACCGAAGTCGAAAGCCCGGCGTAGCGCGCAGACCGCGATCTGGCGCATCGGCGAAGCTTTGACCCGGCTGCTTGCGCCAGTCATGACTTTCACCTGCGAAGAAATATGGAAATATCTGCCGCAGGTTTCGAACCGCGAAGAGAGCGTGCATGTGGCGCACTTCCCTGCAGCTGCGCAGATTGTGGGTGAGAACGCTGCCGAGAAGGAGGAAGCGCAAGAAAAAGAATGGGCGTCGCTGCGCTCTGTGCGCGACGAAGTGCTGAAGGCACTCGAAGCCGCGCGTAACGAAAAGCTGATTGGCACCAGCCTCGAAGCGCAGGTCCGGATCACCGCGTCGGATCCCGTGTATTCGTTACTCAAGAAATATGAAGCCCAGTTGCGCTATCTGTTCATCGTTTCACAGGTGCATCTGGCCCAGGGATCGGGCAACGGCACCAGCGGCGTACACGTCGAAGTGAAAAAAGCTGACGGCGCAAAGTGCGAACGCTGCTGGAATTACTCGACGCACGTTGGAGAGGACAAGGCTTACCCAACTGTCTGCGAGCGGTGCAGCGCGGTGCTGAAAGAGTTGGAGACCCAGCAGCCTTAGCGGTGGGACACCAGCGAAATAGCATTATGAAATTCCTGCAGAAGACAACTTTGTCATTCCGAACGTTCGCAGCCGCGCGCCGCGCGGAGAGGACGAGAGGAATCTGCTGTGAGGCCGACGCACAGGACAACAGATTCCTCGCTTCGCTTCCGAATGACAAGGCTTTCACCAAACCTCATCAATGAAGCCAAACTCCGTGCGCGCCATCCACTTCCTGCTCGCCGTCTTCGTCGTCCTGCTTGATCGCTGGACGAAACATCTCGCGGCCATTCGCATTCCGCTCTATCAGCACATTCAAGTCATCCCCGGCCTTTTTCGGCTGACGCACACGGAAAACACCGGCGCGGCCTTCAGCCTTTTTGCCGATTCTCCCTCGCACTGGAGAACTGCCCTGCTCATCACATTCTCTGTGCTGGCAATGATCGTCGTGCTCGTGCTGCTCTGGAAACAGAACGCTGCGTTCACGATGACAGGGATCGCGTTGTCGCTGATTCTGGGCGGGGCGTTTGGCAATCTGTGGGACCGTGTCGCGCGCGGGCGCGTCGTCGACTTCCTGCTCTTCTATTTCAAGCAGTATCAGTGGCCGGTCTTCAACCTGGCGGACAGCGCAATCGTCGTGGGCGCCTGCTTGCTGGTGCTGGAGATTATCTTCGCGCCCAAAACCAATCCCGCCTGATTCTCAGCGTATTTCAATCTGTCCGGCGCCGACGTGCGCATGCAGTCTGTACTTCCCCGGCCCGCCGCGGTCGAACGAGCGAAAGAGCCCGCCTTTGTGCACATCGAATAGGCCAGCATCGATTGCACCGCTGTTGACCGACGCATCCACGCTGGCGTAATTCTCCGCCTTCCCGGCATCGATGTTGAGCTGGCCAAAGCTGAGCTCGACATCTTTGTCGCCCGTGATGTCGTTGACGTCCAACTGCCCGGCAAACATGCGGACGTAGAGCGAAGAAGATTTCGGCAGCTCGATGCGCACGCGAAAGTTGTTGTGTGGGCATCCGGTCAGCTTGAGTTCGGCGCGGTCCCCATGAACTTGAAGTCTTACTCGGACATCGTCCCGCTCGGGATGGTAGGACACGCGCACCATCGGTTCGTCGGTTCCGATGAGTTCGACGCCGCCGGGACAAAGTGCCATGTGAACGCGACCGGACGGCACAAACTTCGCCTCAACAGGACTGTCGCCGGAGCGATCAATGTTGACGTCTTGTGCTGCGGCGAGTGCAGCACCTAGAACTACGAACGTTAGGAACGCGTATCGCATGCGCACACCTCGGTCGGTTGACAGTAGATACGCTTCGGTTGAGGGATTCGTTCCAAGGAAATCAATGATTTCAAGAGCGCCGATTTGTGGGGTAGCTCACCTGCTGGAATACGTCTGGCGGTCTGTACCGAGACGATAGAGACGACTTCTGGCAGGCGACGGAACTCAGCCTCGCTCCGAAAGAACGACGAAATCCCGGGGAGTTAAACCGTTTTAACGATTGAATTTAAGTTATTGATATATCGATACTTATGGGAGTTATTTTACACAGTACTTGAAGCGAAGAACGGATTGTGATTCAGCAGTTTGCGAGCTTCTGCTTCATCCTCGATGCAATGAGTCTACTTTTGAGGTCTTGACTTTCCGTACCCTCAGAAGAAGCGGTTGATCGTCGCTAGGTTCGTTTTGTCATTCCGAGAGCGAGCGAGGAATCTGCTTTCTGCCGGCGGCATCGACGCCGCCCGACAAACCAGATTCCTCACCCGGCTACCGCCCGGTTCGGAATGACAAAGCGTTCGATGAGCAGCTGATCCGCAAGATCCGCGAAAAGAAGTTCGCGCGAAGTTACGGTGTTCCGTACAGCTGCCGGTACACGCTGGTGTTGCGCATGATCGCCTGCACGTACTCACGGGTTTCAGTGAACGGAATGGATTCCACGAACTCCGGTGAGTCGCGGTAGGGGCCCTGCCCCATCCATTCTTCGACGCGATCCGAGCCCGCGTTGTAGGCGGCGAGTGCGTGCTCGAATGAGCCGCCGAACTTGTCGACCATGCCCTTGAAGTAGCGGGTGCCGAGTTGCAGATTCGTCGTCGGACTAAACAGTTGGGTGGCGTTGTAGCGACGCAGTCCTTCCTGCTTCGCGACGTTCTTTCCAGTCTTCGGAAGCAATTGCATCAGCCCGACGGCGTTTGCGCGCGAAACTGCCAGGGGATTGAATTCCGATTCCTGCCGGATCAGCGACGCAACCAGGTACGGATCGAGCCCGTTATCGACCGAGTACTTCTTCAAGTCTGACCAGTAAGGGCGCGGGAAAAGGGCGTCCCAATACTCGCGAGGGAGCGTTGGGATATCGACCGCGAAATAGCTAGGCACCGAATGCTTCATGAATTCGAGAGCGCGGTCGTAGTGCCCGGTCTCGGTATAGATGTCGGCGGTCTCGGCCAGAGTCCAGTTCCCCTTTTCTTCGGTCGCCGCTGCCTGCAGCTCTTTTACGGCGAAATCGATCAGGCCACCGTTGCTGAGCAACTTTGCCTTTTGCAGATGCAGGTTGTCGGCCGGGGCTTCGTCGAGCGTGATCTTCTCGCCATGCTCAAGCGGCGGGATGCGATCCAGCAAGGGAAATTCTCCCGGCGCGACATCACCGGGTGGCAACTTCTTTAAGCGGTCGCGTCCGAGCTCGGCATAGTAGTAGTTCCGGTAGCGGTCCGAACACTTCTGATAAAACGCGCGCGCCATGGCAAGTTGGTTATCTTCTTCAGCGATGCGGGCCCGCCAGTAAAGAGCGTTTGAGGTCTCGTTGCCGTTCGGATAAATCGCAATCTGCTCTTCGAATTCCTTTTCAGCTTCTTCCTTCCGCCCCAAGCGGAAGGTTAGCCATGCCGCTTTCCAGTGTGCATAGGATGCACGGGAACCGTTCGGGAATCGCTGCTGCAACTCGCGATAGGCATCGAGCGCCTGATCGAGTTCGTGATGAACGAGGTGCAGGTTGGCGACCAGAATCAGCGACTGCTCCATCCACGTGCTGGACGGAGCGGTTTGACGCATTTGATCAACCGTGCGATAGAAGAGGTCGTTGTCGCCCGAGCCCCACGCGGCCTCGGCGAGTATGTAAAGTCGCTGGGCATTCTGTTCGGGAGTGCCGCCGGTAAGGCCCTGAACTTCGGCCTTGGCTTCGCGGTGTCGTCCGCCGCGGTAGAGCGCGTCGGCCAGGGCCAGTTCGGCCGAGATGCGGTTCTCCGGGGCAGCATGAACCAACAGGTCGCGGTACTCATCCACGGCATCGGACCAGCGCTTCCCTTTCATCAGCAATTCCGCTCGTGTGTTGCGCTGCTTGATGGTCGGTTGCGATGCGATCGGCAGCCGCTTCATTTCGTCGCGGGCTGCGTCCGCTTCATCCGACAGCGGCATGTTGTAGTAGATGTTGCTGTACGCTTCCGACGCTTTGGGATAGTCCTTCAGCGCCGTATACGCTCGAGCCAGTGACAACTCGATGTCGGAGCGTGCCGGCAGGCGATCCTTCTCAAGAATCTCGGCCGCTTCGGAGTTGCGTCCTTCGGCCAGCAAGGCATTCGCATAACTCAAGTGCGCGTCGCGGATGAGAAGCGAATCCGGATACGTCGTCGAGAAATTCGACAGTGCCGCCAGACCTTCCGCACGGCGTCCGGTCTGGATGTAGCAAGTTCCGAGATAGTAAGCAACGTAGTCGCCCAGGTCGCCAGCGCGGGGCTTGGCGCGATTCAGAGGCTCGATCGCTTTTGCATAATCATGGTCGAGGACGCGGGCGTATCCAACGACCAGCCACGCCAGCGCTCCGGCGTCTTCGCTGGAATGCGACCGGGCGTAGGCTTCGACTCCGGCATAGGCGGGCGGAGTGCGGTCCTGCACAAGTTGTTGCGCCATCGGCCGCAGGCTAGCGGATGCAACAAAGGCTTGCCGGATGCGGCGCACGCGCGGAGATATTACTCGACGACGTCTCGACGATGCAGAATGCGATGTAGATTTTTTCGCGGTCGCGGATTTTGATGGGGATTTTGCCGAAGCCGTTTTCTTCGCGGGAGCCTTCGCTGAAGCAGCCGAATCCTGCGCAGCAGGCTTTTCCGCAACGGGCGTGGCGGACGATGCCGCCGGAGCATCTTGCGCGCGCACCACGAGGACGGAGGGGGCGACACTGAGAGCAAGGCATATCCCCGCCGCCCCAGCGAGGACCCACCACCACTTGAGACCCAATTCAGACACTTTTTTTGTTTCTTTCGCGCGGAGACGCGAATGCCAGAACCTGAAAACCGGGGCTAAAGCCCCTCAATCTCTTGGACGCAATACGCGGCCCTAAAGGGCCGCTCTTCCACATTCGGGCCGCTCTCCCATATCCGACGCGAAGCCCTTCCATTCCTTAGATGCGTTAAGCGGCGCTGAAGTGCCGCCGTTACAACACGGCGGCTAAAGCCGCCTCGAAATCAACGCTTCATGGCACGAGTAAACTCGTGCCCTTCCCAAAACCTTTGCACTCCCAATTTTCACCTGACTACTTCTTGAAGTTCGAACCCATGACCGAAAGGTCGTCCTCGGCCAGGCTGCGTACGACTTCTCTCTGGAAGTAGTCGCCGCTCGCCGCAGCGGTATTGCCATACCGCTTCTGGAACGTGGAGCGGCTCTTGTCAATGTCTTCTTTCAGCCGATCATAGAGGTCTTTGTTGCGGCGGCCCTCATTGACCTTGGCCTGGTTGTAGAGCTTGATCTCGTCGACCAGCAAGCGAGCGAAACGCTGCGCCTTGCGATGCGTGTCGGCATCTTCGGCCGACAGGCCCGCAAACGGATCTGTGGCAGCGGCCGGCGCTGATGCCGCCGCGCCCGCAGATGCGGCGTGCGCCACCTCGACCACTTCGGCAGGCTCTGGCTCGGGGGCTTTCGCGGTGTGCTTCGGAGCATGCGATGCGAACGGATCAGAGAAGGAACTGACTGCCTGAGCCGGCGCAGGAGCGGCAGGGCGCTCCATCGGCGGAGCATCAACCACGTCCCGCTGTGCTTGTTGTACCTGCTTGCGCAGCGAGGTCACTTCAAGCCACGAACTGGTGGCCATCACAATCACTTCCAGCGACGCCGCGTCGAGCACATTGTCCGAGCCGCCATCGGCATAGAGTAGCGCGGCAACTTTTTCCTTCAACACCAGCGGCAGCACGAGAATCTGTTCGTTCTCGGGCCCGCCGAATTGCTGTACGAACCTTGCATCCATCTCGGCGATGTTGGCCGGAGCCACCACGCGATTCTGATAGGCGTGCGAAACCGGCCCTGCGTTCATGTCGAGGGCGAAATCTTTGATGCTATCGTCTGCGCTGAAACCGCGGCATTGCCAACCGCTGGCAGAGCCGCCTTTCACAACGAAGAGCGCGACGCGGCTTGCATACGCAGAGCCGGCATCAAGCAGCCCCTTCAGGATTTCCTTCTGGGTGGTTCCGGCTTGAATGCTGGAGATCGCTTGCGACAAGCCGCCTTGCGTGGGCGCGACGGCTGCTACCGAAGACGGCGCTGACGCCGGTAACCCTGCCAACACACGCTGGACAAGCTCTGCCTGCAATTGCGGAAGCTGCCGCTCGAACACCTGGGCGACCGCACGTTCGACGATTTGCTGAAGTTCCTTATCCGCCATTTCTTCTGAAACCGTTCGGGGCGAACAGCGACCCCGGCTCTTATTACTGACACTACCCTAACTGCTGATTATATGGAACTTGTAAGGCGGCATCTTGAGTACTTCGGTACCTGCTCCGCCGGGGAAAACCATACCCAATCGAATCTAACCCAACGGGCCCGGGGAAACTATGGCAAAGCCGATGGGCAAAAGGACCGGTTACCAAGTAGAATAACAGTTCGGGTTTCGTCGTCGCGTCTCTAGGGTTCGCCTCTGACATACCAGTGACGTTGCTGCGTGAGCCGGGAAAATACTGCATCGTGTGAGACATGGGAGCCATCCAAAACAAACTGGAAGGGCCGGTTAGCGAAGAACTCGCACTGGTACGGGCAGCGAAAGCTGGCGACGACTCCGCTTTTGAAGAGTTAGTTCGCCGCTATGACCGTAACGTTTTTCGGATAGCGCAGCACATCACGCAGAACCGCGAGGACGCGGAAGACGTGGTGCAGGAAGCTTTCCTCAAGGCGTACGGAAATCTGTCGAAGTTCCAGGAGCAGTCGAAGTTCTATACGTGGCTGGTCCGGATCGCGGTCAACGAAGCGTTGATGAAGTTGCGCCGGCGGAAGCCGGAACGCACCGTTTCGCTGGACGAGGACATCAAAACGGAAGACGACTCCTTGCCGCGTGAGATCGCGGACTGGAGTCCGAATCCCGAGCAGCAATATACGCAAGCGGAATTGCGCGAGATCCTGAGCAAAACGATTCAGGGCTTGCCGCCGGGATTCCGCACGGTGTTCGTGCTGAGAGACGTGGAAGGTTTATCCACCGAAGAAACAGCGGCCGCTCTGGAATTGAGCGTGCCCGCGGTAAAGTCCCGGCTGTTGCGGGCGCGCCTGCAACTGCGCGAGCGTCTTGGAAAATACTTCCAGCGGCGCGAGAACGGCGATAACAAGGACGGTAGTCCGAAGAATGGAGATGTTCAAACTGATGTGGCGAGTGGAGATGGCAACCTGTGAAATGCTCTGAATTCCTGCACGAGCTGACCAGCTATCTGGACGGCGTGCTCGACGAAAAAACCAAAGTCGAGTTAGAAAACCATCTTTCGTGGTGCCACAACTGTTACGTCGTTTGCGACACAACCAAGAAGACCATCGAGATCTATCGCGACTCGCAGCTCTACGAACTTCCAGAGGACCTGCGATCACGGCTGCGCTCGGCCATCATGACCAAGTGCCAGCAGCAAAAGCGTCGCGGCCCGCAGAGCGTGTAAGTCGGCGCACTGCGGTTCCCTTCTTCTCTTGACCAGTAATATATTCGCTGCATGTCGAATCGTGTTTGCCCGTGGTCGCTTGGGCATTTGCTGGCGAGCGCGGCGTCGGCTGTGAATCTGCATGTGGAATCAAGTCTGGATCAGCCTCAGCCACGCAGCGATGCTGGTCCGGCCCTGATAGAGATTCCCTACCCTGTGAGTTACAACAGCAACATTATTGCGCTGGTGATAACCCCACTCTTATCTAGAGGTTGCGAATTAAACCATCGACTACAGGTTTTACCCCATGTTAACGCGGCATCCTTTCCGGTATCAGTGAATCTAAGTAGATGAAAGGTGGCGTTTACGGCGTTCGCTGTAAAGGGGGCGTCACACAGAAGAACCCAGGAAGTCTAGTTTTTCGCTCAGGTCTGGAAGGTGGGTCATGATCGCAAAATTGGTTGATGCAGTGTTTGGCTGCAGGCATTCTCGTTACAGCTTCCCCGTCACCGTACGTCGCGCAGCGCGCCGCCCCCAAGCCGCAGCTTTGACCGGAACCTACGTTGTCTGCCTGGATTGCGGAAAAGAATTCGCATACGACTGGCAGGAGATGAAGGTGATCACGTCGCCGGAAGAACACCGCGCGCATCTCGCCGCGCTGGCAAAACACGCCGCCTAAAGTTGTTTGTCTGAAAAGATGAGTTTGAACGTGGGCTAACGGCCCACTATGCCCCGCGAACCTGCGGGGCATTTTCTTTCACTCTATTTTTCGCGCAGAGCCGGCTTCTCACTGTAAGCGCCCGCCAGGCACAACATGGCTCCGCTGTACATCAGAGTGTCCCCAAAATAATTGAGGCCATTGTCGATCGAGAGCGGTTCTGCGACCACGATTGGGGTATAGACGACGATTACGAGCAGCAGCAGAAATAATCCCAGGGCGGCAGCGGCCAACTTGGTTCGCTTCTTAAAGACGATGGCAACGCCGGTGATCAGAAGAACGACACCGGTCAGGTATCCGATGGGGACTCGGAGTGGAATATACGAGGGAGTCATCTGTTGGAACGGCACAGAGGGTTTGAGCTCGGGGTGGAGAAAATGCTCGATTGCAAAGAAAGTCGCCGCAATGCCGATTTCAATGCGGACCAGCAGGAGAACAACCCTTGCGGACTTCATACCGCGACTCGCGGCGCACGCTGCCGCAAACGCGATCGCGCCAGCGCCGAAGGTCAAATCCCTTCCCGTACCGACCCAAGCGAATCGATCGCCCGGAGTCTGAACGAGCCCGGGTATGTCCATCAGCAACACGAAGAGAAACAACATCACTCCGAAGGAAGCAGCGGCGAGGGGAGCGTATCGGTCCACCGCCAAGCTGACGGCCCCTGCGAAGAGACAAACTCCGACGAAATACACCCAGAACAAGTGCCAGGGAATCCACGATGGCATGAACCCGGCGATTTGTTGGGCGAAGACAAAGTGGTCTCCACCGAATACCGCCATCGGAATCGCGAGGAATAGCGGTCCGAGGAGAATGAGCTTGTTGATGCCTTCGGCATTTGCAAATTTCCTTCGAACCGGGACAACGCCGATCAGCAGCGCTACAACTCCAGCAATGTAGGGCCATGCCAGACGCATCGAGCCCGCGCTCAACAGGAAGAAACCTGCGGTTGAAAAAATCCAATCGGCCGTCATTTCTGGAAACACTAGCATTGCCGTTGGCTCCTATCGCGCTTTGCCGAAACAGATGAGACGGAGTTAACCGATCGCTGCAGACTCAAAACTGGTTCTTTCGCCGTGAAGTTTGCCAACTGCTGGGCATATCTAAAGCCGGCAAGGTCCACGAGGACCCGGGCTCCGAGCGGAGCCACCAGACATCGTCCGCCGTACCGAAGCCACGCCGATACGCCGCATTTGAGACCTCGCACAGCATGACCTGCGTGGTGTGCCGCCGGCTGGCGTGGCGGCAAGGCGAGCAGAAGAGAATGTAGTCATCGCCCGATCCGTTTACGGATGAAACAAGATAGGAGCCGTTCTGGTAAGGAGCGAGCGAGATCAGGTAGCGAAGCCCGCAACTTGGACACTCCAGGCAATGACGAATCCGTGACATAGCAAAGCGCTCCAAACGAAAGACCCCGGCAGCTGGTAGAGGTGAGGTTCGCACCAGAAGTGGTCAGACTCAATACCCACTTGACTCCATTTCTGCATGACCACTATGATGCCCGCCCATGAGACGGGTTGCGTCCGGCCTTCTTCCGATGCTTGCGGTCGATCGAACTCTTGCGCGACCGCTTCACCGCCAGATCTATGAAGCGTTTCGGGCAGCGATTCTTCACGGTCGCCTTCGGCCCGGACAGCGCATTCCGTCCACCCGCGTCCTTGCAGTCGAAGTCGGCGTGTCGCGCTTCCCTGTTCTGAATGCCTATGCTCAGCTTCTGGCGGAGGGCTACCTTGAAAGCCGCGTCGGGGCTGGAACGGTTGTTTCCGAATCGCTTCCCGAGCAGTTGACTGCCACTGCTCCCGTGGACACCAAAGCCCACGCTATCAAGAGCAAGCCGCGGCGCATCGCGTCGAGGTGTGCGCGGCTCACGCGCAGAGAAAGCTTGCCTTGGACAGTGCATATGGGCCCGTTTCGTGTGGGGCAAGTCGCGATTGATGAATTCCCCTTGCGGCTTTGGTCGAATCTGGTCGCAAGAAAAAGTCGAACCCTGAAAGAGGATGCCGCGCACTATGGCGAAACGATGGGTAATCCGTTACTGCGGCGTGCTATCGCAAATTACTTGAAGATTTCCAGATCCGTGCGCTGCGAGCCCGAGCAGGTGCTGATCGTGAACGGATCGCAGCAGGCGTTGGAGATCACGGCGCGTGTCCTGCTGAATCCCGGCGATCCTGTCTGGATCGAGGAACCCAGCTATAGCCTTGCCAGAAGCGTTTTCACCCTCAATGAATGTCGTTTAGTTCCGGTCCCAGTGGACGCCGAGGGGCTCAACGTTGCCGCAGGCATCAAGAAATGTCGTACGGCGCGCGCTGCATTCGTAACACCCTCGCACCAATTCCCTCTCGGCGTGACGCTAAGCGCCGCCCGGAGACTGCAACTCATTGATTGGGCTCAAAAGGCGGGCGCCTGGATCCTCGAAGACGACTACGACAGCGAATATCGATACGAAAGCCTGCCCATTGCCTCTCTGCAGGGACTCGATCCCAATTCGCGCGTGATTTATATCGGGACATTCAGCAAAGTCTTGTTCCCGTCGCTGCGGCTGGGATATCTCGTGCTTCCTCCCGACCTGATCGATCAATTCTTCGTTGCGCGAAGAGTCATGGATCTCGGAGCACCCACGTTGTATCAAACGGTGCTCGCCGACTTCATCGAGGAGGGACACTTTGCGAGGCATATCCGACGAATGAGACTGCACTATCGAAATTTGAGGCGCACGCTATTCGACAACCTGACGAAGGTGATGGGCGACCGGGTTGAAATCGTCGGAGAGGATGCGGGCATGCACCTGACGATATTGCTGCGTAATAGCGAGAGTGATGAAGAGATTGCGAGGCGCGCCGTGCGCCACAAGCTGTCTTTGTGGCCGCTTTCGCGCTTGTATATCGGACCGCGTCAGCAAGGACTGATTCTGGGATTCGGCGGGACTACGGAAAAGGAAATTCCCGAGGCAATTCGGAAACTCGCCGAGTTGATAGCTGGTGACTGATAGGTAGCTCGGCTTTACAGGGCTTGCGACAATTCAGGCCTCTCGCCGGCTCAATGTTTTCCAGGCTGAGTGCGAGTGAAGTAGTAAATCATTTCGCTGTCCTTGCCATTCTTGCGCCACGTCCAACGCTCGGTGATTTGATCCTTACCCGTGAACTGGAATACCAACTTCTGCTCATGGCCGATCGCCGGATCGGGAAGATTCGTCGCGCCCTCCAACGAAAAGGTCAACTCCCTCGCGTCGCCTGACGATGGGATTGCCCGCATGCGTGGCTGATTGTTCGTCGGACAGAAGTGAACGAGCGCGATGCCATCGCGGTCAACCGAGTACAACGTCAACATTTCTTCCATCCCGGGCATGGAGAGCGCCTCCATCACAGCCGTGTTGCCCGCGACAGATTCAAACTTCGTCTTGACCACATTCCCGCCGTCGTCCTTCCCTTCCCACTCTCCTGCGAGAGCTTGCAGCTTGTGAAAAGCGCTGGTGGCATCGTTCGGCGCCTGCGCCACAGCGGGCGACGCAAGAGCGGCAGCGAATGTCAGGACTGCGGAAATAACAGCTCGAGTCATCGAAGCTCCATGCATCGTTAGGGGTCCTTCAGACAGCCGAGTTTCCCGCGTTCTCCAACTCAAGGCGATACCGGTTACTGCAAGGCACAGCAGTTTCGCTGCATTTCTGAATGACGGGCCGAGAATCGATAAATGTCTTCGCGGAAGTCATCTTGGGACGGTTGCACCTTTCTGGGTGGCGAAAGAGAGGTGCAGTGAGGGGGGGTGATATCCGAGTTCCATGGTTACGTCAGTCATCTGCGCAGGTACCGTAACTCATCGATAATTGAGCACTGATATTGCGTCAAATGAACCTCGTCCCCCGCGCCCACGATGGGGTTGGGCGCCGAGTGTGAATTTCGAGGCGGAAGCGCTTGGAGAAAACACGAGACCAGTTGGCTGGCACCGAGTCCAGAGCGAGACTCGTTGAGCAGGTCAACGCCTGTCTGCGTTCGGGCGACTATGCGCGCGCGCTCGATTCTCTGCGAGCTTCAGCTGCCGATTTCCCCAATGATGAGCAGCTGTCCAGCCTGGAAAAGCTGGCTCAAGACGGCGTCCATCGCAGTGCCGAAGCGAACCGGCTGATCACCGAGAGCCAGGAACTGTTCGCGCAGCAGAAGTCCGCCGACGCGATCCAGGTATTGCGCAAAGCCTACGAACTGGACAAAAAGAATTCCCTTGCCCGTGCCATTCTTGCGAACGCATTGGTGGAGCACGCGAATTCACTCGTCGACACCGATTGGCTGGAAGCCGAGAAGCTGACGAACCAGGCGCTGGCTGTGAATCCGGCCCATCCGACGGCCAAAACGATCAGCAACCTTATCGTCGAGCTCAAGAAAAACAGCTCGGTGGAAGATTGGGTAACGCATGCGCGCAAGCTGCAGTCTTCCGGGGATTTGTTTGCCGCCTTGGCATGGGTTGCGGAAGGATTGGCGGTTCATCCCGATGAACCGAAGTTGGTTCAGATTCACGATGCCATCCAGCGCGATCAGGGCGCTCGCCGGCGGCAGGCCCGCCGCGGCGATCTTGACGATCTGCGGCGTATGGAACTCGCCATCGCCGAAGCCGCGGACGAGTCAGAAAAACAAGCGCTGGCTGAGCGGATACAAGCGGTGGCGGCAAAGTATTGGACGGATGGAGAAATCCTATCCATCGCAAATGGCCTTCTGAACAAGCTGGGGTTGGCTCCGCAGGAAAGCTCGAAGGCTGCACCACGCAGCAAGAGCGCGGCCGTCATCTTTCACGTGCCGCGCGCGGGCGCTCCGACCGTTCCGCGTACGAATGGGAGCCCGGCACCGCAAGATCCGATTGCGATCAGCTTGATTTCGGTTTCCGAGACTCCGCCCACACCGGCCGCGCCCGAGAAGGCTGCTAACGAAAAGGCGCCAGTAAGCGAAGTTCCACCGAGTGCACCGGCTGACGCAAAAGTCGCTCCAGTCCCCCAGAAAACGGAAAGTCCCAAGAAACCGCCTCTTCCTCCGCCAAAAGCGGCAACTGTTATCCCGGCTGAACCGTTCGTTACCGCGGTCAAGATTCCGGCTCCAGCGTCGCAGCCGAAGCAGACATCCAAGTCGAACCTGGGAACACTCATCGTCGCGTCAGTCGTTGCGACGGTCCTGGTCGCGGGGACATTCTTCCTGGCGAGGCACCGTCAAGCTTCGCCAGTTGCGAGGATGGCGCCCCCGGCCCCTGCGGTTTCAGTCCCGACTCCAGCACGCGCCCCTGCTCCTCCGGTAACGAATCCAAGCGAGTCAGTTCCGGCACCGACGACGGCAGAATCATCTCAACCGGATTCTTCCCAACCTGCTGTACCTACTCCTGAAAAGAGCACGCCTGACAATCCTCCGACAGCATCCGTCCGCAGCGTCGGCACGCTAGTCGTCGTGGCCGGTCAGGACGACGTGAAAGTCTTTCTTAACGGAAAGCTCCAGCGGCAACTGACTCAGGGTGGTCAATTGCGTGTGCCGAATCTTGAGCTTAAGGACTACGTGGTTCAGGTCTCGAAGAATGGCTTTCAGGATCCACCACAGCAGAAAGTCCGCATTCGCAAGGACGAAGAAAGCAGACTGACCTTCAGCCTGCAACCGCAGCCTCACTTGACGGCGTCGCTTTCGATTCTGGGAGGCGCTCCGGGAACGACCGTCCTGGTTGATCAGACGCCGGTTGGTACGATTCAGCCCGATGGCTCACTCGCGGTTTCCACCATTGGTGCCGGAGACCATACGATCGAGCTGCGCAAGGATCGATTCAAGCCGCGGCAGTTCAAGAAGCACTTCGTGCTTGGAGCGACCGTAGCTCTCGTTGCCGCGGACACGGCATTGGAACCCTTTCCCGGAGAAGTGAAAATTACATTTGCGCCTGCCGACGCGAATGTCGCCATTGTGAAAGGTGATCTTCTGAAATTCGTGAGTAGTGGAACTCCCCTGACACTCGCGCCCGGCACGTACACACTCACGGCACGGACGGCCGAACGTTTCACACGCTCGTCGACGTTCGAAGTCATCGCGGGACAATCCAAGACTATTAATTTGGCTCTCGCGCCGAATGGCATGTCGAAGTGGGAGACCCCGGGCGCATGGAAGCAGGAAAAGGATGTATTCACGCGGAAGGGCGGGGACTTCGTACTATATGGAGTCGTTCCTGCGGCAGGCACCTTTGTCTTTTCTGCGATGCCCAAGGGGCACATGCTGCAGTGGGTGATCGACTACACGGACTCCCAGAACTACATCCTCTTCCAGATTGATGACAACAACTTCTACCGCACGGTCATACACAACGGGCAAAAGACGAATCAGGTCATCGTTCCCGATAAAGGCGACAAGAAAAGCTTCCGCACGATTCAAATTCAGCTCACTTCAACCGGCGTGATCCACCAGATCAAGCACGGAGATAGCTGGACCGTTATAGATCGATGGTCCCAGACGGGCACAAATCTTGGACAAGGCAAGTTCGGCTTCTATATTCCCGGGAACGAACAAGTCTCCGTTTCCAATTTCTCTCATTACGCGGACTTGAATATCCGCTAGCCGGGAGTGTGGCTAGCGATTCTGGTGCGCATCTCGCCATGTATCCACTTGCCGCTCGGCTTCGTGGATCTCGTTCGCGGACATGGACTGTCGCAGGTCGGTTAACGCGGATGTGCTTTCTTTGATCGAAACAGCCGACAGAGTCAGCCACATGTAAGCGGAAATCCGATCGTTACGGGATCGCTTGTTGCCGGCGAGCAAGCGGCCAAGCCGAAACTGACCTTGGGGCAAGCCCTGCTCCGCTGCCTTGCGATACCAGTTCGACGCTTGCGTGGAGTCAGGCTTGCCAAGAGCGCCATTCGCGTACATGTCTCCTAGCATCGCCTCTGCCGGGGCGCTGCCTAGGTTTGCGGCCCGCTCATAATAGCGAACCGCCCGCGCTGGATCGGCGGCAGTTTGATCCGGCGGATGCAGGTAAAAGGCCGCGAGGTCCAAATTCGCCGGGACCAGGTTATGATCTGCCGCCGCGGTGAGCCAGCGCAAAGACTCTTGCTGGTCTGGCGGTACTCCCTTGCCCTTGCCATAGATCAGAGCGAGGTTGTACTCGGCAGTTGGGTCTCCGCCCTCGGCCGCTCGGCGAAACCACCTCACCGCCTGTCCGGGATCTTTCGGGATGCCGACGCCGTCGGCGTACATCAGGGCAAGGTTCGTGGCTGCGTCGAGCGAACCTTGCTTGGCGGCTTTCATGTACCAATCGATCGCTTCGTCCGGCGCCGGCTTGGGCATGCCAAATCCCATCTCCGAAAATATCCCCAAGGATTCCTGGGCCGCCATGAAGTCCTGATCCGCGGCCTTATGCAGAAGGCGGAGCGCTTCCTCGTCGTCTCTCTTCAGCAAGGTCGCCCAATGGAAAGCGAGGGCCAACGTGGTCTCCGCTTCAGGATCACCAGCCTGAGCTTTGTCTTCCAGATTCTGGAGCTGAGGAAGCTGCAGGCGTTTTGCTGTCGCTTGCAGACTGTATGCGGTTGGTCTGGCGGCTCGTGTGGGAGCGGCGATGCCTGGCTCTGATGGAGGGGCTGGAGTCGCGCGCGGGGTGTCGTCCGCGTTGCTCCTCTTCTCAACCAATGCGGCGGAACGCACCGAATCTGCTGGACCGGAAGCTGCTTCGGAGAGTGGAACCTCAATCACCACTTTGTTCCCTGCGGACTTGAGGTCGAAATTCGCCGGTCCATTCAAGTCGACAACGACGCGCGCGATGGGCGGATCCTGCTGAAACAGTGCGGTTCGGAGAGATCGAACCGGTCCGCTGTTGATGGCGATCCTCCGATTCTCTGTTTGGATCTTGAATCCGGGAAAATCGAAGACGAGGCGATCGGGATTCTCAATCCGCGTTGCCGCAGGCAGAAACGGAGCGCTGAGGGTGATCTCGATTGCAATGCTGTGTGGCTGCGGGTTGACTGCGACCTTTTGAATGAATCCACCCGTGGCCGGAGAAGAGCCCACCGCAGATGGTGATCTTTGCGCCTGCGGAGACATACGCGCTGCCACACAAAAGCACGTCACCAGACAGAATTTTGCAAAATGTCGCAACGCCGCCGATGCCTTTTTCAGTGTATGAATGCAGGTTTCCGGTTTGACTGCCTTCCAAACGCGAGAATGCCCCGCAGATTTGCAGGGCATTCTAAATTACGGCCGTCTCCTATCGCGTCGGATATTCTGCCGGAATCGGAACCGCGACCCGTTTGTCGAGCGGAACAAACTCCCGCTCGTTCGGGCCCAGGTAAACCTGGCGCGGACGGGCGATCTTCTGCTCCGGATCATTCATCAGTTCTTCCCATTGCGCGAGCCATCCCGCAGTGCGCGGAATCGCGAACAGGACAGTAAACATCTCGGGACGGAATCCCATCGCCTGGTACATGATTCCTGAGTAGAAATCGACGTTGGGATAGAGCTTGCGCTTCACAAAATAGTCGTCTTCGAGAGCGATGCGTTCCAGTTCGAGCGCGATGTCGAGTTTGGAATTGCGTCCGGTGACATCGAAGACCTGCTCAGCGCTCCAGCGGATGATTTTGGCCCTCGGATCGTAATTCTTGTAGATGCGGTGTCCGAAGCCCATCAGCTTGATCTCGCCCGTCTTCACTCGCTTGATGTACGCCGGAACGTTGTCTTTCGTTCCGATCTCGTCGAGCATCTTGAGGACTTCTTCGTTTGCGCCACCGTGCAACGGGCCCGCCAGCGCGGAGGCCGCCGAAGCAACCGAGAGGTAAGGATCGCTCTCGGAACTGCCCACTTGCCGCATCGTGCTCGTGCTGCAGTTCTGCTCGTGGTCGGCATGCAGGATGAAGAGAATGTCGAGTGCACGCGCGATCGCGGGATGCGCCACGTACTTCGGCTCGACCATCTTCCACAGCATGTTCATGAAGTTTTCGGTATAGCTCAGATCGTTGTCGGGATAAACGTAGGGAAATCCGACGTTATGCCGGTACGACATCGCAGCGATCGAGGGCACTTTGCCGATCAGGCGGATGATCTGGTGCAGGCGGTTGGCGGGATCATGAATCTTCTTGGCGTCGGGATAAACGCTGGAGAGCGCCGCGATTGTGCTCACAAACATCGACATCGGGTGCGCGGAGTAGCGGAAACCTTCCATGAACTTCTTGGTGGTCTCATGCAGCATCGTGTGATGCGTGATGTCGTGGACCCACTTGTTCAGCTCTTTCTCGGTGGGCAATTCTCCGTTCAGCAGCAGGTACGCGACTTCAAGAAAAGTGCAGCGCTCCGCGAGGACTTCGATGGGGTATCCGCGATAGCGCAATACGCCTTTGTCGCCGTCGATGTAAGTGATCCGGCTCTTGCAGGACGCCGTGTTGAGGTAGGCCGGATCGTAGGTCATCAGCCCGAAATCCTCAGGGCCGGTTTTGATCTGGCGCAGATCCATGGCGCGAATGGTGCCGTTTTCAACCGGAACTGTGTAGGTCTTGCCTGTGCGATTGTCGGTGATTGTGATTGTGTTTTCTGGCATTGCCGTATCCGCCTTTAAACGCACCCTGTAACAAGCATAGCCGAGGCTATGTCGGTTTGACAGCCGAATCTGTGATTCAAATCACAGGAAAACGTGATGATCAGCCAACTCTTTGTAGATGCGGTTTCGAGCCGAAGAGTGACCCGAGGTTACCGGGAATTGCCCGGTTTTGACACGGTATCGGAGGGTTTCAGGGCGTAGTAGCCCTCGCGCGCCTGAACTGTCAGCTTAGTTTGACTGTTCAGCCTGACTTTCAGCTTGTGATACTTACCGTCAAGTTTCTGCGGGGAGAAGCCCAGAACGTAGAGGTATTCCGGAGCCTCGGTGGTGCGGCGGAATCCCTCGTCTAGATCGTTGTTGCTATGAAAGAAAGTGCCGCCGGTACTGTAGGCGAGAGAGGCCATGACTTCAGTTTGCGTAATGGCTTCTTCGCTGTCGTACCGGAAACGGGTCGTCGGATTGGCGGGATGACTCGAGTTTGGCGAGACTACGGGCGTGTAGACACCACGAACATCCAGCGTGTTCACAACGATCTCAGAGCGGAGAGCGGTTTCGATGAGGTCCGCCTCTCCCTGGCGCATCGCGACTTCCGGAGTTAGAAAGCCCGGGGAAACGAGCACAATGCTGCGGAAACCTCGCAGGTTGCCCATTTGACGCACAAGATTCCGTAGCCCACTCAGCACCATCACGTCTTCACTATTGCTTGCGTTCAGGACTTCAAAGGCAGCGGACTTTGCGATTTGCTCGGCGCGGCCGAGTTCGGATCCCGAACCCATTCCAGCGAATGCGCAATTTACCGCGTCGCGCGTAGCCAGCCCCAATGCCTCCCGGTCCCCCTGGTTCACGATCAAGTCGGCCATATAGGGGCTGATCGGAGGGCACACATCACCCAGCCTGACAGGATGAGGGCGCAAAGCCTGCAGAGCTTCATGAAGTTTCCCGGGATCAGAGGTGAAATCCTGGAACACCTGGCCGGAGGTCGTGAGAATAGCGACTCGATCCTCGGCTCGGAGAGCATTCACACGATGCGTGGCGGCTTGGCGCGCACTGGCTAGGTCCTCAAAACTTGTGTGTATATCGTCGAACAAATAGGCGACATAGCGATCGGCGGCTGGCTTGTCATTCGCCAGTGTCTGGGCAGCGCCGGCCTCGGCGCGTTGCAAAGCCGGGGCCGGAGTTTTGATCGCTTTCGAAGTCTCCAGGGAAAAACTCTTGATGGTCTGTGTAACTCCATTGTCGAAGAGGAGGAAGTCCTCTTTACGAAAATTTCCGATTGCGTTGCCCTTTGAGTCGCGCAGCACAACACTGACAGGGACTAGCTTGACAGTGACTTTAAGAGTGGTCTCGATGTCAGGGTTGGCAGATGGCGGAGTGCTTGCGGAGCCCAACTCAGCGCGCTTTTCGAGAATCTTCTCGATATGCGCCAGCCGCGAAAGAGCGGATACGGTTGCGACATTCATTGCCAGGCGATGCTCGGCATCGATTGCGGAGTTGTCGTCGCGGATCGCCTGCTCGCGCAGGATGGCGTAGAGATTCTCGTCTTCCATCCGCTCGCGCTCGGCCGCTGCCGCCGCGGATTCGATTGCTTCCGACGCAGATTCAGCCGCACTCTTCGGGACATTCAGAACCATTTGCGCTTTCGCGCGGAATTTGTGGCAGCTGCGGAACTGCACGACGTTGCGAGTGGCCTCTTCGCCACGAACAGCCGTGGTTAGAGTAAAGTCCTCCGGCAGCACGAACGAGGAACCGTCCGCGAAAGGAACTTTCGAATAATCGATCCGTAATTCGGCTGAGGCCATCGAAAAGGAATGCGGGATGTCGGTGGCGACTGAAGTAAAACGCAGTAGATTGCCGGTCGCCTGGTCGACCCACAGTTCTCCCTGATACGGCGGAGCCAGAACTCCGTTTTCGCCGTGCAACCGCCAAAGAGGATCATTCTGCTTGGCGATGCGATACCGGAAAATCCATGCTTGCCGATCCTCGAGCGTGCCCTCCTTATCGAAGGTAAACAGCGGCTGGTTCCAAGGATCGAAGATCGAGCGCAAATTGCTGCCGAACTGGCCGGTGGACCATAATCCCGGTGTTTGTGTCGTAGCGTCTGGCGCGGGTTTGCCATTGAGTTGGATTTCTTCAAAAGATTCTTTACCGTCCTCGTAACGCACGAGGGCCGTGATCTGGTCAAACGGAACGGCATTCTTGCCATGGAAGCGTGAGGCTTCCTGGTTGCAAATGAAATTCGGCATCCGCTCGGTGAGGCTCAGCGCGTATTCGCAGATGGCGAGCAACTTGTCGGAATGAGGGATATTGTCGGGGAGCCAGACGCAAGGCCTGACGCCAATCTCGCCAGTTTCCGAAGCTAAAGGGGCGGTTGCATCTTTAACAGGTTTGCCGTGCGGAACATTTCCGCCCTTCGCGAGTTCCTCCAAAGCTGGTTCTGCGATGTTTGAGATGGCGCGGTCAACCGCGGCTCCGAGGAAATTTGAGTCTGCTTCCTCAAGAGATCCGATTGCGATTCCTGCGCCGTCGATTACCCGGATGATGCGGTATTCCGCGGCGGCGTGAAAGACCGGGACCTCGTACATTCCGGCCGCGCCATTGTTCGAAAGCTGCGTATTCGTCCTCAGGTTTCCAACACGGATCGAGAGCACAAACTCGCACTTCTTCTCGCGCGCTTCGGTCAACGCCCGGGTGCCCCACTCGCTTGCCAGCGGTATCGCTTGAACGACAAAAGGCACCTTCTTGTCGGGCTTGTGCTGGTTAAGGGATTTGATCAGATGGTCTCGGGCGGAGTCGACAGAAGCGTCTTTCGAAGCGTTGTGCAACATGGGCACACCGATTCGAAGAACGTTGTCCTGAGACAAAGCCGGGAGACAGAGCAAAGCGAGAACAGCTAAGAAAGTGCCTGAAAGCCAGCGGCGCATAGCAAAGCAGGACCCGGCGGCTGCCGGAACAGGGCATCATACCCTTCAACTGTGCCGCGAACCACAAATTTCCACAAAACAAAACCGGCGGCCGAAGCCGCCGGTCGGGATTACAAAAGCGAGCTAGTTCGAGGAATCGTCGCGACGCTTCAGGGTTGGACGGTCGTCATCCTTCTTGCTGTCGTCGGACTTGTCACTGGCGTTTGAAGTGCGCCGCAAGCTGGGCTTGTTGGCGTCTTTCTCGTCGAGTAGTTTGTGCTTGTTCTCGATCGCCGCCAGCCGTGCTTTGACCTCGTCGAACTCGGAGGTTGTCACGACGTATTGCTGCTTGGCGGGCAGGATTTTGCGAATCTCGTCCTGCGACTTCTCGATGCGGTCCGGAGTCTGCGGGTGCGTGTCGAAGGCTTTCGACAGCGTGCCCGGCTTCTTCTTCTCCATCGCCTGGATCTTTTCGAAGAAGGTTACGAAGGCGGACGGATCGTATCCAGCGCGGTACATGTACTCGATACCCAAATAGTCGGCTTCCGCTTCGAATCCGCGCGAGAAGTGCAGGAACGTTAGAGGAATGCCGAGTCCCATTCCTTCATAAATTCCGTATCCCAGCGCGCCGCCCATGAAGATGGCAGGCAGCGACGCGATCTGCAGGAGGTTCATGCGGGTCGCTTCGCGTCCGTAGTGGCAGGCGGCGACGTGGGCAATCTCGTGCGCCATCACGCCGGCCATTTCGGCTTCTTCGTCCGCCGCGAGAATCAACCCGGAGTTCACGTAGAAGAATCCGCCCGGGAGCGCCATGGCGTTGACGACGTCGGAGTCGATGACCTTGATCGTGAAAGGCACTTGCGCGTCCGAGTTGCGAACCAGGTTCTGGCCGACGCGGTTCACGTATTCGGTGATGACCGGATCGTTGATCAGCTTGATCTGCGATTCGATCTGCTGGGCGTACTGACGGCCCCGAGCAACCTGACCTTCAACGGAGTACCAGTTCCCTACGCCGCGTCCGCAACCGACGTTGCGGTTGCCGACGGCATCCACGTCGGTCTTGCCGCCATTGTGCTTGATGTCGGAATCGCTCTGGGTCGGCAGGGCGCCCGGCTGCTGCTTCGGTGCGTTCTGAATGTCGCCCGCTTTCGGACCCGTGTCGGGATCAGTCGGTGTCTGGGTCGAAGGGGGATTCTGGCCAGGCGTCTGCTGACCAGGTGTCTGGCCGGGCGTTTGTGCGAACACGGAAGGGACCGCGCTGAAAGCCGCCAGTGCGAGGGCCATTGCCAGCCATCTGAGTTTCATAGGGTACTCCTTGAGGCGATTATACGCCGGGTGTGAAGGGCACCAAGCCCCTAATCTGCCGTGTGATTAGACGCCTGAGAGGTTGTTTCGGGTTATCTGGTGACGCAAAAGAGACAACCGCCATGGTTCTGAAAACCCAGCAGTTGGAGGTTTGTTGCGGGCGGGAGGGTCCCGTCGTACCATAGCGCCTTCCGTTCCACTGGAGGGCTCATGCTCAACCGCCGCCATTTCCTGTCGTCTGCCGCCACCGGAATAGCCGCCTCGGTCGCCTTGAGGGGCGACCTTCTGGCTCAACTGGAGAGGGTTCCCTCGTTGCCGGATGCGGCCTTGGCCGAGAAGAACGAAGAGCACTATTGGGAAGAGATCCGCAAGCAGTTCCTGATTCCGGCGGACGAGATTTATCTGAATAACGGGACGGTTGGGTCCAGTCCAGCTCCGGTGCTGAAAGCAATTTTTGACGGGTACAACACCACGGAAAAAATGGACCAGGCTGACCCAGAGGACTACCCCATATGGGGGTACGCGGCGTGGAATGAGTTTCGCGATCCGCTGGCCAAGTTTGTTGGTTGCACGCGGGATGAAATCGCCCTGCTGCGAAATGCCACTGAGGCGAACAGTTACATCGCCAATGGCGTAGACATGAAGGCGGGAGATGAAGTCCTGATGACGGATCAGGAGCATCCGGGTGGGGAGCATCCGTGGAACCTGAAGGCGAAGCGGTACGGGATCGTAGTCAAGAAGATCACGCTTCCCCGCCCCGTGAAAGATGCGGCGCAGGTGTTGAATCTGTTCAGCGACGCGATCACGCCGCAAACCCGCGTGATGTTCTTCAGCCACATCACGACGTTTTCGGGAGTTGTGCTTCCGGCGAAGCAGCTTTGCGAACTGGCTCGTTCCAAAGGCATTTTGTCGGCGGTCGATGGGGCACACGTTCCCGGAATGATGAAGCTTGACGTCCACGATCTGGGTTGCGACATGTATTCGTCGAGTCCGCATAAGTGGCTGATGGCGACGAAGGGGTCGGGGTTTCTATACGTTCGCGATGAGGTGATCGATCGGCTCTGGAACACCATCGCGACCGAAGGCTGGGATGAGCCGAAGATCCGTGCAGAACGTTTTCAGCGCATTGGCAGTTCGAACGTCCCGGCGCTGTGGGGCCTACGAGCTGCGATCAAGCTCTGCAACGAGATTGGCCTGGAGCGGATTGAGCAGCGGCACCGGCAGTCGGCCGACTACATTCTGGCGGAGATGCAGAAGCGCGGAGCCGAATCTTGGACGTCGCCCGACCCGGCGCTCCGGTGCGGGATCGTCAGCGTCAACGTACCTTCGGTGGATCGTATGGATCTGGAGAGCTGGTTATGGAAGACGCATAAAATCCGGATTCGCGGAGGCGATCCGCACAAGCTGCGGTTGTCGACTCCCTATTACCTGCAGAAGAAGGATATAGACCGGTTCCTGGAGAAGTTCGACGAATACAAGCGGGAGAAGAAGATCGCGTAGCTGATGCTTTTGTTTGTTCCAAAATCCGAACAAACTTGCGAAGCCAGTTGATCTGCGCTGTTTTTCGGCGCAGAATTCTCCTGCTAACCCTTCCCCCCACAGCCAGCTTGATGAGCCATCTGTTTGCTCTGGCGATGGTGCGTCCAGTTCGGGCCGTACTCTCTTTCGGAGGCTATATGAATAAGAGACACGGGCTCCTGCTCGCTTTGGTCATGACAGTCCTGGGAACACCGGCATTCGGACAACAGAATGCACAGTCGGCTCCGGCGAAGATCGACGTAGCGCCGGTAAACCTGCAGAACCAACCCGGAACAACCGTTCCTCTTCAAGTGCAGCTTCAAGATGCGAGTGGACAACCTGCAACCTGGAACCGTACGGTCAACGCAGAAGTGAAGGTCGAGCAGCCATCGGGCGAGACCAAGACCTATCCCGTGACGCTTGCTCCCGGAGAATCCGCTAAGCAGATCGACGTACCGATCGACGAGATCGGGTTGGCCAAACTGACCGTAAAGCAAAAGGAAGAACAACTGATCGGGGCATCGAATTTTGTCCTGGTACGCCCCTCGAAGAAAAATTACGCGCACAGAATGGTGAAATCGCCCGAGGGGCACAAACAAGTAAATAAGCCGGCAGACTCGAGCAAAGGACCGGGTGCCGATCTCCGACATTTTGATGGACGTCAACAACACCACGCCAAACTGGTCTATGCAGCAGTGGTGTCCCCGATGCCCCAAGCGCCCGCTCCGGAGCCATCTTCCGCAGCTCAACTTGTTTTAACCGTATCGGGCGAAGACGCGAACGGCGGGACTCGGGCCGATGGCACAACCTGCGCGCGCGTACAGGTCTACTACCTGGGTAGTGATGACGTGCAGCGAGAGATCCAGGTATGGATGAGCCCAAGCAATGGGGATGTCGCGCCGAACCCAATCGTGATCCAAAAAGGGTCCGCGGTTGGGTCTGCATGTTGGAAATCGGCGTACCCTATCCCGGCGGCGACGCTCGCGGCCTCCATTTATCCCGCGAACTACACCTTCGCTTCCAACGGAAGCTCAGGAACACCGGGACGAGTCACGCACAAGTTCACGGACAATATCACTGCCATAGAATTTGACAATCCGCCCAAGAGCATCACCATCGTAGATACCTTCAATCTGGGAGCACGGTTCAAGGGGCCGGATGGTCAACCGATCGCGGTGAGCGACAAGCGCGAACTGCATTTCAGCACCAACAGTGCAGTGCTCAAGCTCGATCCCTCGCAAACTTTCGTGCAGCCCGGAGGCTACGAGGCTTCGACGATCCTCACTCCCACTTTCTTTGGCACCTCGAACATTGAGGTCTCGACTCCGCTGTATCAGTCCGTCACCTGCGTCATCGAGATCACGTGGCTGGGCGTCCTGCTGGCGAGCCTGCTGGGAGGATCTTTGGGGGGCATCCTGGCCTGGATCAATTCTCAAGGCAAACTCTGGATGCGCATCGTCGTGGGACTGATTGTTGGCCTGGTTGCGAGCTGGGCTTACGTGATTGTCGGCCTGCCGAAAGTGGAGACGGCGTTTCTCCACAATCAGCTCAGCGTCTTTTTCGTGGCGCTGCTGGTGGGCTTGTCCGGAGTGAAAGGAATCACTTTCATCTCGGGCAAGTTCGGGCTTCCCAGCTTCTGAATGGGGCTCCTGGGAATAAGCGGACCGTAGAGAACAATGCCGTGTTGCCCTGCCTGCCGTTCGGGTGTAGATTGCTGCACGCGTGGCGGAAATCTCGAAACCTGTACGGCCATTGCGTTGGCGCGATCTCTATCGCGAGGCCGAACTCTATAAGGCCGCGGTCCGCGTTTATACCAAGCCGCTGTTTCTGTGGCGCAAGGCGCTAAACGTCTCTACGGACGGGAAAACTCTTTACGATCTGGCGGCGCGGGGGCTGAATGGGTTGGCGGGAATTCATCAGCAACTGCGCACGGAGCAATTTCATTTCCGGCCGTCGGTCGGGCTCAAGTACAACTTCAATGGAAGGCGGAGAACGTTATACATCCCTCCGTGGGAAGAGCGGATCGTCGATTTGCTAATCTACCGCCTTCTCAACCGGAAGCTGCACCAATGGTTCTCCGCTTCGTCGTACGCCTATCGCGATCACACTTATGGCCTCGACCGCTGCCAATCGCGAATTGCAACGGTCCTGCGTTCTGCGCAAGTGCCAACGTATGTCGTGAAGCGCGATATCTCGGACTACTTCCCTTCCGTCCATCATGAAGTCTTGTTAGGTCAGGTGGCTGAGCACGTCGATCGCGAAGATTATCTGTTTCAGCTGATTTCGGAGCGGGTTCGTTTCGACTATCAGGATGAGACCGGCTCTCATCAGGCGTCCGTCGGCATTCCTTTTGGGTGTGCGAGCGCTTGCGTCTTCGCCAATGTTTATCTGACGGGACTGGACCGCGCGATCGAGAGTATTCCGGGAATTCACTATTTTCGATATGCGGATGATCTGCTGGTACTCTCAGCATCCGCTGACGCTGCAGAATTAGCAGCGGAGCGAATACGAGAAAGCTTGAAAAAGCTCCATCTTGTGACTAAGCCCAGCCACGAACAAAACCTGTTAATTGCCGGAAAGGCTGCCGGTAGCGACCAGCAATTCCGGACGGTCCGCGGCCTTCGGCATCTCGGTCTCCAATTCGAGGTCGATGGGAAAGTGTCGCTTTCGCGAGACAAGCAGAGGAAGGTCCAGAACCTGTTCCGTTTTGCGTTCCGCCGCAGCCGACGCCGATGGGGCAGGATTCAGGATCCGCGGGAACGCGCGCGAACGCTGGTGGGAATCGCGTGCGAGACAATCGAACGCGGCGTGCGCAATGTGGCGATTCTCGACTACTACTTAAGGCATGTTACTGACACATCGCAACTCACCCTGCTCGACCGTTGGCTGGCCGAAGAGATCCTCAGTTGCGTGTTCGGCGGACACAAGAAAAGTCATTTCGCAAAGATCAGCTTCGCGGAACTGAGGAGCTTTGGATTGCCGTCGCTGGTCCACCGGCATCGGCTAATTCGGCACCGAAAGATCGAGAGTCCGTTTTTTATTTGGCAGCAACAAAAGATCGACAGAGCGTTCAAGGGGACGGTTGCCAGTCGGAAGCGCACGACAAGTGCCGCTTCGGATTTCTCTCCGAGCCCAGAAGCAGCGGCCCAGGAAAAGTCCGTGAGAGAGGACGGTCGCCTGTACATGGGTGTGATGGAATAACCTGACGCTAAAGCGTAGGTTCGTTTGCGAAACCGTCCCCTTGAGCGCTCTGTGGTACGCAGGAAGACCCTATGGGATTGTTCGACATCCTAGTTCGCTTATTTTCCCTGGGACGCAGCGTACCAGGCGCTGTAATTCAGTGTCCCAGTTGCGGGAAACCTGATGCGCGCAAGACCGACGACGGGATCATCCATTGCAGGAGTGCCGTCTGCCCGTATTTCGACATCGGATTGCTGACCAACACAACTTTTCAGCGCCGGCATTCAACGGTGCCCACGCGGGGAAATTTCCGTCCCGAGCATCCAGTTTCGATCCGCTATCGAAACTACGTCGGACAGGATCGAGAGTTCTCTGCCGAACTGGGATCGATCGTGCGAAAAAACAATCACCTCATTGCGCGAGTAACGCCGACGGGAAGAAGGATCACCCTCTCGCGCGACCGCATCCAGAATTTGCAGGAAGTTGAAGCACAGATGCCGCCCAGAGTTTCGCCCGGTCAGCCTTGGCCTACACCCCGCGAGCGGCAGATTCTTTCGTACCACAAGAAATACGGCAGCACCTCAGCACGCTATGAGCAGGTCCGTGCGAAATATCCGAACTGGTAATTGTGTACCTGTCGAAGATGGCTGCGGTTTGCATAGATCCTGAGCCGCAAAAAACGCGGCTCAGGATGACAGCCAGATTAAAGAATGTGCCGACAGTCTTTAGTCGTAATACTCCAGCCCCAGGTGCGTGATCAATTCTTCGCCTTTCAGGTGACGGAGCGTGTTCTTTAGCTTCATCAACTGGATGAACAGATCGTGCTCCGGGTAGAGGCCGGGAACGGTCATGGGAGACTTAAAGAAGAAGCTGAGCCATTCCTGGATGCCAAGGCCCTTTAGTTCTGAAGTGCGCTGCGCCAAATCCATCAACAGCACGAGGTCAAGGACAATCGGAGCTGCGAGGATTGAATCGCGGCAGAGGAAGTCCACCTTGATCTGCATGGGATAGCCCAGCCATCCGAAGATGTCGATGTTGTCCCATCCCTCTTTGTTGTCACCCCGCGGCGGGTAATAGTTGATCCGTACTTTGTGGAACATGTTGCCGTAGAGCTCGGGATAAAGCCCGGGCTGGAGGATGTGCTCGAGTACGCCCAGCTTGGATTCTTCTTTCGTCTTGAACGAACCAGGGTCGTCGAGGACTTCGCCGTCGCGATTCCCCAGGATGTTGGTCGAATACCATCCGCTGAGGCCGAGGAGTCGCGCTTTGAAGGCCGGGGCCAGGACCGTCTTCATCAGAGTCTGTCCGGTCTTGAAATCCTTGCCGCAGATCGGCGCTTCGTTCTTCCGCGAAAGTTCAAGCATCACTGGAAGGTCAACGGTTAAGTTCGGTGCACCGTTTGCAAATGGCACGCCTTCCATCAGAGAAGCGTACGCATAAATCATCGAGGGTGCGATCATCTCGTCGTTATCGCGCAGAGCTTTCTCGAATGACTTTAGCGACTGGTGTGCCGCGGTCGGTTCGATATAAGACTCGGTCGAGCCGCACCACATGGTGATCAAACGGGTGGCGCCACTCGTCTTCTTAAAGGAACGGATATCGTCGCGAAGTTGCTCGGCAAGATCCATCTTGGTCTTGCCTTTTTTCACGTTGGGCCCGTCGATCTTCTTGACGTAGTTGTGATCGAACACGGCGGCGCGCGGCGTGATGGAGGACAGGAAGGGCTTCAACTGCTCGAGCAGACGATAGTCGAGAACACCGGCATTCGAGGCAGCCTCGTACATGTTGTCTTCGAAGATGTCCCAGCCGGTGAAAACCAGGTCGTCCAAGCCTGCGAGCGGAACGAATTCCTTTACCTTTGGGGATCGGCCGTCAGTCCGCTTGCCCAAGCGGATGGTGCCCATCTGCGTAAGAGAGCCGATGGGCTTGGCAAGGCCCTTGCGAACCGCTTCTACGCCTGCAACAAAAGTGGTTGCAACGGCGCCCATACCGGGAATCATCACGCCGAGCTTGCCTTTTGCGGATCCGATGGTTCCGCTGTCGGATTTAGCGGCGGAACGTTTTACGGTCGCAGTCCGGGCGGCCAGTTTCATTTCACGGCTGGCACGTTCGGCGTGGGCGAGAGCGGTTTCGCGATGTTCATGCTCTCGGGCAGCGGAAGAATTCTTGAATTGTTTGCGATGACGACGGCCGTCGGCGTCCCACCAGTCGGCCATGAAGACTCCGGGCTTCTTCTGATACATGATTGCCTTTCTGTTGGTGGCGGTGGCTGGTCACCGTCACCGCCACCAGACTGAATATCTTCTCATGATCATGAAGATGGCGGCAACTCGACGCCAACGAAAAAAGGCCCAGGTGCTTCAGCGTGCAACTACTCGAGAGGAAAATTCCAAAACCGTAATCGATTACGGAGTTCAATCTGTCCGATTTCTGGACTGTTCCACAATGGGAAACGCAATTTAATACAGATTTCGCTGTACTCTTTTTCCCGAGAGGAGCATGCTAAGTTTAATAAGTCCCTGCAAGGATTCGTCCCCCGGGTGAACCCTGTAGACGTATGGAAGGTGATCTCATGAATCCACGCAACGCAGCCCAGCCTGAATGTTTTTTTGGGACGCTCGAACAATGTGTCGAGCAGTACGGCGGAAAGTCACGCTTCACTCTTTCCGATCCCGTCACATTTTTTAGTGGAGCCCGGCTGGAAACGCATCGGCGGGCACAATCCAAAGACGGCAACCTAATCATCGTTGAGCAGCAATTGGGGCCGACCGTGTGTGAGGTGTACAAGGTGGCTGTCACCTTGCGGCCGCACGGCTCGCAAATCTCTGCTCTACGCCAATCACACTGCGCGTAAAAACCCTCTACCCGAGGACTGAGTGCCACATATGAGGGGAAGTGTGCCCGGAGTGGTGCTCACTCCGCCTTCCCTCTTGATTGCTGAGGCAGCAACATCGTCGTGCGTGTACCACGGTCACGCACGCGCGCCTAATCGTCCCGATAAATTCTTTGAATTGGACCTGTGCACCAGATGTGTTGCATAGTGGAATCACTTCGCGACCGGCACAGCAGCCGGCGTCCCAGCGAAGTCGCTGATTGCGTGCCAGCCGAGTTCGCGGCATAGACAATCTCCTGACCTTGTTGCTCTCCACCAAAGCCTGAGCCCATGCGATCCGTGTGTCTTGCGGACAGCGTGCTCGTCAGACTCGTTCCCAATTGCGGGACAGAATGGAGATTCCATGACTTCGATTCGCAAATTCGCATTTGCGGCGCTGCTTGCCGCCATCACAGGGACGTTCGCTCCCATCCGCGTTTCTGCACAGGAGGCGGCTAACGGCAAGTTCACCCTCACCCACTCGGTACGCTGGGGCAACGCCGTGATCCCCGCGGGCAGCTACCGCTTCACGTTCAAGCCCGAAGGCGTTTCTCCGGTGTTGTATTTGAGCACGGCCAGTGGATCACCGGCGAGTTACATGGTTCTCGTCCAGGGCACCGACGAACTTGCATCGCCGGCGATCAATCGGCTGGTCGTGAAGACCACCAAGTTCATCAGTTACGTCACTGAGATGGAACTGCCGGACTTCGGAATGACGCTACACTTTTCGGAGCCGCACACAACCGAGAAGACGGTTGCCAAAGGCGGACTGGTAGCCTCGGTCGGCGGGCAGTAGGGTCGCTGCAATAGCAAAGGGCGGATACCAACCGGGGTAACCGCCCTATTCTTTGAAAGCGGTCAGCAACGGCTGCTTCTCTTAGGTTGTCTGAGCTTGCGAATTGCCGCGCACGTCGTCGCTCAGCACGATCGCCTCGGCAATTTCTTTCATCGGTTTGCGTTTCTGGCGGCTCTGGCGTTGCAGCGCCAGGTAGGCTTGCTCTTCACTGAGTCCAAGATCCCGCTGCAGGATGCCCTTGGCGCGCTCGACGATCTTGCGCGTCTCCAATTGTTCTGCCAGCGAGGTGTTGGCGTCTTCCAGGCGAGCCATTTCAATTTCGGCGCCCACGAGAAACCCGATGGTGGAGATCATCCGAATCTCACGACGGCGGTACACGTGGTGCTGCTTGTGCTGCAGGTTGATAACTCCGACGACTCGTCCGCGGCACATCAGCGGAACGGAGAGAAAGGCCTCGTAACTATCCTCGGGGAGTTCGTGGAAGAACTGAAATCGCGGATCTTGCGCGGCCCTCTCGGGGATGGCAACGGGCTCCAGATGTTCCGCTACCCAGCCAGTAATTCCCTGCCCGACCCGGAGCTTCAAGCGATCAACGACATCCGGGTGCGGGTTCTTGGAAGCCCGCAGGACCAACTCATCTTCTTCCAGAACATAAATCAGGCAGGAGTCGCACTTGACTAGACCGGAAGCAAAATCAACGACCCTGGTCAGCACTTCGTGAAATCCGTCCGCCTGGTTGAGGCGGACGCTGATCTCATGGAGTACGTCGACCTGCGAATCCTCGATGGAAAGCAAGGTGTCCATGGAAATACCTTATCGATTTGGTAGAGAATGTCTAATTCTAAATTTTGATGGAGTCGATAAAGAATTTCCTTCGTTTTCTTACGAACGATTAACATCCTTTTCGAAATTCAAGCATCGCTAAAGAGAAACGGGTGGGGCTTCGGGCAGGGATCCAGCTTTGCGATTGCGCGCGTCCGACCTATCGAGCCGGTTCGGCCAGGAACCAGATCAATAAGCCGAACAAAATCAACGTTGCCAAGAGCGAAAAGGCGGTGTGCAGCGGGTGAAAGTGAAAGTACGGGTTGCGCGAAAGACGTTGCCGGATGGCTAGCATAGGACCTCCTTCAGTCACGCGGGGACGCGTTCAGGAACGGCCTACTCACCTACATTCTCCCACTTTCAGGCACACGATTCCAGTGCTTCGTGGTCTGTGGTACACCAGTCGCATGCAAGAAAAGATCGCAGTCATGACCGGGGCATCGAGCGGCTTCGGGTTGCTTGCGTCGATCGAATTGGCAAAAGCGGGCTTTCGCGTTGTGGCGACGATGAGGAACCTGGACCGGCGCACACCGTTGGACCAAGCTGCGGCCGCGGCTGGCATCGCTGATCGCATTGACGTGCGCGCGTTGGACGTAACGCACTTCGAGGAAATGCCCGGCTTCATCGAGGTGCTGGTTCGCGACTACGGGCGGATCGACGTGCTCGTGAACAATGCGGGTTTCGCCGTCGGAGGGTTCGCCGAGGATATTCAGTTGGAGGAACTGCGCTTGCAGTTTGAAACCAATTTCTTCGGCGCAGTGGCGATGACCAAGGCCGTGCTGCCGGTCATGCGGAAGCAGCAGTCGGGACATATTCTGCAGGTTTCATCGATTTCAGGTTTGCACGGATCGATCAGCATCAGCAGCTATTCGGCTTCGAAACATGCGCTCGAGGGTTGGACGGAATCGCTGAGAATGGAAGTGGATTCGCTTGGAATCAAGGTTGTGCTGATTGAGCCCGGATCGTTCGATACCGGCATATGGACGCAGGGCGCGGTCATGGGCAACGAGGCCAAAAAGAACACCTCCCCGAATTTTCAGCGCAGCCTGAAGATGAGGTCATTCATTCAGAAGATTCCAAAGGCGAATCCCATCGTGGTGGCACGAGTGATTGCACGCGTGGCGCAGGATCCGAATCCGAAGCTGCGGTATCTTGTGGGGCGAGATGCGCGAATGCAGCTGTGGATGAAACGTGTGCTGCCCTGGAAATGGTATGAACGGCTGATCGCGAACTACCTGAAACTGGATTAAAAGCTCACCACAGAGATCACAGAGTTCCACAGAGCAGCTTTCCTCAGTGAGTCGCTGTGATCTCTGTGGTGAGTGTCTTTATGGCTTTGCGTCAAGATCGACGCTTTTGACCGGCAAGTCCCAATGCGCGTCGAGGATTTCGAAGCGGCGCTGCTCTTCGCGGGTGTACGTGTCCTGATCGGGCCAGAGCTGTTTCTTGATGGCGTCTTCGTCGAAGGCTTCGTTCGCAACGGATGCATTCTTGAAGACGATGGTCACGCGGTAATCCCATCTGCCGTCTTCTGTGGTGTGGTAGCGCGGCTGGTCCATCCAAACTTTCAACATACGACCCATCTCGACTTCTTTTTTCAAGAGCGGATAGTGATTCTTCTTGAAGAGCTTGAGGAATTCGTCTGCATGTCCCCACTTGGTTTTGTAGTAATACTCGACCACAAAGGGCTTGTCGGAACTCGCGGCGGACTGAGCAAACGAGGGGAGAGACGCAGCGATGCCGAGTAGCAGAGCGGCAATGAACGTATGGCGCATGGCAGCCTCCGAGTGAGCCTTGCTTGTACACTAATCGCGCCGCAGGCATCAAGAGGCTTGCAAGATTGGGGTGCGGTGACCGAACGCGAAGACGAGCGAGAGATTCTGCAGCTTTTTGAAGATGGCGACCGCGCGCTGATCTCCGGGGATGCGGCTGAATTGAATCGCATTTACGCAGACGACTATCAGCAGTACGACGAAGCAGGTCAGCTGAGAACGAAGCAGGATCTGATCCGGACTCTGACTTCAGGGAGTCTGCGTTTCATCTCGATGGCATCGACGGGGCGCAGTATTCGCTTGTTTGGGGACTTTGCAATCGTTCACGGAACGGAGTGCGACGATGGCGAGCAGAACGGAAGGCGATTCACGGCTTCTTACCTGTACATGGATGTGGTTGTTCGCCGCGGAGGTCGATGGCACATCGTGGCTTCCCAACTCGTCAAGCTTGAGCGGACGTCTCGCGCGTGATTCGATTCTGCCAGTGGCTGTAGATGAACCATGCCAGGCCTGCGACCAGTATCACGCCGATCACGGCATCGAACTTGTGGAAGTACTTGCCGAGTTCGCGCCAGTTCTCGCCCAGCTTCATTCCAAGGTAGGCCAAGCCCAGACACCAGGGCCACGATCCCAAGAATGTGTAGATATGGAAGCGGCCGCGGGGCATGCGGGCGATTCCGGCGGGCAGAGCGATAAAAGTCCGGATCACGGGCAAGAGTCGGGCGATGAACACCGCCAAGTATCCCCATCGCTGGAAGAAGCGGTCGGCCCAGTCGAGTTCGCGGCGGCCCATCAGAATCCAGCGGCCGTAGCGTTCGACCAGAGGGCGTCCGCCATAGCAACCGATTTCATAGGCGACCAGAGATCCGACATTGCAGCCGATTGCGCCTGCGGTAGCGGCCCAAAAGAGTTTGAACATACCCTGGAAGACCAGATATCCGGCGAAGGGCATAATCAGCTCGGACGGCAGGGGAATGCATGCCGACTCGATACCCATCAGGATCACAATACCGGCGTATCCGGTCATAGCGATGATTTTGCTGATGAAAACGAACAGGATGGCAAGGATGCGTTCTGTCATAGGCAGTGGTCAGTGGATAGTGATTAGTGGATGGAACCAACAACCCACCGAGCACCCTGCTCTAGTGTAGCGGAAAACGTAAAGAAGACTTGTTGCGGCTCTTACTCACCACTGGCCACTGGTCCCCAGTCACTAAAACGAGCCTTCCTGCGTGAAGGCGTAGCCCGGTAGCGTCGCGCCTTGAGGGCTTTTGGAGACTTTCACGCGGACGGTGGGAGCCTCGGGCGCGGTGATTCCCGCAGGCCGCAGCATGGCGTATTGCGTAAAGACCTCGTTGTAGACCTTGGTGACGAGATAATCCTGGCCATCAGCTTCGCTGCGCCAAACTTGCCCGAGTTGGATGGAATTTACGGCCACGTTCGTTTCCTAGATGTTGGGATGCTTCCAGAGTAGTCAGCGCGAGAGAGTGCGTCAATTGCCAAGCAGGTTACCGAGGGCCATGCTACTGAACGAGCCATTTCAGCTCGATCGCGCGCCAAAAAGCATGGCCGCACGTTTGCTATGATGAGCGGCACAGCCAGCAACAGAAAGGATTTTCCATGCCGCGTGGAGTGGTTCCCCGCCAGCCTGCCCGCACCGGTCGCCAGGATAAGGTTCGCGCGGCGCGCACGCCTGCGTCTGCAAAGGCTGTTCCCAAACGCAATGCCAAAGGCGCTGCACTGCCTGGTCAGCGCGCGAAAGCGTCTGCCAGGGCGGGAGGCGGGAAAGGCTACAAACCGACCGCTCCGGAACGCGTTGCCGAAATCCTGAAGAGGCTCAACGACCTCTATCCCGATGTGACCTGTGCGCTGACGCATGCGAGCGCCTGGGAGCTGCTGGTGGCGACGATTCTCTCGGCGCAATCTACCGATGTGAATGTGAACCGCGTGACGCCGGAACTGTTCCGCAAATATCCGACGGTGCAAGCGTTCGCCGCGCTTACTCCTGAGCAGCTAGAACCGGACGTTCGATCCACAGGGTTCTTTCGCAACAAATCGAAATCCGTGGTCGGAGCGGCCAAGAAGATCGTGTCTGAATTCGGAGGAGTGGTTCCCGAAGACATTGAAAAGCTGCTGACGCTTCCAGGCGTAGCACGAAAAACAGCGAATGTCGTTCTCGGATCGTGGTTCAAGAAGGCGGAAGGCGTGGTGGTGGACACGCACGTTCACCGCATCTCGCGGCGGCTGGAATTGACGAAGGAAAACGATCCGCCGAAGATCGAGCAGGACTTGATGAAGATCCTTCCGCGAGAACGTTGGATTCTCTTCTCTCATCAGATCATCTGGCACGGACGTAAAATCTGTTTCGCGCGGAAGCCCAAATGTATCGATTGCGCCCTCGAAAATATCTGCCACGCCGGCGACAAAACGTGGAGCACCGTCGACATGCACAAGAATGCGAAGTAGCTAGGATCCGTGCCCCTGGCAATGCAGCACGCCGAGGTAGGCCTGCCACGGTCCGACCGCTTGGCGATATTGATACGCCATGATGCGCGAGAGTTGATGCACATGCGTCAAGTCGTGAACTGCCCACGCCGCAAGCAATTCTGAAAGCGTCACTACTCCGAGTGCAGGGTGCTTGCCTCGTCTGTTGAGGTCTTCTTCGGTGAGGTTCATCTTGCCTAGTTCTTCCAGGTTTTGAGCTCGGAGCTCAGCAAATTCATCCAGAAGTTGGCCGAGTGACTTACCTGCGCTTTCGCGTTCCTGGGCGAGGCGATCGAACGGATCAAACGCACGGCCCTCGCCATGTTCCAGAATGATTTTGGCACGCATCAGCCAGTCGGTACGTTCGCCGTGATTCAGGTGGCCGATGACATCGTAGGCCGTCCAGGTTTTGCCGCCTTCATTACGCTGCGTCCAGCTATCGGGCAGGTTGCGCAAGAGTGTATTGAGAGTGGCTGGTGTGCGGCCTAGAAGAGCGATGATTTCGTGAAGATGTTGTATCATTGTTCCCCGTCCGTTTCGAACTGCTTCCGAACGCCCAATGGATGATGGTGCGATTGCAAAAGTCACATTTTTTGCGATCCACGCGCAGTGCAGATATAATGGTCACTGAGGTGACCACATGAGAATTAGCTCCGTACGGGAATTTCGCGACCGGGCCACTACCCTTCTTCGCTCGGACGATCCGATTCTGGTCACCCGCCGCGGCCGGGTGGCTGGCGTATTCTTGCCCTGGCGCGACGCGACGCTGCCCGTGGACCTCCGCAGGGAGCTTTTCCTGATGCTGACTGCCGACATCGCGCGCGAACTCCGGAAGAAGCGGATGTCTGATGACGAAGTTTTGCGGGACTTCGAGCACTGGCGCAAAGGCCGTCGTGAGAATCGCCGCCGACGCTAATGTGCTGCTGGCGTCGGTTCTCGGAGGCCGCGCCCGCCTGATTCTGACCCACCCTGAGGTTGAAGAAGTCTTGACCCCGGAAGCTATGATGGCCGAGGTCGAGGAATACGCATTGCTCCTTGCCGAAAAAAAGCGCCTTCGACCTCAGACCGTCCTCTTGGCATTAGCCGCATTGCCAGTAACAGTCATCAACCGTTCACGATATTCCCGCCAACTCAGCGAAGCTAGACGCCTGATGGCAAATCGAGATCCAGACGATGTGGACCTTCTGGCCTTAGCGCTGCACTTCAAATTGGCTGTCTGGTCCAATGACCGCGATTTCGAGAATCTGCCGATCGATTGTTACACGACGGAAGAACTTCTTCGCCACCTGAGAGTCATTCGTTAGGGCTCAGGCCTTTGCTAGACTCAAAGCTACACCATGAGTGCTACACGCATCTTTGTTTTCCTTTCGATCACTTTGGGCAGTTTGCTTTCTTACTCCCAAACCCTAGCCGTACCGCAGGCCATCACCGATCCAAAGAAAGTCTCGTCGAAGCCGAATGCACAGGTGGAACCGCGCGGTTTGACGATTGAAAAGTTGTACATGACGCGGCAAATTGCCGGATCGACGTGGTCGCCCGACGGGAAGCAGATTGCATTCGTGTCCAATATGAGCGGGCGGAACAATCTTTGGATCGTGCCCTCAGAGGGCGGATATCCCGTGCAGTTGACCGTCAGCGATCAGCGGCAAAGTGCACCGGCATGGTCTCCGGACGGCAAGTGGATCGCGTACGAATCCGATCACGACGGCGACGAACTATGGGACATTTTCCTTGTTTCTCCGAAAACGGGAAAGGTGGTCAATCTAACGCAGACGAGCGAGATCGCTGAGGAGAGCCCGACGTGGTCGCCCGACGGGCGCTACCTGGCGTATGAGGTGAAGGCAAAGACTTCGGCGGCTAGCGAGATCGATGTCTACGACATGATTATGCGCGAGCTGAAGCACATCACCTCGGGCACGCCGCAGGACAAGTCAAACCAGCACCCGATATGGTCAAAAGATGGAAAATCCATTGTCTACACGCAGGAACAAGCCAAAGGAACCGACTCGAATGTTTTCATCTCCGATTTAGCGACAGGAAAGAGCACACTGCTAACGCCGCACGAAGGAGAGCGTCGTTACTTTGCGAATGACTTCGGGGCCATTGGCGTCAAAGACGAAGAAACGGTTCTGGTGACATCGAATGCGGCCAATGGCTACGACAATATAGGTCTGGTAAATGTGGGTATGAAGGGCGCAACAGCCGGACACTTTGTCCCAGAGAAGATTCGATGGCTCACGCGCGACAAGTGGGAAATCAGCGGCGGCGAGTTTTCTCCCGATGGAAAACACCTTACCTTCACCGCCAACGTCGAAGGCAATCAAGACATCTACGTCCACGATCTCGCGACCCGGAAATCCACTCAACTCGCGATTCCAAAAGGTGCGAACCGACCCGCGCGCGCACCGAAGGCATTCAGCCCGGACGGATCGCGCCTCATGTATCTGCACAATGGTCCGACTGCTCCGAACGATCTGTGGACCTACCGCGTAGCGACGGGGAGGTCGCAGCAGATTACGCACTCACTCCTTGCGGGGATTCGCCCGGAAGATCTTGTAGAACCGTTCCTGATTCACTATCCGAGCCGCGATGGGAAGTTCACGATCGCAGCCTGGCTCTATGTCCCCTTCAACATGGCGCGCAACGGGCAGAATGCGGCGATCGTCTACATCCACGGAGGACCGAACTCCCAGGTTACGAATTCGTTTGACCGCTTCATACAGTACGCAGCGAACCAGGGATACATGGTTCTCGCTCCAAACTTTCGCGGCTCAAGGGGCTACGGCAAGGAATTCCAGGACGCCGATCTGTTCGATATGGGCGGGGGCGATCTGCAGGATGTCCTCGCCGGCGTCGACTGGATCAAACAGACCGGCCACCTCGATCCAAAGAAGATCGCTGTGATGGGGCCAAGCTACGGCGGCTATCTAACGATGATGGCGGTGACGAAGGCTCCAGATGTTTGGGCGGCAGGGGTACCGATTGTGCCTTTCGTGAATTGGACCACCGAGATTCAAAACGAAGATCCGGAATTGCGGCAGAGCGACCTGGCGAGCATGGGTGATCCCATTAAGAACAAAGCTCTGTATGACGACCGGTCACCGATCAACTTTGTCGATCAGATCAAAGCGCCGCTGCTGCTGCTGGCTGGGGGAAACGACCCGCGGTGCCCGAAGTCAGAAGCGCAACAAGTGGTGGACGCGATCAAGAAGCGCGGCGGCAAGGCGGAGCTCAAGGTGTACGAAAACGAGGGACATTTGCTGTCTCGTGTCGAAGATCAGATCGACGCGTACAAACGAGTAGCGAACTTCCTGCTCGCTCATGTCGTGCCTGCTGATTGCAGTTGTTCTCTGAACCAATAGGACGCTCACTTACATAGTGGCCACTGGTCACTGGCCGCTAGCCTTTTGACCCGCAGTGAATGTCGTCCAAGGTCCAGCTTTCATATCCCGTAGCAATGGTTTCTGCCACGAGTACTCCGGATGCTGATCGAGGAATTTGTCAGCGATGAAGTCTTCGCCGCAGGGATGGCCTGCGCGCGCTACCAAGCTCATCTTGGCGGCCATGGCGCTGTCGGTAGCCTTGCCCTGCACGGCGCCACCGGGATCATAAGCGTCCCAGCCCCATTCCTTTACGCCACGGGCTGAATTGTCGACGTGTCCGCAGAGGGCGCGCTCGTTCGGTTGGTCATTCGGCGCACTGTTCGATTTCGCGTAGCTATCGCCATGATCGCCCAGGAACCCCTCTGCCATCGATACATCGATCTTTCCTTTGGCCTGCTTCATCAGCTCTTCCCAGCGGATGTGGCGGGCATTCGGTGAGGAAGAAGTATCTTTCGGATCGAATGTCGTCTCTTCTTTGATCACTTTCGGATCGCGGGCAAAATTCGAACTGACGAAGTAGCCGTCTTTCGTGCGCCAAAGCGGAGTGTTCTTAAGGCCAAGCTCGAGGTAGGCAATCTCGCCCGTCTTGCGGTCTCCGATCATCCAGTCGTTAGCATATCCGCCGTTGTTCCCTTCCTTGATGATGCGGACGTAGTCGTCAATGCTGTTTGCGTATTGCATGGCTTTGCGCGAGCGCATGAACTCTGGCTTGCCGTTCGGATCCCACCCCTCGAACTGCGTGATTGTGGTCTCGGTGAACATGATGCCCGCTGAATTCACACCAAAATCATCATCGCTGGTGATGACGCCGGGGAAGCCGTCCATCAGGATGCGGTTGCCATGCTCCGGCTGAATGTCGAACATGATGACCCAGCGTTCACCGGCCAGGTAACTCGTCCAGTTGTTATGGGCGATGACGATCTGGTGGTCCTTCGTCATGTTGCCGGTCGCAATGAAAGCGCTGCAGTTCCCCGGCGCCTTCAGCTTTGGATTCGCCGCCGTCTTCTGCTGCTTGGTCAGCCACGGCAGATAGTAGTCCATCACTTCTTCAAATGCGTTGAGAGCCACGACGTCATAGAGGTCTAGCTTGACGCCATGGGCATTTACGCCATCGGTAATGCCCTGCAGTTCCTGCTGGTACTCGGGGTCGATGTGCGGCCAGAGCATGTCTTTGGCTGCGGTGCGGAAGAATTCCCAATCCTTGCCGCTCTGATGGGTGTCGTAGAGCTTGATCGCTTCGAATGAGTCGGCGATCTCGGGGGCCAGCAGATATCCATGCTGGTAGCCCACGTCGGAGGGCGATCCCTCTAGATGGACGTAGGTCCAACCGCCCTGCTGGAAGCGGTAGGCTTTTTGCAAGCGCGGATCGGAGGAGTCTTTGCCCGATGCCAAGGCTACCGAAGTTAGTACCGCTAGTACTCCCAGCACCCATGCACTACGCAGGATCTTCTTCAAGGGTTTATCTCCCCAGGGCAGAATTATTGCCGGAACATTCTAGCCCAATCGGGATTTCGCGGCGCTGGATGCCACAGCAGATTCCTCGCTGCTTCGCCGCTCGGAATGACAAACGGCCGGGACGTTGCTAGATGTCTGTGCGCTGCTCGGGATGGCGTCTTAGATACCAGCAGGGCTTCTGGTCCGAGTGGGGGAAAAGCGCGTTCACGCAGCTTTCATCTTGGGGCGGCTCGAAAATGAACTGGGTCTTGCCGTTCTTCTGGAGCACTGCATAGTAATGGCTGACTGTCACGGAGCCATACGGATTGCGGTTGCTCGCCACCCGGACCCGGAATATCGCGAAATCCACGATGAACACAACAATTGCGGTACCAACCAGAAACACCACGGTCGCCAGAAACATGCGGCGCAGCCGCTCACGCAGGTTCGGTTTCCCGGTTTCCGCCACGAGCCGAGATTATAAGCTCGGCGATGAACGGTAAGACCGCCTTTGGCTAGGTCGTTGACATTTCCCCCATTCCACAGGCAAACTACCGCATTCGCTGGGAAACGCTTCCGGCGAGCGTCTAAAGGTTGGGTTCCGCAAGCAACCCTCCCGGCGCACATTCACTCAAACTTCGTCCATGGCCATGACAGACCAAAGGGTCTCGTACACGCTAGACTCCTCACTGGAGACCATCGATAGTGCCGAGGAAAAAGCCACCCGCATTGCTACAGAACTCGGCTTCGGCGAAGACGAAGTGATGCAGATTTCCATGGCCGTCCGCGAAGGGGCCGTGAATGCCGTGTTGCACGGCAACGCCTATGCCGCGGACAAGAAAGTTACCCTGGCGTTCGAGCAGACCGGCGGCAACCTGGTCATCACGATCCGGGACCAGGGGCCGGGGATGGATTTGAGCAGGATCCCGAACCCCCTTGCCCCCGAGAACCTGCTGAAGACGTCCGGACGCGGAATTTTTCTTATGCGCTCGTTTATGGATGTGGTGGAGATTCGCCCATCCTCGACGGGCACCGAACTCAAACTGATCAAGCACGTCCACGGGCCAACCGCGGGCGGCAAGGAGGCTTCCCAGTGAGCATGAAGGTTGGTACTCGGCAAGTGGACGGCGTCACCATTGTGGATTGCAGCGGACGCATCACCCTGGGCGAAGGCAGCGTCATCCTCCGCGACACGGTGCGCGACCTGCTCAGCAAGGGCAACAAAAAGATTGTCCTGAACCTGGCCGATGTGAACTACATCGACAGCTCCGGCATCGGCGAACTGGTCAGCGCCTTCACAACCACCAAGAACCAGGGCGGCGAACTCAAACTGCTCAACCTGACCAAGAAAGTGAACGACCTGCTGCAGATCACCAAGTTGTACACCGTCTTCGATGTGAAGGATGACGAGGCAGCGGCCGTAAAGTCGTTTAAATAGCTGCGATTTCGAATCACGACCGAAGGGGATTGGCATAGCCAGTCCCCTTTTCGTTTAAAGGCTAAAAGCCGCCTGTTCCTATTCCGGGAATTCCCCACACGTTTTCCGAGTGCGGATCACTGATTCTTGCGTCGCGAATTCATAGAATCCTCCGCATGCAAATCGTCACATGTCTGCTCGTGATTGGCTCACTGATTGGACTCCCTGTCACCTCAAACGCCACCGATTGCGTTTCCATTCACGACGCGGGACGGTTTATCGGCGAGACAAAATGTGTCACCGGACAGGTCGTTCGAGTAAAACTGGGCGCGAAGGGGGTGCACTTCCTCGATTTTTGCGAGGACCAGATGTCCTGCCCCTTCACGGTGGTCGTCTTTGCACATGACCTCAAAGATGTCGGAGACGTTCGCCGCCTGGCGGGACGCACGATCGAGATTCGGGGCGCGGTGAAGGCTTATGACGGACGCCCCGAGATCATTCTGAGCCGCATCAGCCAGATCGAAGGTGGCGCTGCCATGATCCCTCCGCTCCCGAAGAATTATGATGTGGAGAATCGCGGACACTTTAGCGCCGGGCGGCTTTATCCTTCGAAAAAGCCGACGAAAACGAAAGCCAAGCCGAATACCACGCAAACCTACGGCAATGACGTAGAAGGCGTGGATACGAAAGACTAGCTCACAACTCATTGCACGATTCTTGTCATTCCGAGTGCAGCGAGGAATCTGCTTTCGCTGTCAGCTTAGGAGCTGTGGCGAAAAGCAGATTCCTCCTGGGTCGCTTCGCTCCCTCGTCGGAATGACAAGCCTCCGAGGCGCCAGTTCCTGAAGAAAGGCGGCTATACTGTCCGCGAATGAACGACAACTCGAACCCGT